>Ga0209137_1002643_pt1 | contig 15595 bp, 9 predicted proteins | sample SaaInl5LU_22_DNA_FD_184642 | JGI IMG/M metagenome (GOLD analysis project Ga0209137, IMG submission 184642) | Marine microbial communities from expanding oxygen minimum zones in the Saanich Inlet - ESP_105LU_22_DNA (SPAdes) (version 2) | ecosystem: Environmental > Aquatic > Marine > Intertidal... | reverse complement strand
ATATGCAACCTTTTATAAAAGGGAATGTGACACAGAATACGAATGTTGAGAAATTCACACAAAAACTTGATATGAATACTGGAGTTGATAAATTGTATAGAAGAAAACGCGAGGTTGAAAATTTCAATCAACCAACAAGTGGATATCATAATATTAATGGTTCTAAATCTTATAATGACTTTATGAAATCACGTGCTGTTGCTGGAATGACAGGTATTCAAAACAATATTTCTCCTTTTGAAAAGACCTATGTTGGTCCAGGTTTGAATCAAGGATATACAAGCAAAGGCATTGGTGGATATCAACAATCGAACACGTTGGATTATGCGAGACCAAGATCTATGGATGAACTTCGCTCCAAAATTAATCAAAGAGATACAATATTTGAAATACCTACTAAAGCCCCTCCTAAAGGTACTGAACAAAGAGGTATAGTTACTGCTTATAATAAGAATAAACCAGAACGCACATTTGATAAAACACATGATGATTATTTCAGAACAACAGGGGCTTATACGAAAGACAGAAGTCGTGCAGAACTTGCTGTTAAAAATACACATCGACAAGATACTATGAGAGAATATAGCGGTGTTCCTAAGATGGAATTTCAAAAAGGAATGGCATTTGAAGATGACCATGGAAGGAATAATATTATTGTATATGATAATGAACGTCAAGAAACTGAAACAAAAACTACAGTATCCAATGTGACAAGTATTGTGAAATCTTTGATAAGTCCTGTTGTAGATGCTTTGAAATATACACTCAAAGAATATACTGTAGATGCTCCTCGTGCTGGAGGAAATGCTGTAGCACAAATTCCTAAAAAATTAACTGTTTTAGACCCTGCTGATACACCAAAAACTACTGTTAAGGAAACACTTGTACAAGATAGTGATATTCTCAATCTTACAGGACATGATGGTACTTATTCCGCTGCTCATGATGTTGCAAAGACAACTGTCAAAGAAACTCTTATTCATGATAGTGACCATCTTAACATTACGCTACCTGTAAATACTTCTTATATGAAAAATGAAGATAAAGCGAAGACTACTACAAAAGAAACACTTCCTGTTGTTGAAACTGTAGGAAATTTTGCTGGGAAATCTTATAAAATTGTTACATATAATCCTGAAAACATGGCCAAGAAAACGGTTAAAGAAACAACTATCAAAGGTTCTGCCGAATTCGGTTATATTGGTGGCGTACTTAACAGCATACTTGGTGGATATGCTACAAAAGAAGTTGATTTACGTAATTCTCATAAACAATTCACTGTTGATAATGAAAGTGTTGGTATTGCGAAATCAACTGGTGAATTTAGACAAGTTAGCAGAGAAGCTGAAGAAAATGCAATTATAGATGGTACGCGCGAGGCACAACTTATTGCAGCAGGACATACGCCCAACCCAGGTAATATGAATATTGCTATTGATAAGAATGATGTGCGTATGAAAACCAATAAATTAGTAGATGATAGTTATGCCGCACGTGAAGCAGGTAATGTTGGAGTCATATATCAAACATCTCCTGAAATAAATGAATGTGAAATAACCAGAGAACAAAATATGAATAATGCATATGAAAATAGATTGGATGGTTCTCTTATGGATTCATTAAAAGATAATGAATATAATATAAATATAAATCCTATCCTCAATATAGTTGCTTAGATATATACAATATGATACTATATATAAAGTAATATGTATAATATAACATAGTATAAATGTCAAAAGGTTTAGTTGATACAAAACGTGAATATGTAAATTTTTTACAAGATTTACTGGCAGTTCCTATTGCAGAAAGGTTATATGATATTTATATTGAATGTCAAAATAAAGGCCTTCGTCAATTTCAAAAAGAAATGAACAAAATACCAGAATGGAATAATCATATCATTCAGCAAGAAGTTGAACAGATTATTGAGAAAACTCAATGTGATTATCTCGATAAAATATTGAAAATTACCATCATTTCAAGTGTCAAATTGAAATTTGCAGATTATAGTAAAAAAATTAATAACATATCTATTAAAACACCTTCAGTTAATGATTTTATTCATAAATGTTTTGTATATTGTTCGCAATTTGCTTGGAAACATTCGTATCTTTTTATTCAATCCAATCTCAAACCAGTTGAAATACAAAACAACATGAATATTATAGAACATGAAATACGAAAATTAGTAGCAAGAACTATTTCTGATTATGTCAATATAAAAGATGTCATTGAGAAATTGAACAAAATAATTGAAAAATCAATGTCATCAAATCAATCGTCATCATTAAAAAAGAAAAAGCAAACTGTTAAAGATACACCACACGATACACAGTCCGATGCTCCATCAGATACACCAAAAGACGCCTGTACAAAAGAACAGTTGTGTGATAATAATATTACTGAATTCAGTAAAATGTGCGAAAAAGAATTCCAAGATTATCAAATTGAAAGACCTTACAATACTTACAATAATAATATTGAACCTATTGAAAATGTGTATGATAATCGCGACACTCTTAATAATCAAGTAAAAGTATCAGATACATCTGTTATAAATGATGCTATTACCAATAATGTAATATCTGATAGGTCTGATAGGTCTGATAGGACTAAATATTTTCCTAATATTCCTTGTTGGTATTTGGTTAATAGTTTTCAATGCAAACAAGCTAATTGTTATTTTAATCATAATCCAACATTTATTAAGACACATAAAGATAAAAGAGAACATTGTGTTTGTCATCTATATTTAAAATGCAAAGAAAAATGCAATAAATTTCATAATATGGATGAATTGATGGAATTATACAATAGTGCAAATCGAAAACTTAATGCAGTAGATAATATTATGAAGACTTAATTGTCTATTATTTCTTTTTCACTTATTTTTTTATCGGAAACTTTCCTTGCAATTCTTAGTGCTAATTTTTCAATATCTTCTTTGATTTTTTCAGAAGTTGAATTTTTCTTTTGAGACACTAAATTAAGTCTTTTTCTTACTGTTTCTATTAATCCGTAATTCTTTAATTCTTTCTTTGAAACATCATTCATTAAACTAACGTATTCCTCTCTACTAAAGTCACTATTCTGTATTTTTTTCAATAACCACCCACACTTAATACATTGTTCAATATCTGGAAAATCTTTATTCGAAAATGAATGGTTTTGTCCTCTTGTTACACCATCGTGACAATAAACTTCAAATGCACTTTTAATAAATGTTTCTGGACTGTCTAGTAGATTTACAGGGGTTTGATTCATATTTTTTATAGGAATTTGTTTAGTAGAAATTAAAAAATGTGTTGTCATAACAAAATTATTTAACAAAACATATATCATTTGTAACTGAATTAAGTCATCTGAAAAATTAACAATTTGTTCGTTAATATCATAAAAATAATCAATAAAAGTTTCATTATAGTCAGATGGTTTAAGTACTTTTTCACAACAACTAACTTGTATTTCTTTAAAATCAGACTTTGGTCCATCATTTACAAAATTGTTTAAAAAGTTTCGTATTTTAAAAACTCTTTTTCTAATTTCAAGCAATATTTCATTGTATATTTCGTTGTATGCACTAGATTCTGTAGATTTTAAAACAGAATTAAGTCTACTCATAATTTCTTCTTTTGTTCCAAGATTCAATATTTCTTCTTCACCCCATTTATATGGGTCTTTAACACGATCAATTCTGTTGCTACCAACTCTTGAAATAAATAATTCATTATCTTTATCAAATACCTGTCTTTTTAATAATGCATAATTATAATTCGGTTCTAAAACTTTTTCCCAATATCTTAAATTTTTGACAATTGTATGTTTTGGAACAACTTCATTAACAACTAAATCACCTGAACGAAATTTAACAAGTAAAATTTTTGTTTGAACTATAATACAAACTAAATAATCAAACCCATTAGAATCATTAAATCCAAAAAAAGAACATGATGTTGTTGAATTATTTCCAGGAATATATTGCGGGATAGATGTTCTTAAATACCATAACAAATGAGCCAGTACAAGAGTACCATAACGCGCTGTAAAATACCCATAATATGACTTTATAACTTTATTCATAAACTTTGAACTTTCTGTTAACCGTAGTGCTCTTTCTTCTGATAAATTCCTTTTTATTTTAATATCCTTTATTTTTTCTTCTAAATAAGCATTAAAGGTTGCTATTTTTTTACTTTCACGAACACATACTATTATAAGTTCAATAAAATGTCTAGTTGCAATATTAATATCCATTTTAGTAGACATACCATTAATTATATTACAAGCTAATTTTGCTTTTCGAATATCTTCTTTATCTGTAATCTTTCGTTTATTGAGAAAATCTATAAATTCATTACTTTCACATTTTTTAACATCTATTGAAATTGTATCATAAATACTTAATTGTTGTGAATGTAAATAAACTAATCTACGTATCTCTTCTTCATAAACTTCTCTTATTTTTAATGGATTTCCCCATTGGTCTATATACATTGATTCTACAAGTTGTGTTCTGTCCAAGAAAGAACCACAAATAATACAAGTTTCTTCTCCTTTACTTGATTCACCATCATCACCAAATATAGATAAAAACTTTGTAACCCACTCTTGTCTCTCTTCGACTGTATTTGAATTATCAATCATCATTAAGTAATACCAGTGACCACAAATAAATGGCTTTTCATATAAAATCGAATAAATATAGTTATCAATAATTATACCATCTAATTGAATTATGTTGTATATTAATTGTTTTTTATTAAAAAATGAACCAGATTGATTAATTTGATTTATAACAGACTTCAATGCAATTGGGGTTTTTTCAAGTAGTGCAAAGGTAGGCTTTTTATTATTCTGTTCAAGTTCTCTATTATACATTATCTTTCCTAAAAATGCTTCAGTAATACGATTTTTGTCTAATTTTTTAGTAACCTTTCCCATATAATTCAAAATGAGTAACCCTGCTTTATTTTTGAGAAGCTCTTTGAATGATTTTTGTCGTTCATCATAATCTTTAATAAATTTATTAATATGTTCTATTAGTTTTTTGTTTCTTTCTATTTTTTTTGCTGTATTATAATTTTTTGATGGTATTTCAATTAGTTTATTAAACTCTTCTTTCAGTTTTAAAATATTAATAGAATTATCTTCAATTTTCTCATAATAATTATTTTCAGGAATTTTATTTAAAATAGTAGTTTTTACTTCCTTTTCTAGCCCTTTTCTTATTTCTTCAAGACGTTTAACATTTTTATCATTTTTCTCTTTCATTTGAAAAAAAGAATATGTGTAATAAAAGTCACCATTATCATCTGTATTGAATAATATATTTATTCTTTGTTGATCACAAGTTTTTCCTCTAAAAAATATTGATGTCTCAGAAGTATATTCCAAATCCGGATAATATATTTTTCTCATTATGTTAGAAAGATATTGACTATCTCGTAAAAGCTTATCATCATTTATATAACATTGTTTCCTAATATCTTCTAGTTTAATTCCTGTATGTATCAGTTTGTCTGGTTTTATATTTTCATTTATTACTTTTCTGGCTTTTTCCCATGATTTTGGTGTAATAGAACCAAAACTATATCCCCATTTTTTTAAATGTTGATTAAAACTGTAAAGTGTCAAGTTATTGTTGTTTGCAATTATATTTTCAATTACAACATCAGGTGAAGGAATAAGATATTTTATCATTTGTAAGTATTCCTCTGATGTTACAGTGTGATTATTTATAATTCCATTTTCAAATGTCAAGAATGCTGATTTTTTTAGATCTAGAGATGGGATAGAATCTTTTTTAATTACAATTCTATTTTTTACTGCCTCATCAACGATAGATGCTCTATCATACAAATTATCATCGTTGTCAACAATAGATGGAAGATATAAAAATCCAACAATGAAAACATTTTCACCACTATCTACTGTGATTGATTTTCTTTCAACGTTTATATCATCAACAAAGGATTCTACCTTCTCCTTTTTTTCAGGAAGTGATAGAGGTATGACAGTTGATCCTCTTCCAATCCTGTTTTTTATCTTTTTTGGAAAATTAATATTTATGTATCGATATAACTCGCTGTATTTATCTAACCTAATTTCTTTTGCTTTTGGTGTATTTTCGTCTTTCCAAAAAGCATCAGTTGGTTGTTTATATGGTTCTTGTTGTTCTCTTTTTTGTGTATAAAGAGAAACGATAAGGATTTCTCCTTTGGCGTATTTTTTTTGTAAAGTATTTATTTCTTTCATTTGGTGAATTTGATCCTCAAGAACATCACCATCAGGAATTTCATCTAACATATTTTCTTCATCATCAGTGTCTTCATTAATGTCTTCTTTTGTTTTTTTCTTATCACATTTTAATGCATAAATAACATGTTGGTCTAACACAACTGGGTATACCCATTTAACTTTATCAAAGTGTCTGTCTTTCAAATATTCAACATATTTAATATATTTATATCCGTCTTCTTTCTCTTTTGTTAAAAGTTTATCACCTTCCTCTTTCAAATTATAAAGTCTCTCTGCTTTTTTTCTTATTTCTTCTTGAATACTTTTATTGCTTTGTAAAGGAACAGGAATATCTCTTAACATATCATTTTCTAAAATTCTTAAAAACATTTCATGTCCCAACTTACTTTCATATGATGGAACAACTTCAATTTTAGATACTGTTAATGTTTCTCCAAAATTATCTTCATTATTTTCGTTTTCAACATCTTTTTTAAGTGTATTTTTATCTAAAATAATTTCTTTAATTTGTTCACCATGTTTTTTATTATGTTTCTCAACAATTTCTTTATTTTTAGTACTTATATTCATTGGTTCAAGATCTTCATCACTAGACGGATCTACGATTTCAACATCTGGTAGACCCTGTTCTTCTTCTAGTGTTATATTTTTATCGACTGTTTTATTTGGATTTACCACATTAATTTTTTTATCCATAATTATTTAACGAAAAACTATGGTATATATAATTATATGTATTATTACAATTATTTATTTCGCAATAAATATATTATATTACATTTCTTTTATATTTTGTTCGTCATCTTATGTTCAAACCATTTTACATGTCCAAAGGTGTAAATAAGACTAAATTACATAAAACTTTTAGTGGGATTACTTCATTGTCAGAATAAGACACTCATAACTTTATAAGTTATACCGTTTTAGAAATAATTAAGTTTATTTCTAAAAGTATTAGAAACAATTTTTAATTTGTTTCTAACAAATCATAATTTACATTAAAATTGGGCTATCTAAAGCTTTACTATGAACCATTAATTACATTTTTCCAAAAATAATTTTATGTCTACAATTGTAAAAGACTTAAAGAGAATATAGATATATATTATATCCGCTTACTGCTATATTGTTATGTCTACTATCGCAACTTGTTTAGGAATCGCCAATACTTCTGGAACTGAAGTTAATAATAACGATTTAAAACTACTTGTAGAAAATACTGAAAATAAAATGGAAAATTCACTTGAAGAACCTCTAGATTTTCAACAAGATACTATTAAAAAACCTATTGTGAATGATAATTATGTAAACGATAAATTATCCATTGTTAATAATCCTCAATCAAACGAGGATGATAATGAAGATATTCCCGATATTGAAGAAAATGAAGAATTACCAGAAATTGAACTAAAGTCTGTGTCAAAACTTCAAACTATTCTGGGTAATATGAAATATGAAATCATTCGAAAAGCTTTGTATAAGAAATATGGACTTGTTACAAAAGACGAACCAAGTATTCATGGGCTTTACATGATTACTTATAATAAACCAGAGAGATACACAAAGAATCGTGTTGTTCTTACTAAGGAACAACAAGATATTGTTTCACAGTATCGAGGTGTTATTGTTGAAAAGGATACAAACAGACCGGTTTGCTATACATTTAACAGGATGAGTCGTCACTTTCCAGATGATTGGGAACTGGATAGTTGTAAGATTACTACATCATGTGATGGTTCACAGATTAAGGTATTTTTTTACGAAAAGAATAATAACTGGGTTGTTTCAACAACTCGTCGTATTGATGCGTCTCGTTCTTATTTCTTCAGCAATAAGTCTTTCATGGATATGTGGAAAGATGCTTCAAGTTCTTTGAATTGGAGTAAAATGGATAAAAACTGTTGTTATTCATTTGTACTTGCACATCCTGATAACAGGGTTGTGGCACGTCATACCAAGCCATTCTTAACTCATGTTTTCACAAGGAATATGAAAACTTTTGAATCAGTTAGTGATGATATCGGAGTTCCAAAGCCCCAGTCAGTAACTTTTAAGACAAAAAGTGATATTTGGAAATCTATTAAGCGCCTTCCTTATTATAAGGAAGGATATGTTGTTCAACGAGGGGATGATTTTATTAAACTTATTAACTTAAAATATCAAGAAGTAAAAGATCTTCGCGGAAGTTCTAGTTCTCTGTTGTATCATTATTTCTATCTTAAGAGTGAAAATAAAATTCGTCAGTTCTTGTCATATTATCCTGAGTCAGCAGAAACATTTGGGTACTTTGATAATTGTTTCAATAACTTGTGTATTCTTACTTACAACGAATATGTTCTTCTTCGTGTTAGAAAGGTAATTCAAGCACCACATGTTCTTCGTTTCCTAAAGCCTATTCTGTATCGTATTCATAGTATTCATATCAATAATAAATCACGTATTCGTCTTGAAACGGTACGAACACATCTAGAAGAATATCCACCATTCATGTTACAAAAGCTTGTAGATATGGCAAACGGACTTCCATATTCGTTTAATTAAAATAACATACAAACATATTAAAAAATGTTAATTATAATATATCATGTAAAAACTGTAAAGATGAGATAATAATAGTATTTACAAGTAAAAATTCTTTTATGATAATTTTTATATTCACATCGTTGTGTACTAAAGGAAATTGTATGGATTAAAAAAAAACACAAAAACAACTTCTTTATATATAAGACTTAAAAATAAAGTTAAAGATATTAAATTTAACTAGATAAATATTTAAGAAATGAATAACAAAGTATCTTTTGTATATGTTTACATCCTTGAAGATTAACTAAAAAGTTAGATGGTGTAAAATTTAAGTTAATGAAATAAATATTGATGTACAATCTAATTATAATACATTTTCATCTTGTATTGTTAAAAATACAGATAGTTTGGAACAATAAATGGAAATCATAACATAGGATAGTGTATTAATGATAAATAGACACTTTTAAGATTCGTTGTACTTGAAACTAATGGTTTACTTGTTGGTATATGGGAACAAATACTACAAAAATATTTTTACACCCTTGGACATTTAAAATGGGACATTTTTAAGTCATTTTTAATAATTAAAAATGACTTAATGATTATATAATATATAATTTGTAGAACGAAGTTTAGTTTGTAGAACGAAGTTTAGAAGGTTTCTTCTACTAATGGTTTGGTATTGGTATTTATGAAAGTGTTCCAACCATCACTTAATGATTATTACCATAAATCCTTTTTCTGTTCTTATAGTTGAATAGGGGTTAAAATGTCTAAAACGTTACTGGTTTCTATTCATTAAGACTATAAGAAATAAGATACAGAAGCAACATTAGTTGCTGTCAGAGGCGTTCCCATTTTAATGGGGATTTGCTACCCACTTGTAATATTAAATATTACAAGGCCTCAAAACCAGAATTTACACGGCCTGAAACGGTCAAACCTTGAAACATATTTTATTATGGTTTGTCCCATTTTAAATGTCCAAGGGTGTAAAAATGTATGTAAAAGTATTTAAGAAGTTATTATATAATAATTAAGATGGGTTCTTATTCATCTAAAAAAGAAGAAAACTTTAATAATAATCAAAATAACATATTTAATCAAAATAACCTAAACTGGCTTCGAAAACAAGTATGGGCATGGATATTACTTGGAATTTTTATAATGTCTGTATTCTTTTATATTGCAAAAGGACTTATTGTAATCATTGGTGGGACAGTCCTCGGTATTTATCTTTATAGTTTGTATGGAAAAGATAATCCTGGAAATGATAAATCTCTTCCTAGCCCAGAAGGAAATAATACAATGCTAAACACAACAGTTGGGTATATGAAACAAGGTGTTAATACAATTAATAATGCTATTAATACAAATCATTCCACAAATATAATTGAAGGGTTTGAAGGTAGATACAAACTATTTAGTAATATATGGTGGAATAATAGCAGATAAAAAAAAACATATGAAACTTAACGCTTAATCCTTTCATTGCGCCTATGTTCGATTTCTTTAATGTAAACTTCATTTGGTACTAGAACAACATTAACTTTGTTCCAGTCTGTTTTCAATTCCAACAAATATTTTTCAATTCGAGTTAAATTTTCTGTAAAAACTCTTACAGTTTCATCTCTCTTTTCTTTTTCCTTTTTATCATCAATAGAAGAAACCGATTTTTTAATAATATTATCTAGTTTATCATCTCCCCCATCATTTTGAGTAAAAATGATAGGTGAGAATTTATACAAACCATAATCAACAGTAATTGCTTTTTTGTCTCTTGTTTCACGATAACCAGTTATAGAACGAGAATCGTGTCTGTTATTCCATTTTTCAATTAAACTTCCCATAGTATGATCCTCCCCAATAAATACAAAATCATATCTATGATAACGATTGAGTTGCAGGTAAAACATATTTGAATCTTTTGTTCTAATTGCTTCTTGTAATTTTCGAAGCCTTGTAATCAAGTTATCCAAAGATAATCCTACTAAATCTTTAGCTGAAATCCCAGTTATAATATTTACATTAAACAAAATTTCTTTGGGATCCACATCCTTTTTCTCTTCGATATAATCGATTCCTGCTGTAGCAGATTGATGCCTAGAATCAGAATCTCTCTTTGTATTATATTCAATTTGACACGTTAACGTTACCTGTTGTCGAGGTCCTAGTAAAAACAATGGAAGATTGTCGTAGAGAAATACTTGGTCAATTGGGATTTCTTTGTTTGTTTCTTTGTTCCTAAGAGTAAATTCCTTAGAATACACATAACGATATGCTTTTTTGTCGTTTATAACATCTAACATTAGTTCTAGCATGTTTAAGTCTGATTTTTTTAAAAAATCAGATTTCATAGGAATAAAAGAAATCTGATGGGTTATCATTTCAGGATCCCATACAGAAGTATTATTTGAATAACTAATAGTTTCTGGTGAAATAGTGAATGTTGGTATATCCAATCCAATAACTCTCCTAATACAGTTAGCAATTGTAACGGATAACGCTACATTTTTCATATAAAATGAAAAGTCGACAGGAGGACCCAATTCTGGTATCCTATCCATCAAACGTATATCCGAAAAGTATTTTGAACTGCTCATTTTTATATATATATTGTAGTATTCTTTATACGGTTAAACTATCAATTTTTTAACATTATCTTTGTTTTATTCTTAGCAATCCATTATTATCAATTTATTTGCTATGTTAATTCTTTTAATCTGCGTCTCGTATCATAATAAAGAAATCATCTTATAGTTATTTATAATGAATAATAAAAACTATCAAAATCAATCTTTTCAAAGAAACTACCCCATGTCAAATTATCCACAAACAAATAGTGTTTCAAGAAATATACAACCACCATTAGGTCATATATCCCATCCTGATCAGTATAACAGTCAACAAATGGCAAGACGACCCCAACCACATGTAAATAATTCACTGGGTCTTCCTTTTCCTATTGGTACAGAAGGTCAATATATTTTATATTATAGTAATTATTGTATTAATTGTAAGGAATTTATAAACCTTTTATGTAAGACACCAATATATTCTAATTTTACTAAAATAAATGTAAGTGAAAAGGTTAGCTTTCCGAGTTTTGTAAAAAGTGTTCCAACTATTGTTGTTCCTAAAATACAGCGACCACTTGTTGGTGAAGAGGTTTTTAAATGGCTGGAAGATCAATCAATAGAAAGAATTAAAAACAAAAAAGAAGGAATTATTCCATATTCTCCTGGAGAAATGGGGTCTGGGTTAGAAGATTCTTACTCATACCTAGATGCAAAAGATACAGATCAACCAATGGAACATACTTTTTCTTTTATTAAACGTGGTGATCAAAAAATAGAAACACCACCAGAAGAGTCCTTTGTAAATACAAAGCCAAAACAAATAGATGGAATTGATAGAACAAATAGACAACCTTTTCCTCAAGCACCACAACAGCAAATTCCTTCCGAAATAAAAGGATTATCTTCACATGGATCTGGAGGAAGACCACCTATGATACCACTTAGTAGTTCTGGTGATGATGGTCAAAATGTTGAAGACGCATATAATGAATTATTGGCTCGCAGAAAAATGGATATAACATCTAATTCCCCTCCAAATATATAAAACAATAATATATAAAGGCGTTTTATATAAAAAATATATTCATTCGCAAAAATAATAAAAATGGACAAAAATGAAGCATTAAGATTCAATAAAATCGTTGAAAAATTTTTAAATGAGTTGCATACAATTTTGCCAGACGAAAAAGACATCGTTATTTTCCAGAGCCAACTTGATATAGCAACAATGGTTGATCCAACTAAATTGATTAGAAGTTTCGTCAAATATGTTTATCCCCATAAGGAACATATTATAAAAAAGAATGAAACATTCTTCTTGGGTGATGGTTTATCGGTTAAAAATGATTATATGACGGAAGCTATTCATTTAACTGATTTATGGAAGAATAAGTTGTCAGAGAAAAATAAGGAAGTTGTCTGGAAATATTTTCAAGTAATGGTAGTTTTAGCTGAAAAGTCTGTTGAATAAATATAGTAAATAGCGCGGATATTTTTATATATAAGAATAAGTATTAAATTTATTATAGGAATAAAAGATGGAACGTTTTACAAATAACTATATTAGGTTTTTAGAATCAGTTAAGGCAATTACTTCTGATTTATTTACAGAAAAAAACCCAGAAAATAATCCAAGTCTTCCAGAAAAGGATAATGATAAATTAATATTTTTTGTAAGAAACTGGTATCCCCATATGAAAGAAGTATCATGTGGAAATTTAGAGTATTTTGAATCAAAAGGTGTTAGCCCATTTGTTTTTCAAAATCTTAAATTTTTGGATTTAACAAGTAAAGTTAATGAGAAAAACAAAAATGTTATTTGGGAATATCTACATTCACTTTACGCATTGTCTATTTCCAATAAATTAACAAAGGACATTTTTTCTAATTATGAAGAAAAGGAAACAGATTCTCAAGATGAAAAAGAAGTTATACGAAACATAAACATTGCAATTGATAACTTCCCAGAATATGTTGCCAATATGGTTACATGGAGAAGGGAAAAGAAAGAAGTTGAAACCAAACAGGAAACGAAACAAAATAATCAAACACCACTTGATGAAAAATTCTTGGAAAATTCGAAATTGGCAAAATTAGCGAAAGAGATTTCCGATGAAATAAACCCTAATGAAATTCTTGATTTAGAAGGAGATATTAAGGATATGGATAATCCTATGAACCTCTTTCAATCATTACTGTCTGGTGATAAGGATAAGGGTGTTGGTAAGCTGATGACAACTGTTTGTGACAAACTTAAAAATAAAATGGAGTCTGGTGAAGTAAATCAAGAAGACCTTTTAAGCGAAGCAACAACGTTGTTACAAACAATGGGAGGACTTGGTGGAGGTGGAAAAGGTGGTACCCCTGACTTATCTAGCATGATGAGTATGATGCAAAATTTATCTGCAATGGGAGACCTTTTTAACGGACCATCTGGTGTCGGTGGTGGTTCTCGTCATAGTAGTAGGAAGGTTAGGAGAAAGATGGAAAAGAAAATTAAAAAAAACAGAAATAAGAAAAGTAGTTTACACTCTTGAAGATTTAAACCATTGGACATTAACTAATAAGTTAGATAGGACATTTTTAAGTTATTTTTAATTATTAAAAATGAATTAAAGAAATTATAATATATAATTTGGGTAAAGTTAAAATAATTATAGATAATGATGAAAATATTAAATATATAGTAACATTAAAATATCAGGAAGATAATAATTGGCCTTTAGTTTTATAGATTCTGTTATATTTAACAAAATAAAAAACAAAAAAATACTTAAAAATAAAGGAAAAGTAGAAAACCATAAAGAAATATGTATTAAAATTTTATAATATGATTATGCTTTTAAGAAAATAATATTATAACATTGTTTACAATAATTAGGTTGTGTTTTCATTCAAAAAGAAATCCTTATATCATATATATATATCTAATAAGAATGGATAATTCAAATACCTTTTGGTCAAATAATCCTGAAATTCTGTTTCAAATAAACCAATTAACATCTTTCTTTCCTAATTCAATCTACACGTTGGTTCAAAACCTAAATGCAATTGTTCGACTATGTATTTATCTTTCGATCGTATTGGTTCTTTATACTAAAAACCCACAATATCTCCTGTTACCACTTGGATCATTATTCGTAACTTATTTATTGTTCATTTTGTATCCTGATAAACAAGAATTGTTTTATGCACAACCAATTGACAAATGTAATTTAACCTTAGACGAAAAAATAAATAAACTTAAAAAAAGAAAAGACTATATTAGCAAAAAATGTGTTATGCCAACTGTTAATAATCCATTTATGAACTTTAATTATATCAGTGATGACTATCATCGTCTACCTGCTTGTAAAGCTTTTTTGTACAATGATCCTCAAAGTCGAGAAGTTAAAAAGAAAGTCGAAGATAAATTCAATGAAAGGCTTTATCGTGATGTAAGTGATTTATACTCAAAGCGAAACAGTCAGCGTGAATTTTATAGTGTTCCCTATAATGTAATTCCAGATCAAACATCATTTGCAAAATGGTTATATAAAACTGGACCAACGTGTAAAGAAAATGGTCTTAAATGTGGTTCATATACGGGAAGTATGTTATGATATTTATATATAAATAAATTATAACAAATGTATATAACTTTTATATAATATAAAATTCCTCACATCTTATCTGAATTATAACCATTTATTAAATTAACAGAATTTTACATCCGTGGACATTTAAAATGAACTTCATTCATTACATATCAAGAACGGTTGGAAAACAGCTCAATTCCATGTAAATTAAGATTGGTCATAACTTATAAAGTTATTGGTGGGCTAGTCCGACATCGAAGTAATGCCACTGAAAGTTATGTCATTTTGTCTTATTCCCACTATATCTTAACCGTTTTAGAAGGTGTGAGAATAAGACGACGAACAAATCATAAAAGACTTTTTACTTTTCATTGTTATTTAATATGTCTTATATTATCAATAAATAATTTTATAATTTAATAATAATATGTTCATTTTAAATGTCCAAAGGTGTAAAATACACATTAAAGAAGTAAAATATTAGTTATCCATATAATTTAATGTCTTTTATAAAAATAATAATAATAATAGATTATATAGATAAATAATGTCATCTCTATCTGTTAATAAACAGCCTACTTGCGATGATAGTTGGTTAAATAAAAGAACTAATCTAAAAGAAGATTGCTGTGAAACAACTTGGAAAAATAC
>Ga0209137_1002642_pt1 | contig 15595 bp, 11 predicted proteins | sample SaaInl5LU_22_DNA_FD_184642 | JGI IMG/M metagenome (GOLD analysis project Ga0209137, IMG submission 184642) | Marine microbial communities from expanding oxygen minimum zones in the Saanich Inlet - ESP_105LU_22_DNA (SPAdes) (version 2) | ecosystem: Environmental > Aquatic > Marine > Intertidal... | reverse complement strand
TCATTGGCACCGCCATGCAGTGGGCCGCGCAGTGTTCCTATCGCACCTGTCACACAGCTGTGAATATCGGATAGTGTTGAGGCACAGACACGGGCAGCGAATGTAGAAGCGTTGAACTCATGCTCGGCGTAAAGGATAAGTGAGGCGTGCATCACCTGGGTATGTAAGGCTTCAGGCTGCTTGTTATGAAGGGTCCAAAGAAACTGTTCAGCAATAGAGTCAGCATCCGTTTCGGTCTCTATACGTATACCTTTGTTCGCGAAGTTGTACCAGTAGTTAATAATGCCCGGAAAAACGGCCAGCATTCGGTCAATCTTGTCATGCTGCTGGGAAAAATCGACCTCTGTCTCTAGGTTACCCAACATTGAACAACCGGTACGCATCACATCCATTGGATGTGCATCAGCGGGAATTTGCTCCAAAACCGTCTTAAGTGCAGCAGGTAGAGCACGCATAGTCTTAAGGCGCGCTTTATAACCGTCTAGCTCAGCTTGATTAGGTAATTGCCCGTACAGCAGAAGGTAAGCCACCTCCTCAAATTGAGCCTTATCCGCAAGGTCCTTAATATCGTAACCTCGGTAGGTTAAGCCCGCGCCTGATACACCACATGTGCATAGCGCTGTTTGCCCTGCAGACTGCCCACGCAAACCTGCACCACTTAATACTTTTGCTTCAGCCATTAGTCTCTCCTCTCGACTTAATAAAACGACAAACGTCGAGTGTGTTACTTGTTCTTACCTTCTTGAAATAGTGCGTCCAACTTCTGCTCGAAGTCGTGGTAGTTCAAGAAATCATAAAGTTCCATGCGGGTCTGCATCGTATCGACCACCGCTTTCTGGTCGCCATCATCCAGCAGATGTTGGTAGACATTTAGGGCCGCTTTGTTGGCCGCTCTAAAGGCTGATAGTGGGTATAGCACCATCGTAGCACCCTGCTCTGCTAGCTCAGCTTTGTTAAATAGGGGTGTTGCACCAAATTCAGTTATGTTAGCTAAAAGGTGACCACCCTTAATGCCATTGGAAAAGGCTTTATAATCTTCTAGCGTGTGGACAGCCTCAGCAAAAATGCCATCAGCACCCGCCTCAAGACAGGCTTGCGCACGTTCAACAGCGGCATTGAGTCCTTCCATCTGAAAGGCATCGGTGCGGGCGATAACAAAAAATTCGCTATCCGTTTTAGCATCTACAGCGGCTTTGACACGATCAACCATCTCTTCAAGCGAGACAATCTCTTTATTGGGCCTATGACCACAGCGTTTCTGAGCAACCTGATCTTCTAAGTGAACCGCCGCCGCACCTGCTTTTGTCATCTCTTTAATCGCGCGTGCAATATTGAATGCGCCACCCCATCCCGTATCTATATCGACAAGAAGCGGCGTATCAACCGCACTGGTGATTCGACTCACATCGGCTAAAACATCGTTCATTGATGTCATCCCTAGATCAGGCATACCGTAGGAGTGATTCGCGACACCACCACCTGATAAGTAGATCGCTTGGTGGCCCACGCGCGTTGCCATCATGGCATGGTAGGCATTGGTCGTCCCCACAATCTGTAATGGGCTGTTCGCTTGCAAGGCTTTACGAAAACGTGAACCTGCGGATAAAGGCTGTGTCATCACTCTCTCCTTAATCGGATTAACTTATCTAGGGTGTGCGGGGTTGATTATCTGGAATCAACTTAGATTCAATATTGCGACGCGACGCGCTGATATGGCGGCGCATGAGTAGTTCGGCGAGTTCTTCATCACGCGATTCAATGGCATCAAGAATTTGATGATGCTCGCGAAGAGCAGCCGTTGGGCGCGAACTTGAAAGGCTAAATTGGTAACGGTACATACGTACTAAGTGATAGAGGTCTGCAGCAAGTAACTCTTGCAACTTTGAATTGCCAGACGCCATTACAATGCGGTAGTGGAAGTCCAGATCGCCCTCTTTTTGAAAATAGGCCTGCCCCTCTTGCTGCTCGATATTTTCTTGGTGTTGGTCCAATACGAGGCGCAGGCTATCTATCTCTTCTTGGGGCATAGTGCTTGCTGCTAAACGACAAGCCATTCCCTCTAACGCTTCGCGAACGCGGTATATTTCCAGCAGCTCTTTTACACTGAGTTTCACAACACGAGCACCAATATGCGGCTTACGCTCGATTAGACGAAGACTCTCTAAACGACGAATGGCCTCACGCAGCGGACCGCGACTGATGCCGTATACCTTTGCCAGTTCAGGTTCAGAAATTTTTGTTCCTGTCGCAATTTCACCTTTTACGATCGCGGTGATGATCTGCTGACAAACACGATCAGCAAGGGTGCTGATTGGCTCGTCTGGTAAATTCTTGTGGTGTGAATCAATCATATATTGTCGACAATCTTAGTGGAATAAAGCCATTATCCACGTTAAAAACGGCAAAACAATGCGCCAAAAGGCTAAGATTGTCGACAGTGTTGATGTAAACGCTATTGTGTGGCGATAAACCTTTGCAGTTCTTGATCCATAATTGCGGCTATCTGGCGGGGTTTTTGATAGGGCAGTGAGTGGTCGGTACCCTGTATCAAAAAATAGTGCCAATTGGGCATTCGCTCGGCCAAACTAAGATGCAGTTGATGCATAGGATCGACACTTAAACTCCCTATAAAACTACTAACGTCACCCTGTACGGCTAGCAGCGCGTCGCGATCTAGCTGCTGTATCGCAAGGGTTACAGCATCAAGCGCATGTGCAAAGCCAACTGAACGCTCCGCTAAACGCTCTATGGTCAAACGCTCAACCGCCGGTGTGATACGTCGATTAGGTGAAATAGTATCGAGGAATTGGCGAATCCCGCTGTGCACATCACTCGCCATGCCCGCCTCAGTTAAACTAACCGTTTTAAGCGAGTGAGCGGCCTCACTGAATTTTTGACGCGTCAACAGTGTGTCAGACCACTCTAAACGATCAAGCGCGGCGCTCTCCAGCAGATATTGCTTAGCAACACACTGAGGTAAGCGCTGTTTTAATACCATTGAGACTAGACCGCCTAAGGAGTATCCCGCTAAATCAAACTGATGCCAATTGAGCTCTGTTATCAACGCCTGAATATCACCGACCAGGTCATCCACCGTAAAGGGTAGCTCTTGAGCTTCAATTGATCGTGTATCGCCAGCCCCCCTCAGATCGGGTACCAGTACCTCAGACCAACTGGTTAAAAATCGCTGTAAGGCTTCCCAAGTATGACGCCCAGCGACTCCAGCCCCGTGCAGAAGCACCAGCCTGCGGCCCGAGCTAACCTGCTTATGGCGATATAGCCTATACACGATGCGATGATCACTGTGATCAAAAAACCCGCTGTAAGACTCAATTTCAGCTTTCGACTTCACGTTTGACTTCACTTTTTTAATTCAAGGGTAGGTTCAACCAACATGTGCATTTTAACCTAGCTAGCACTCGTAGCGTTTATCAACACAGAGTAAAATAGACCTTTGTGTAATGCTTGTTAATGCGTGGAGCTCATGTGGTCAAGGCGATCCCTCTTAACTACCCAATGGATACTCAAGCTCTACTTGAAGTGCTTCGTCCATTAGGTGATGCCGTTATGCTGGACTCTAGCCAGCCAAAAACAGAGATGCGCTTTGGTCGTTTTGACATACTCAGTGCAGCGCCTGAAATTTTAGTTCGAACCGATATACAAGGCGTTAGCATTCGTCGCGACGGCTTATGGAGCTCAGTCGCCACCGACCCCTTTGACTATTTAGAGAGTCTTATTAATCAACTGGATGCCCAGTGTGAGCAAACAGAGCTTCCATTTAAAGGGGGTCTAATCGGCTTTTGGAGTTACGATCTTGGCCGCTCATTAGAAACGCTTCCCGAACATGCGAGCACTGATATCGATCTCCCCTGGATGCAATTAGGTTTGTACCTATGGGCATTTGTTATCGATCACCAAAATAGATCTGCCTGGCTTGTACACCAGCCAAAGGTCTCGAATCGAGTAATGCAGCGTCTAGCGAAGATCGCCAATAACCTTGGACATGAGGCAAACACCGAGCTGTTCGACTTTACCCTCGAACATCAATGGCAGGCGAATCAGAGCAAACAAGCGTACCGCCAAGCGCTGGAGAAAATTGACCACTATATTCGCGCCGGCGACTGCTACCAGATCAACTATGCACAGCGCTTTAAAAGCCAATATACCGGCGATCCCTATGGCGCCTACCAACGTCTGAAATCGGTAGCACCTACACCCTTTGCAGCCTTTATTGAGACTGATCATGGCACTCTACTCTCGCTATCACCTGAGCGATTCTTACAGGTGAGCGCGACAGGCGCAGTAGAGACGCGTCCTATTAAAGGGACACGCCCAAGGGGCAGCACATTAGAGGACGATCAACAGCAGATAGAAGAGCTGCGTGAGGCGAGTAAAGATCGAGCAGAGAACTTGATGATCGTTGATTTACTTCGCAATGACCTAAGCCGCGCATGCAAGCCCGGCAGCGTTAAAGTGCCCGAGCTCTTTGCGATTGAGACCTACCCTAACGTACATCATTTAGTGAGTGCAGTGACCGGTCAACTCGCGCAGGGACAGAGCGCCCTAAGCCTTTTGAAACAATGTTTTCCTGGCGGCTCTATTACCGGCGCACCAAAGATTCGCGCGATGGAGATCATCGATGAGCTGGAACCTGATCGTCGATCTATCTATTGCGGAGCAATCGGGTATATCAGCGCAGACGGGCGCATGGACACCAACATCAGCATTCGCACGCTACTCTGTCAAAAAGGGACTATTTACTGCTGGGCGGGTGGCGGTATTGTGGCAGATTCGGATATTGATGATGAGTACCAAGAGACACTGAACAAGGTCAATAACCTGCTCAGCGCTCTCAGTTAAGCTGATCGAGGGGACACCCCCTCATATTCAAAGCACATTTAAATCAAATCAGATGTTACAGGCTCAGCTCGCGGTTACTGGCTGCTAGGAATGCTTTTTTAAGATCATCATAGGTGTGAACCGCAGGGTACTGCGGGAACTCGTCGATCACATTTTGCGGTGCATGGAACAGAATTCCCTGCTCAGCTTGTGCCAGCATTGTAGTGTCGTTGTATGAATCACCCGCTGCAATGACACGGTAGTTCAGAAGCTGAAACGCGCGCACTGACTGACGCTTAGGATCACGCTGGCGCAAAGTGTAATCGGTAATCCGGCCGGTCTCATCCACTTCGAGCTTGTGACACAGTAGTGTCGGGTTACCCAGTTGAGCCATTAGCGGCGCAGCGAACTCATAGAATGTATCCGATAAGATGACCAACTGAAAACGCTCTCGTAGCCAATCGACAAACGCTTGTGCACCCGGTAATGGGCTAAGGCGGCTAATGGTCTCTTGAATCTGCGGCAACTTTAAGCCGTGTTCATCAAGGATACGAAGGCGCTGCTTCATTAACACATCGTAATCAGGTATATCTCGGGTTGTTGCTTTGAGCTCCTCAATACCGGTCTCTTCTGCAAACGCTATCCATATTTCCGGAATTAGAACCCCTTCGAGGTCAAGACATGCAAGTTCCACTAAAACGCCTCCTGCTAAATTTAAGCCAGCACTCTAGCGATTTAATGGTCTGCTTTCAATACACCTGCACAACACAGAGCACTGCAGATGTTCAATTAAGCAAAAACCCAAGGCAACAAAAGATGCAGTGCAATCACCACTGCATCAAAGGATGCGTAACTTAATGCTATTGAAGTTTTATGACTCAGTGTCGCGGCAATTCAGTATTTCGGAACAGTTCATCAACCTCGGCACGGTTTGAACACAACTGAACCTTTTCTACCAAATCTTGTGTTAAATGAGGCGCGAAAGCTTTAATAAAGTCGTACATGTAACCGCGAAGGAAGGTTCCTTTACGAAAACCGATCTTTGTAACGCTATCAGGGAACAGGTGGCTCACATCAAGCGATACGAGATCAGAATCGAGCTGCGGATCGAATGCCATAGAGGCCACTATACCTACACCCAAACCAAGGCGAACGTAGGTTTTGATAACATCCGAATCGACGGCTGTGAAAACCACGCGTGGCTCTAAACCCTGTTCTCTAAAGGCCGCGTCTAACTGCCCACGACCGGTAAAACCGAAGGTGTAAGTGACTATGGGTACACGCGCTAAATCGTGCAAACTGAGCTTAGAAACCTGTGCAAGCGGATGATTCCTCGGCACAACGACTGAGCGGTTCCAACGGTAAACGGGCATCATAATCAGATCAGAGTGACCTGCTATTGATTCAGTCGCAATCGCGAAGTCAACTACGCCATCAGCCGCCATTTCAGATATTTGCGGAGGCGTACCCTGATGCATGTGCAGAGATACTTCGGGGTAACTCTTAATGAACTCGTTAATAATAGGTGGCAGCGCATAACGGGCTTGTGTGTGCGTTGTCGCTACAGAGAGGCTACCCTTGCGTTCATCATTGAACTCCTGAGATACCTGTCGAATGGCGTCAACCTTCTGCAGTATGTCGCCCGCAATACTTAAGATAGCCTGCCCTGCCGGTGTAATACGCGTCAAATGCTTACCGCTACGCGCAAACACCTCAACGCCAAGTTCATCTTCAAGCAATCGAATCTGCTTACTGATACCTGGCTGAGAGGTGTAGAGGCTTTGCGCTGTGGCAGAGACGTTAAGATCGTGCTTTGAGACTTCCCAAATGTAGCGCAACTGCTGTAGTTTCATTGAATACCCCGATATGAAGCGGTTGTTCTCGAGAAGAGATCAAACTATTTAGTTCATTAATTCAGGTCAATATAACACTAGAGCATAAGCTTATCAAAAATCTAATGCCCAATTTGACTAAAGTCGGGAGTTCAAACGGCGAATCTGATCCTCTTGGGTAGTGACGCGTTTTTCCAAGGAGTTAACACGGGCGGTTGAACGTGTGAGCTGCTCTTCACGCTCTTTAATCTGCTGGCGTAAAACGTTCTCTCGCTTTGACTGCTCATTCGATGTCAGAGCAATGCGCTGGTTTAATCGACGACTCTCCTCTTCCAACTCATTTATCTGAGTCTCTTGACGGCGAGTGGTATTGACCTCTTTTAAGAGCTTAGCGTTTAGTGAAGCAATTTCTCGGCTGTAACCGACCAGGGTCTGTTTAAGCTCTTCAACCTCTTTTTCGAGGTCCCCTAGGTTACCGTCTTGCATATCAATACGCGCATCTTTGCGAGCCACCTGAGCCTGCAGTTCATGCACCTGGCGGGTCAACTCGGCTTCGCTGCGACCCGACTCATCACGCGACTTTTCTAGCGCATTGCGGTAGTGACGGGTTTCAACTTCTGCGCGGCTGAGGGCTTCTAGCGACTGACGCTGCTCCTCTTTGATGCGTTGATCAAAGAGTTTTTTTCCATCCTCGTACTGCTTACGGACTTGCGACAACTCAGATTCAGCATTCGCGCGCTGCTGCTCAAGTTTTTTGCGTTGATTCGTCTCTGAGGCCAAATTAGCTTTAAGAACAGTAATTTCAGCTTCAAGTGTCCGAGTATTTTGTACACCCTTTTCTATACTGGCGGACTGATCACGGTACTTTCGTTCAAGCTCACGGTAGCGAGATTCAGCATCACGTACCTGATCCTGTGTCGCGCGCCGCTCTTCTTCGTCACCTACACGCGATGCACTAATCTCATCACGAACAATAGAGACAGCCTCATCCAGCGCTGTTGACCAGATCTGACGAACTTGCATCTGTAACATTTCAGGTGGTGACTGATGCACCTTGGCACTTAGATGCAAACCGCTGGCACGTAACTCAAAAAATTTGTGCGTCCAGTGAGCAAAAGGAAGCTCCACCTCATGGTGTGAATAGCCGGTCTCAGCGATTAAACGCTCAAGGCTGGGCAACTCACCCTGCTCAAGCAGTTGATCTGCAATTTCAAAAACACGAACTTCAATGTCAGACATGTGTAATGCGTACCCAAAACTTAGCTTTTAAAGTTTATCCATTAACCCAATCAACGCCGGATCGAGTGGCGCTGTAACTTCTAACTTTTCCCCTTCAGGAAGGCTAACCATCAGACCCGCCGCATGCAACATTAAGCGTTTAAAACCTAAAGCTTTAAATTGCATATTCTCTTCGTCAGCGGTGTATTTTGTGTCGCCCACGATCGGGTGTCCTGTGTATTGACAGTGAACTCGAATCTGATGCGTTCTGCCTGTCTTCGGCCGCGCCTCTATTAAAGTGGCTAAATCGCCAAACCGTCGTAACACACGAAATTCGGTAAACGATGGCTTTCCTTCACTGTCAACTTTTACAAATCGTTCGCCTGAACGCGCCTCGACGCGCAAAAGCGGTACATCAATATGCTGATCGCTTGATTCCCACCGTCCAACAACCATCGCTTGATAAACCTTGGTCACTTTTCGTTCACGCAAGGCTTCATGCAAAAATCTTAACATCGAACGCTTTTTTGCAATCATAATACAACCCGATGTATCACGATCAATACGATGAACAAGCTCGATAAAACGTGCATCCGGCCTCAGTTTTCTAACGGCCTCAATCAAACCTAAGGTAACACCACTTCCACCATGTACAGCAAGTCCCGATGGCTTATTTATTACAATGAGTCTGTCATCTTCAAATAAAATGGCTGACTCAAGATGCGCCAACAGTGAGTCGCTAACAGGGGCAGCCTCGCCCTTTTGGGGCAAACGTACAGGTGCAATACGAACACTGTCATCGGCTTGAAGCTTATACTCGGGTTTAATCCGTTTTTTGTTGACCCGAACCTCTCCTTTGCGCAGCAGTCTGTAGATAAGGCTCTTAGGGGCGCCCTTGAGCGCCGTGCGCAGAAAATTATCGATACGCTGACCTGCTTGGTCTGCCTCGATCTGAATATACTTTACTTGTGGAGATTGACTGGTGTCGTTGTCGCTATGCGGCATGAATTAACAATAAGTTTGATTGATGAATATGGATGTAATTGCTATATTCTATAGTTGCTGACGGGAGATAGCTTCAACTAATTTTAGTGCTTCCTTTGCTCGGGCTCGCCATGTAATAGAATCGCGGACCCCTGCCCCCTTCCAGCCCCTGTGCTTCGATTATAAAATTGAAGCTTAATGAAAAGTTTATCCAGGCTACGCCTGCTAGATTGCTGATGCGCTCAGCAACTGGTTGCAGGTGGAGATGCACGCTTACCCGGAACCTGCGCGGCTAGTAAGATCAGTACGCTCAGTAACAGCAAGCAACTATAATGATATAGGTCAGCGTTTCCTCCACCGCAGATCCGCACAACCGGGCTGCACGAAAGTGCGGCGTTATTGCGTAGATTACGAAAGACCAGTTATACCGAAAAGTGCGCTTCAGGATCTTCAGTTGTGGCTGTAAGAGACTGATTTTAAATGAAAAGAATGTTAATAAATGCGACTCAACCAGAAGAGTTGCGCGTTGCCATGGTCGATGGACAGCGTCTTTATGATCTGGATATCGAATCAACATCGCGTGAACAGAAAAAGGCGAACATCTACAAAGGTCGCATAACTCGAGTAGAACCCAGTCTTGAAGCTGCTTTCGTTGAGTACGGTTCCGACCGTCACGGTTTCCTCCCCCTTAAAGAGATTTCACGCGATTACTTCAGCGGCTCGTCCGATCGAGGTCAGCGCCCTAACATACGTGAACTGATCAAAGAAGGCAGCGAGATCATTGTTCAGGTTGAGAAAGAGGAACGCGGCTCTAAAGGCGCAGCGCTGACTACTTTTATTAGTTTAGCGGGTCGTTACCTTGTTTTAATGCCCAATAACCCACGTGCTGGGGGGATATCACGCCGTATCGAGGGTGACGAACGCACAGAACTTAAAGATGCAATGTCAGGTCTTGATATACCTAAGGGCATGGGCGTCATCGTTCGCACCGCTGGTATAGGGCGCTCGACTGAAGAGTTACAGTGGGATTTAAACTACCTAGCAACTGTCTGGGAAGCGATTACAAACATCAATGATCGCCCGGCACCTTTTCTAATATACCAAGAGAGCAATGTCGTTATACGTGCGATCCGCGATTACTTGCGCTCGGATATCGGCGAAGTCCTCATCGATGATCCCTCTGCTTATGAGCAGGCATTGAAGTTTGTTCGTCAAGTTATGCCGAGTTACGAGCAGCGCATACGTGAGTATAAAGAACAGACGCCACTGTTTAACCGTTTCCAAATTGAAAACCAGATCGAGTCAGCGTTCGAGCGCGAAGTTAAACTTCCATCGGGTGGTTCTATTGTTATCGACCCCACTGAAGCATTGGTGTCAATAGACATCAACTCCAGTCGAGCGACTCGCGGAAGTGATATAGAAGAGACAGCGCTCAACACAAACCTTGAAGCCGCTGATGAGATTGCAAGACAATTGCGCTTGCGTGATATGGGTGGCCTTGTTGTGATCGACTTTATCGACATGACACCTATCAAAAATCAACGCGAAGTTGAAAAGCGTCTACAGGATGCACTCAAACTTGATAGAGCACGCGTGCAGATGGGTCGTATCTCACGTTTTGGTCTGCTAGAGATGTCACGCCAGCGTTTGCGTCCATCCCTTGCTGAGAGCCGTGGGCACGTATGTCCTCGCTGTAATGGCCAGGGCACTGTGCGTGACACCGAGTCACTCGCTCTGTCTATTCTGCGATTAATAGAAGAGGAGTCTGGGAAGGATAAAACAGCCCAGATTCGTGCAGTGCTACCCGTCTCTGTAGCGACCTACCTACTAAACGAAAAACGCCAGCAAGTACACGAGATTGAGAGCGCGAGTAAAGTTCGCGTTGTGATTGTCCCGAACCCTAACATGGAGACGCCACACTACGAAGTGATGCGTCTTCGTGATGATAACTCACTGACTACCCTTCACGACGCTAGCTATACTATTCAGCCGACTGAAGTGGAGGTTGATGAATCTGAAATGGTTAAACCCATTCAGCGCGAACAAGCAGCGGTTCAAGGTGTCTTGCAGACCAAGACACCGCCGGAAGTATCGGCGCTTTCACGAACTGAGCCAGAGCCTGTTAAACCGGCTAAGACCAGCGCGCCAGCTAGACAATCATCGCCAGCGAGTAAAATAGCCGCGCCTCAGCAAGCCTCTTTACTTGATCGATGCATCAATGCGATTAAAGCTCTTTTTGGCACGCCCGAAGAGACTAAGGCGCCGGCTAGAAAAGCGTCTACTGAAAAAAGTTCGGACGACAGCCAGTCAAATGATGATCGTGGCAATAGAGGTAACCGCGGTAACCGTAACTCTAATCGTCGACGCAATGAGTCAAACGGTCGTCGTAACGGTCGCCGCAATAGCCCTGAGCGTGGTGACAGCGATGAGATTATTACGGTTGAGCAGGAGTCTAACCTGCCTGCAATCGGTCGCCCTGATGATTCCGCATCTGATACCAATGCGGATGGGCGTTCACGCCGCCGCCGTCGCGGTGGTCGCAGCAACAACCGTCGCAACAACGAGGGCGAATCCGATCAGAACAGGATCGACGCTCAGGATGATCAGGTAGCATCTGAACAGACTGAACAGGCACCTAAACGTGAAAGAAGTAAGCGTCGTGGCCGTTCACGCAGAGCAAACTCAGATCGGTTAGCACAGAGATCAAATCCGGTTGATCTGTTGAGTTCAGCTGATATCGACCCGTCCAACATCGAAGCCAGCGTTAATAGCCTTGATGATAGCCCTGTGATGTCGGCTCAGGTCGTGGAGCAGTCATCCGAGTCTTCAGTAAGCCTAGACGAAGCCGCATTGGCTCCAACGTCTGACGCGCAATCGTTAGAGCGGGTAAGTGAATCAGTTACAGAGCCTAACGAGCCTGTGCCGAGTGAGGAATCGTCTCAATCAATGGAAGAGCCGCATGCAGAGGCCTATGAGGTTGCTGCTGAAGAGCGTTCTGTAGAGGCAACTGAAGAGAGTCTTCAAGTGCAACCAAATGAAAAATCAGACCTAATATCAAACAACGATAGTCTGTCTGAACCGTCTAAAACAGAAACGACTGAGACTGAGACTGAGACTGAGACTGAGACTGAGACTGAGACTAATAAGTCTTCGGTAGACGCCACAAACGAAGTCAAGCAGCAGACGAGTGAGCCGACAACACCGAACGACGAGGTCGTTGAACCGACTGATGCAGTAAGCGAAGCCTCATTTGATACCGTGGAAACTGTTGAGGAAACTCAGCCGGTTGAAATCGATAATAGCGCCGCAGCACGTCAGGCTCGTCGTCGTGGCCGTGCATCAAATGACCCGCGTTTGAAGCGCCGTAGTGAAGAGACTTCCGGCCAATAACTAAATATAGGTATTAAAACCCAGCATGCACCTGTGTACGCTGGGTTTTTTTGTATAGGTTAGGCTAAAATTTGGTCACCTACGGATGAGGCATCCCCTCTTAGGCATATCAATAGACAGCTAAGCGCAGCAATACAGCTATCGTCTAATTAGGTGATATGTAGAAATTGATCTATAAAAGCAGGGTCATTCACGTAGAACACACTAAGCGCAGCAACAGTCAGTAAGAACATACATTACCAAAATTAGTACAAGCATGAGTTACAGACATAAATAACTGCGACACGAACAGCTGGATAAAATTAGCGCTCTCTATTTTGCGAAGCAGGCAGTGTAAGCACTAAGCGTGCGCCATCAGACGTCGGTTGTAGTTCTAGACTCGCACCCATTTTTTCAGCACGTTCGTACATACCCCTGACACCTACCCCTTTAGACGATTCTGGGTCATATTTCGAACCACCACCGTTCGTCAATACTAGCGTATAGCGCTCGCCTTGTTGTTCTGCAGTGAAGGATATCCATTTTGCGCCACTGCGTTGCGTTGCGTTATGTATAGCTTCCTGCGCAATTCTAATGATCGACAAGAGCTCGAATCCATTACGGCACTGGTAATCTAAAAGAGCATAAAGACGCCACTCCACCTTAAGACCGCTACTTACCAGCGGGTCAACGATATGGGACTTAAGTGTTGTAAGAGATTTCAATAGTGAGTGGTCGTGATCGCGTGTGGAATTTAGGATAATTCGCATCTCGTTTTGTGCGAACTTGGACAGTTTTTTTATGTTAGCAATATTGTCGGCGTCAGGCTTGTCGCTTAAAAATTGAATAATCGATAAATAGGTCGATACTCCATCATGAAGCTCTAACTCAAATTCACGACGGGCATCATCGGCCGCAAATTGTTTTATTGAATCTTCACGACGTTTGTATTCAGACTCTAACTCTGACTTTAAATGCGCCGTTTCTTGCTTTAAATAATCAGCAGAACTCTCGGCTTGCGTTTTTAACGCAAAAACACGTTTGGAAAAGAGAAAAATCAACAAAAACACAATTGTTACAAGCACTAAACGCAGGAGGAGTATTGATCCCTTTATTAGACCTACATGAGTCAAGGTGTCGTTTAATATTGCAAAAAATAATAGAAGACAAATTATTGCAAGCAACCCGACACCAAAAATACGGGTCTTAAAATATTGAATAACAATAAAAACTAAAAATAAAAGCATCATCAAAAGGGAGAACGGTGCAAGTAGGAGGGCCGATAACTGACGCGTGTTTACTGGCAAAACAGCAAAAATTATCGTCACGGCGATAAAACCTAAAAGGTATCGATAAAAATCAGGGATCAAATAGGCCGGGGCAGAGATCAAATCGCGGTAAAAGATCCACAAAAACACGATAACTAAAGGAAAAAAACTGATTAAACGATAGGTCTCAAAGTTAATTCCATTCAACTGAAGAACATCTCCAATATTGACGATGAGTACAAAAGCCAGAATCCCGCCAAGCGCTGTCACTTCTCGCAATGATACTGCACCACTTATAACTAGCATCGCAAACCCAAGCGCAGCGAAGCCAAACAGACTAAAGGATATAACCCTCATTTCGTGATAGTAAAAATAGTCAAAACCAAGTGTATCAAGAACGTTTTGGTTCGAATCAATATAAACCGTACCCATCCGGGGAAAGGGTAGCCCCTTAGGATCTAACTCGATATCCATTTGGGTGAGTTCTTGTTCTTTCGCTTTAAAATCGAGTGGCGTTAATATAGTGCGAAGACGAGCCACTGAGTGGATATAATTCTCATCTTTTGAATCAAAGACAATCTCGCCATCGAGCTTTAAGATAATGTCGCCTCTAACATCACTAAACATAATACTAATGGGTTCGCCCCAATAGCCTTTATCAAAATAGAGAGTGGAAGAAAAATCGTCCTGCCTTACTAAAAACGCAGGAGTAGATTCTGAATACAGATCAACCGCCTGTTGAGGGTTCACTGCAGCTGAAGATAGCGTAGGTATTGGAGTTAAAGACCTAAATGATTCGCTGAAATATCGAGTCAACCCAAAAATAGCGGTAGTAAGACACAGTGCCAACAGGAAAAAAACCCTCAGTGACATCTTGCCGTGATGGTCTTGATACACTACAAAACTCCAGCTAATCGAGCTTCGTAAATCGCTTCGCTGCGGCTGGTCGCTTGTAGCTTTTTATAAATATTACGGATGTGAACGGGTATGGTGTTTTTAGAAATCCCCAATACATCGGCAGCTTCTTCATTCGAAAGCCCCTTTTCAATCACCTTTAGAACCTCAACCTCGCGTTGCGTTAAACCGATTGCGTTTGCTTTGCTATTCGTTTCACTCGCTTTGAGTTCAGACTCTTGGAAGTGACGCGCAATAACAAAGGCGATGCTTGGTGATATCGGTGAGCTCCCTGATAACGCGAGCTTTATAGAACTGATTAAGCCTAAGCTGGTGTCATACTTGTGTATGTAACCAATGGCGCCTACCGCCAGTGCATCGACTACGGCTTCAGCATTTAAAAGGTTTGATAACACAATAGAGATCGCAGATGGCTGAGACTTTTTAAGCGCTGCTATTACAGAAGATCCATCGCCGTCGGGTAAATTCAGATCGCAAATGAGTACATCAATAGGATGGTTTTTTATAATATTAGAGGCTTCTGCAACCGTTCTAGCCGAGTGCACCTGGTTTGCACTGTCCCAATTGGACAACTGCTCCACTACACCTGCGTTAAGCTCCTGAGAGTCCTCAACAACCATGATGTGCATGTTCATCTACCTCTAGCCTAATCCGTATGAGGAGGCTATTGAATTAACGGCTCAGTTTCAAGAATGACAACTATTCTTTAGAAGGTTAACTTAACGACCCGTGTAAGGCTACATCCGCTTGAAATAGTACCTAAAGATTACTAATTAAGAGCCTTAACGAGCGACTGGTTCGCATAGATGACAAAATTATATTCAGAACAAATCCCCTAACGTCACCAACCAATAAGCTCAGATTGAACATTAGCTATACCTAATAATGAGTATGGTTACATATGAGTGATACCTCTATTATGATTTCAATGTAAGACATTTATGACTCTTTTTGATCTAAAGTATAAATAGATATATCTTTTAGTTATAAGCGTTGTAATCGATGATGCATCCCAGCAGTGGCCCACAGAAAAGATCAGATATAACCTATGGTATGCAAAGCTAGGGTGTTATCAATTAATGGATTAAAAATGAATATGGCTATTGATAATTTTTCAGAGCGACGGATGGATTCTCAATCAAATATTGATAGTCAATCAACTGAGAGTCT
>Ga0209137_1002640_pt1 | contig 15598 bp, 17 predicted proteins | sample SaaInl5LU_22_DNA_FD_184642 | JGI IMG/M metagenome (GOLD analysis project Ga0209137, IMG submission 184642) | Marine microbial communities from expanding oxygen minimum zones in the Saanich Inlet - ESP_105LU_22_DNA (SPAdes) (version 2) | ecosystem: Environmental > Aquatic > Marine > Intertidal... | reverse complement strand
TCTAAATTAAATGCTGCCACAGAAGGTACAGATTTAGAAGGAAAATCTATAGAAAACATATTAATGAATCTTGATATGGATAACAAAGCTGTTAGAAATAATGGAGGTGGTTTTTACAACCACTCTTTATTTTGGGACGTCATGAACCCAGAAGGTAAAGGCCGTTTATCTGGAGAACTAAAAGATGCTATTGAAGTGGCTTTCGGTTCTGTAGATGCTTTTAAAGATGCTTTTAGTAATGCAGCTGCTACACAATTTGGTTCTGGTTGGGCTTGGTTATGTGTACACAAAGGAGGTAAAGTTGAAGTGTGCTCTACACCTAATCAAGATAATCCATTAATGCCAGGAGTAACTTGTGGTGGAACACCAATTTTAGGTTTAGATGTTTGGGAACATGCCTACTATTTAAACTACCAAAACAGAAGACCAGATTATATTAATGCATTCTTTAATGTAATTAACTGGAATGAAGTTGAAAGAAGATATGCTTTGGCAAAATAAGCTAAACACTTATTGTTTTTATATAAAAAGAGCTAGTTTTACTAGTTCTTTTTTTGTTTCAATAATTAAATTAATTTCTGAAGAATTTAAGCAAATAAAAAAGGTGAACGAGAGTTCACCTTTTTTGCCCCAAATCTACCATGAACTTAACCTACTTGTGTTATGGTAAACTCTAAGATACTAAAGACTTTTTATTAAACTTGTTTTTTTAGACAAATGGTAAATATATCTGATGAATTACATTTTACATACAATAGAATATATTGAAATTCAATAAGATAAAGCCAAAATAACATCTAAAAAACCCTTAATACGCTCGCTCTTTATTACCTTCGAAAAAATTAATAAAAGCTCTATTTACTACTCTATTACCTCCTACTGTTGGATAGTTTCCTGTAAAATACCAATCTCCTAAATGGTTAGGACAAGCTTTATGTAAATTCTCTACTGGTTGAAAAATAATTTCTACTTCTGCATTTACAGACTCGTCGCTTAATAATTCTGAAATTTTAGCAGAAATAGCTTCGGTTGTAAATTGATTGTAAATTTCATTTACAAAGTTTTTTACCTCCTTATCTTTCAAATTTTCTTGTGCCTTACATTTATGGTAAACTTCTTCTACTAAATCGTATTTATTATTTTCTTTTAAAAGCTCTAAAGCGGCATTGAATGCAATTAAAGTTTCTAGGTTTGCCATATCAATACCATAGCAATCTGGAAAACGTATTTGCGGAGCAGAAGACACAATTACTATTTTTTTTGGATGAAGCCTATCCATCATTTTTATAATACTCTGCTTTAAAGTTGTACCACGAACAATACTATCGTCTATTATAACTAGGTTATCTGTTGGTTTTATAACGCCATATGTTACATCGTAAACGTGTGCAACCAAATCGTCTCTACTAGAATCTTCCGTAATAAAAGTTCTAAGTTTAACATCTTTAATGGCAATTTTCTCTATACGAGGTCTTTCTTTTAAAATATTTATAACCTGTTGTTTAGATAGCTTTCCACCTCCAGACAAAATAGCTTTTGTTTTTCGTTCGTTTAAGTGCTCCTCAACAGTTTCAATCATGCCGTAAAAAGAAGTTTCGGCTGTATTTGGAATGTATGAAAAGACAGAATTAGCAGTATCATTTCCAATAGCTTTTAATACTTTTGGCATTAATAGTCGACCAAGCATTTTACGTTCTTGATAGATTTCTGCGTCACTACCACGAGAAAAATAAATACGCTCAAAAGAACAAGCTTTGCGTTCTAATGGTTCTAGAATTTTTTTAATAGAAACGTCTCCAGATTTTTTAGTAATTATAGCGTGTCCTGGCTCTAATTCTTTTACATCATTAAAGGCAACATTAAAAACAGTTTGTATAACCGGACGCTCTGAGGCTACAACAACAATTTCATCATCTTGATAATAATAAGCTGGTCTTATTCCTGCTGGATCTCTTAACACAAAAGAATCACCATGACCTATTAAACCTGCCATTGCATAACCTCCATCCCAATTTTTTGCAGCTCTTTTAAGAATTTTCGCAATATTTAAACGTTCTGCAATTAAAGGAGAACATTCGCTTTTTTTATAGCCTTCTTTTTTTAACTTCTTGTATATTTTACTTACTGCATCATCAAGAAAATGGCCTATTTTCTCCATAATCGTAATAGTATCTGTGTATTCTTTTGGGTGCTGACCAAGTTCTACCAAGCTACTAAATAACTCTTTAACATTAGTCATATTAAAATTTCCTGCTAGAATTAAGTTTCTATGTTGCCAGTTGTTCTGGCGTAAAAATGGATGCACACTTTCTACACTGTTTTTTCCAAAGGTGCCGTAACGCACATGTCCTAAAAGCACCTCTCCTATATAAGGAATATTGCTTTTTTGAAGGGCAACACTATCATTATACTCTGGATTAGCAACTAATTCGTTATTAATGCGTTCGTTTATTTGCGCAAAGATATCTTGAATAGGTTGTTGTGCTATAGAGCGTACACGACTTATATAACGTTCGCCAGGTTTTGTATCTAATTTAATACTTGCAAATCCTGCACCATCTTGTCCACGATTGTGCTGTTTTTCCATCATTAAATACATTTTGTTCACGCCGTAGAAAGCGCTTCCGTATTTTTCTTTGTAGAATTCTAATGGTTTTAAAAGCCTAATGTGTGCAATTCCGCACTCGTGTTTTAGAGCATCACTCATTGTTGTTGTGTTGTGAGTTGTTTATTAATAACAAAAATATATAATCTTAAAGATTCTAAAATTATTTCAGAATAAAAAAACGCTCTCAATATTTGAGCGCGTTTTTTTATTAATCTATATCGTTTAAAACAATTTCAAATTGCGTTAAATCTTTAAACTGCTGCAAGCGTTCAAAAATTTCTTTATCTGTTAAGGTTAGCATGCGCTCGGTTCCAAACTTTTCTACACAAAACGATGCTAATGCAGAACCATAAATTACTGCATTTTTCATGTTCTCGAAAGAGATATTTCCTGTCTTTGTAATATAGCCAGCAAAACCACCTGCAAATGTGTCTCCTGCTCCTGTAGGATCGAAAACTTCGGCTAAGGGTAACGCTGGAGCATAAAACATATTACCTTCACTAAACAATAAAGCACCATGCTCTCCTTTTTTAATGACTACATATTTTGGTCCCATTGTATGAATTTTTTTAGCGGCATTGACTAGAGAATATTCTCCAGATAATTGTCTTGCTTCTTCATCGTTAATGGTAATAACATCTACATTTTTTAATACTGCTTTTAAATCGTCCATAGCAATATCCATCCAGAAATTCATTGTATCTAATATAGCCAATTTAGGTTTTTTAGACATTTGATCCAGAACACTTTGTTGTGTTAAAGGATGTAAGTTTCCTAACATTACAATATCTGCATCTTTGTAATTTTCTGGAACAACTGGAGTAAATTTCTCCAGCACATTAAGCTCTGTAGCTAAAGTATCTCGAGAGTTCATATCGTTGTGGTATTTACCACTCCAAAAAAAGGTTTTACCATCTTTTACAATTTCTATACCTTCTATACTTATTTGTCTCTCTGTTAAAAGGTCTAAATATTCCTGCGGAAAATCGCCTCCAACAACAGACACTGCTGCTGCATCAATATTATCAAAATTAGCTGCCGAAAAACCTATGTAAGTAGCTGCGCCACCAAGAATTTTATCGGTTTCACCAAATGGTGTTTCAATAGCATCAAAAGCTACTGTGCCTACTATTACTAATTTACTCATGTAACTGTTCTTGAATTAAAGTGCAAATATAGGTTTTTTAGTCTCTTTTTTTACAATTTCCTTTCGGAATAAAGACGAATTACATTTTGGTTAATTTTATGGATATTAGCAACTCACTTATAAAAAAGAACGGTTCACTATTCTTTATTTTTTTTGAAGCTTTAATTCGTGGAGATTTGCTTTGAAACAATAAAACTTGATATGGAAAAATTAAAAAAGGCTTTTGTTTATGGATTGATTGTGACTGTGGTAATTAATGGTTTTGGGTTTTTTGTAAATGTAAATCTCAATGGTTATGATGAAGCGTTAAAGGATATATTATATATAGGACCAATAAGTTTTTCAATCTTTTTTGTGCCTTGTTTTTTTTCTTCTCTATACTATAAAAATTGGAAAACATCACTTAAACCAATAATTAAGCCAGCGCTTATTTCTTTTGCAATCATTTATGTTTTTGTGTTTTGCTATATGAATATTCAAAAAGGTTTTAAGCTGTCTTTTTTATATAGAACATCTTTGCCAAATGCAGTATTTACAATGATAATAAGCATTTTTAGTTCGCTTATATTATTTCTCACAAAAAACTCATGGAAAGGAAAATCGAAACATTTAAAATTAAAATTATTGAACGTTTTTATATTTTGGATAATAATTACTTTACTATATTTATTACTTCACATTCTCTTTGGACATGGCGTCTCTAAAGCAAATTATCGAATTTTAATTTTGCCAGGATTTGGTTTGTTAGTTGCATTATTAAGTTACACAACTATTAGTTTAAACTTGAAAATTAACAAACCTAATTTTTTATTTTCAAGTTTATATCTATTTAATTGTTTTGCTATTCTAATAATTTTTATGTTATCTGTTGTAGAAATTGATAAATATTCTTCAGAAAGACTTGTTAATTTATTTTTTCAAGGTGTTATTATTTTTTCTCCTTACTTCTTAATAATTACTTTGGCTATTCATGTTTATTATATTCAGTTAAAAAACAAGCAAGAAAAAGTAAACCTAAAGCAAATAGGAGTAGAAGCTTCTTTAAAATACCAACAATTAAAATCGCAAATAAGTCCGCATTTTCTGTTTAATAATATTAGTGTTTTAACTGGTTTAATTGAAGAAAATCAAGAAAAAGCAGTTAAGTTTTCAGAAGACCTATCAAAAGTTTACCGTTATTTTTTAGACCAAGAAAAACAAGATTTGGTAACTTTAAAAGACGAAATGTCTTTTGCTAATAAATATATAGATTTATTAAAAGTGCGTTTCGAAAGTGCTTTAATTTTTAATAACAACGTTAATGAAACCGAAACGCTTTATATTTTACCAATGGCATTACAGCAAGTTATTGAAAACGTTATAAAGCACAACGAATTAAGCATAGAGAATCCAATAATTATAACTTTTAAAAATGAAGATGATTACTTAATAGTTTCAAATACATTACATCCAAAATTATCTGTTGAGACTTCTAATCCAACAGGAATAGAAAACATTAAAAATAGATACGAGTATTTTACAGATGAAAAAGTGGTGATTTTTAAAGACGATAATCTATTCACAATTAAATTGCCATTATTAAAACCAGAAGTGTAATGAAAGTTGTAATTATAGAAGACGAATTAGCCTCAAGCAGAAGATTACAGCGCATGCTAACAACATTTAATTATGAGATTGTGGCTAGTTTGGTTTCAGTAAAATCTGCTGTAAAATGGTTTCAAAATAACGCGCAGCCAGATGTGTTATTTCTAGATATTCATTTAGCAGACGGTTTGTGTTTTGAAATTTTTAAACACGTAAAAATCACTAGTCCAATTGTGTTTACAACTGCGTTTAGTGAATATAGTATTAAAGCTTTCGACTATAATAGCGTGTCTTATTTGATAAAACCAATTAATAAAGAACAACTAGAAAAAGCAATAAAAAAAGCAAATACATTCTATAAAAATGAAAAGGAATTAATTGAATTAAAAGAAGTTATAGAAAACGAAAATCTTCAGGTTTACAAAACTGAATTTGCTGTAAGAATAGGAAAACGAATTAAAGTAATAAAAACTGAAAGTATTGACTGCTTTTATAGCGAGGATAATGCTTCTTATTAAAAAAAGCAGCAATTCTAATTATATTATTAACGAAGCGCTTTCGGGTTTAGAAACAAAATTAAATCCTAAACAGTTTTTTAAAGTGAATAGAAAGTTTATTGTTAATCGAGAAGCTATAGAAACTGTAGTTTCTTTTACCAATAGTAGATTTAAAATTGAATTAAAAAACAGAAATCAAGCTGAAATAATTGTAAGTCGAGAGCGCTCTAAAACTTTTAAGAGTTGGTTAAACTGTTAACTATTTTCTCCCAAAATCTGCAGGTATTTCTCCCCAAGCCTTAGTTTCCCATTTTACAATAGTAGTTTTATAATCATTTTCTTTTAGCCAAACCACAGCTCTATCGACCAAATCGTAAACAGGTTTATTTTTAATGTTTCGTTTTAATTTACTGTTACATGTTTTTTTTCGAACCCAACTCATCGCAGTTCTAGAATCTGTGTAAATAATACGATCACTATCGTGTTTTTTTAAAAAACTTAAACCATGAACAAGTGCTAGGAACTCTCCAATATTATTTGTGCCTTCAGCAAAAGGTCCTTGAAAAAAAAGTTGTTTTTTAGTTTTAGTATCTACACCACGATATTCCATAATACCAGGATTTCCGCTTGAAGCAGCATCTACAGCTATAGAATTATAATTTGGTTGTCCTATTTTTTTTAGTTGTGCTGCAGATAGTTCACTTTTAAAAGCTTTATTTTTTCCTATATAGTCAAAGTAATTTCCTTTTAAGGCTTCTTTAGCAGCTTCAAAAGTGGCAAACGATTTGTATTGCGCACCTTCGTAATCCTTTATTTGCGCTTTACAATCATCCCAAGATTCAAAAACACCTCTATGATGTCCTTTCCAAACGGTGTAATATTTTTTTTTCTTTTTACTCATTTATTCTTTCAAAAGCCTATCAACCACTTTAGGAAAATGTTCCATCTCTAATTCATGAATTTTGGCTGCTACAGTTTCAGCAGAATCTGACGTTTTCACCTCGCATTTTGCTTGAAAAATGATAGCGCCTTCGTCATAATGTTCATTTACATAGTGAATAGTGATGCCAGTTTCAGTTTCTTTTTGGTTAACAACAGCATTATGAACATGTATGCCATACATGCCTTTTCCTCCAAATTTTGGGAGTAAAGCAGGATGCACATTTATCACTTTATTTGGGAAATGTTTCAAAATGTGCTCTGGAAATTTCCAAAGAAAACCTGCTAAAACAATTAAATCTGGTCGAGCAGATTTTAAGATGTTTAGCACATCTTCGGTCTCTGTAAATGCTGTTTTGTTAAATGACAACGCACTTACTTTCAGTTTTTTACAACGATCTAAGACTTTGGCATGCGGATTGTTAGTTAGTACTTGAATAACAGACGCATTGTCGCTATTTTGAAAAAACCTTATTAAATTTTCAGCATTACTTCCGCTTCCGGACGCAAAAATTACTACACGTTTCATTTTCTAGTATTCAATGTTAAATCTTCAAACAAAAAAAAGAATAATTATTAACAATTACGGGCTAAAACAGAAATTCCTCGAAATTAATTATTAACTTTCGAAGTCTTTTTTAATAGAAAGATGAGTTTTAAAATAAAGTTTTTTATTTTTGCCTCTTAATTAAAACTAAAAAAATTAAAATTATGTCAGACATTGCATCAAGAGTAAAAGCGATAATCGTAGACAAATTAGGTGTTGATGAAAACGAAGTTGTAACTGAAGCAAGCTTCACAAACGACCTAGGAGCAGATTCATTAGACACTGTTGAATTAATTATGGAATTTGAAAAAGAATTCGATATCCAAATTCCAGACGACCAAGCAGAAAACATTGCAACAGTTGGTCAAGCTGTATCATATATTGAAGCTGCAAAATAAGCACTAATATTATGGAACTTAAGCGAGTTGTAGTTACAGGTCTTGGCGCACTTACACCTATTGGCAATACCAAAGATGAATATTGGAATGCCTTAATTAGTGGGAAAAGTGGTGCTGCACCTATTACGTATTTTGATACTGAAAAGTTTAAAACAAAATTCGCTTGTGAGTTGAAAAACTTTGTCGCAACCGATTTTCTAGATAGAAAAGAGGCGCGAAAAATGGACAGGTTTACACAGTACGCAATGGTCGCATCTGATGAGGCTATTGCGGACTCAAACCTAAATTTAGATACCATCAACAAACTAAGAGTTGGTGTTATTTGGGGAGCAGGAATAGGAGGCTTGGAGACCTTTCAAATCGAAATGCTAAACTTTGCAGAAGGAGATGGAACACCAAGATTTAATCCTTTTTTTATCCCAAAAATGATTGCAGATATTGCACCTGGAAACATATCTATTAAAAATGGATTTATGGGACCTAACTACACAACCGTATCTGCTTGCGCATCATCTGCAAATGCGATGATAGACGCTTTAAATTATATTCGTTTAGGACAATGCGACGTTATTGTTACTGGAGGAAGTGAAGCTGCTGTAACTATAGCAGGAATGGGTGGATTTAATGCTATGCACGCTTTGTCTACAAGAAATGAAAGCCCAGAGACAGCCTCGAGACCTTTTGATGGCACTAGAGATGGTTTTGTTTTAGGAGAAGGTGCTGGAGCTATTATTCTTGAAGAATATGATCACGCAAAAGCAAGAGGTGCAAAAATTTATGCAGAAGTTGTAGGTGGAGGTATGTCTAGCGACGCTTACCACATGACAGCTCCACATCCAGATGGCATAGGTGTTATTGCAGTTATGAGAAACTGTTTAGAAAACGCTGGTTTAAAACCTGAAGATGTAGACCATATTAATACACACGGAACATCTACTCCACTTGGTGATGTTGCCGAGCTTAAAGCAATTACTGAAGTTTTTGGTGAACATGCTAAAAACATCAACATTAATTCTACAAAGTCTATGACTGGTCACTTGCTGGGTGCTGCTGGTGCTATAGAGTCTATTGCTTCTATTTTAGCAATGGAACATGGTATTGTGCCACCAACAATTAATCACACGACTATTGACGAGAATATAGATTCTAGTCTAAACTTAACGCTTAACCATCCTCAAAAACGCGACATTAAAGTTGCTATGAGTAATACCTTTGGTTTTGGTGGACATAATGCATGTGTATTATTTAAAAAGTTAGATTAATACATTCGGATGAAAAGCATTCGAAACATATTCTCTTCATCTAAAGAAAAAAAAGGAGGATTTTTCACTACTATTTCTCAAATTATAGGTTACAAACCAAAAACGATTAAACACTTTAAAACAGCGTTTACACATCGCTCTATGAATATTAAAAACAGTAAAGGCCATATTGTAAATTATGAGCGTTTAGAGTTTTTAGGAGACGCTATGCTGAGTGCAGTAATAGCTCATCATTTATACATAGAAGTACCAAGTGGAGACGAAGGCTACTTAACAAAAATGCGTTCTAAAGTAGTAAGTAGAGCACATCTAAACGCACTCGGTCGGGATTTGAAACTTATAGGTTTAGTAGAAAGTAAAATTCCTAAAGGACAGTTTGGAGATAATATTCATGGCAACTTATTCGAATCTTTAGTAGGAGCTATATATCTTGATGGAGGATATAAAGCATGCGAAAAATTTATTTACAAACGTGTTATTACGCCTTTTGTAGATATAGAACAACTCGAAGGAAAGGTTATTAGCTACAAAAGCTTATTAATAGAATGGTGCCAAAAGGAAAAAAAGACTTTCGATTATAATGTTTATGAAGATACAGGTAACGATAACATGCGTCATTTCTCCGTAAAACTTTCCATAAACGATAAAATTATATCTAAAGGCAGAGCAACGTCTAAAAAGAAAGCAGAGGAAAAAGCATCAAAACGTGCTTTTTTTGTGTTTCAAAATCAAATTTCTAAAACTTTATTATAATTCGCTTTAGGTTTTTCTCTCAAAAAAAATACAGTTATAACTACAACGTTTTCGTATTAAGTTCTTGTTAAGATTAACAAAACTAGGCACTTCGAATCATTTTAAATACTATATTTACATTTGTTTCAAAGTAGAAATGGTATATATATGGCAATTAAAAAACTTGTTTTAAACGATTTTTTTGAAGAAGAAAAATTTTCTCTAATTGGTATTCACTGCACCATTGAAGATTATCGTTTAGCATTTTTGCTTAATAAAGCTTTAAATTTAAAATTAACAAGACAAGTCTACGATATCGATAATAACAATCTACAAGCTAATTTTTCTATTTTCGAATGGGAAGACCATGCACAGTTTAAAACATGGAATTTAGTATCTAATACTTGTAAGGTAACTTCCAACCAATTAGATAATAATACAAATTCACTATTTAGTTTTAACTCACCAGTAACAAAAACACACCATTTAGTGCCAGAATATGGTAAAGTAAATTATTTGCTAAAAATAAATAATGAATGCCATACCAATAAAGAAAAATTCATTTTAGAGAAAATACTTAAAATAGATCAAGTTATTACAGCTTACAGCATTGCTCAAGAAAGCTTAAAATCTAAAGATCAACTAATATTTAATTAATGTTATCAAATAAGAAAACCAAAATAGTAGCGACCTTAGGTCCTGCAACAAGTTCAAAAAAAGTTTTAAAAGCCATGTTAGACGAAGGTGCTAACGTTTTTAGAATTAATTTCTCTCATGCAGATTATGCAGATGTAAAAGAACGTGTACAAATGATTCGTGAATTAAACGATGAATTTGGCTACAATGCCTCTATTCTTGCAGATTTACAAGGCCCTAAACTACGTGTAGGAGTCATGAAAGGAGAAGTTATTGTAAACCCTGGAGACGAAATTATTTTTGCAACAGGAAAGCGTTTTGAAGGCACAAAAAAACGTGTTTACATGACCTACGATAACTTTCCTCAAGATGCTAAAAAGGGAGAACGCATTCTTTTAGACGATGGAAAACTAATTTTCGAGGTTATTTCTACAGATAAAAAAACCGAAGTTAAAGCTAAAGTGATACAAGGAGGACCTTTACGTTCTAAAAAAGGAGTTAACCTTCCAAATACAAATATTTCTCAACCAGCTTTAACCGAAAAAGATATTGAAGATGCCATTTATGCTTGCCAATTAAAAGTAGACTGGATAGCCTTATCATTTGTACGTCATGCAGAAGATTTAATGGTATTACAAGAATTAATAAAAGAACATAGCGACCATAAAATTCCAATTATTGCTAAAATAGAAAAACCAGAAGGTGTTGCAAACATCGATAAAATTGTTGCCTATTGCGATGGTTTAATGGTTGCTAGAGGCGATTTAGGAGTAGAAATTCCAGCAGAAGAAGTACCATTAGTACAAAAGCAATTAGTATTACGTGCTAAAAAAGCAAGAATACCTGTAATAATTGCCACACAAATGATGGAAACCATGATAGACAGCCTTACACCAACACGTGCAGAGGTTAACGATGTAGCAAACTCTGTAATGGATGGAGCAGATGCTGTAATGCTATCTGGTGAAACTAGTGTTGGTAAATATCCTGTAGAGGTTATTAGACAAATGGCAAGTATTATACGTAGTGTTGAAAATAGTGATTTAATTAAAGTACCACACGAGCCACCAACGGTTAGAACTAAACGTTACATAACAAAATCTATATGTTATCATGCTGCGCTTATGGCGAATGAGATAAATGCCAAAGGAATCTCTACACTAACAAATAGTGGTTACACAGCGTTTCAAATTTCTGCATGGAGGCCAAAATCTCACATCTTTGTATTTACATCTAACAAGCGTATTTTAACGCAACTCAACCTACTTTGGGGAGTTAAAGCTTTCTATTACGATAAGTTTGTAAGTACAGACGAAACCATAGAAGACGTAAACAAAATGGCTCAAGATATGGGTTACCTAGTAAAAGGAGACATGCTCGTAAGTTTAGCTGCTATGCCAATTCAAGAAAAAGGTATGGTAAATACATTGAGAGTTACAGAAATTTGATAGTCATTCTAAACGTAGTGAAAAACTCTTTTGTGGCGTTTGCATGCAACGCGCTTTCCGCTATATCTTTTTTTGCCATTTATGGCAGCAAAAAAAGGATGTCGCATCAATCGCTAACGCAAACTAAGGATAGTAATAATATATAAAAGACCAGTTATAATTTTGTAGCTGGTTTTTGTTTGAAATTAAAATTATTTAGGACTTTAGTTTAATGTTCTTTTGTAAAAATCATTTTAATCTTTTTTATCAAGCGTTAAGCTAAGTTCGAATTGCTTTTAAACAACCCAATTACTAAAACCCAAACTTCAACTGCACACTAACACTCTTTTTTTCTACTATTTTAGTCTTTTTTTCTGTGTTTAAATTAGAAAGCGAAATACCTAATAAACGTACAGAGTTATTCATTTTTTCTTGGTATAGTAAGTCTTTTGCTGTTTCCAATATAACAGCTTTATCTGCAATAAAATAAGGCAATGTTTTACTACGTGTTTGTAAGGTAAAGTCGCTATATTTTATTTTAAGTGTTATGGTTTTACCTGCTACTTTACTTTTGTTTAAACGTCTAGAAACTTCTTCTGCAATATGTTCTAGTTTTTCAAGCATAAAAATTTCACTAGACAAGTTCTCGTTAAAGGTACGTTCTGCAGCTAAGCTTTTACGTATGCGATTAGGTTTAACTTCGCTGTTATGTATGCCTCTAACAATGTAATAATAGTACTTCCCAGATTTGCCAAAGTGTTGCTCTAAAAACTCTAAAGATTTAGACTTCAAATCTAATCCTGTAAAAATGCCTTTTTGATACATTTTTTCTGCAGTAACCTTACCAATACCATGGAATTTTCTAACATCTAACTGTTCTAAAAATCCTAAAACTTCTTCAGGGTTTACTGTTTTTTGTCCGTTTGGCTTATTGTAATCACTGGCTACCTTTGCAATAAATTTATTAATAGAAATACCAGCTGAAGCTGTTAAACCAACTTCCTTAAAAATACGCGCTCTAATCTCTTCTGCAATTAAAGAGGCACTTGGATTACCTTTTTTGTTTTCGGTAACATCTAGGTATGCCTCATCAAGCGATAAAGGCTCAACTAACTCTGTGTAATCAAAAAAAATAGTTCTTATTTGTTTAGAAATTTCTTTGTAACGCTCAAATCGAGGTCTTACAAATAGTAACTCTGGACATAAACGTCTTGCTATTACTCCACTAATAGCACTACGTACTCCAAACTTTCTGGCTTCGTAACTTGCAGCACTTACAACACCTCGAGTTCCACTACCACCAACTGCTAATGGTTTACCTTTAAGTTCTGGATTATCCATTTGCTCTACAGAGGCGTAAAACGCATCCATATCTACGTGAATTATCTTTCTTATTGGTAAATTGTTTAGCATGATGTAAATTTAGGCATTAAATGTAAATTGAAATGCTTTAATTATGATTGAAATTGAACGTAAATTTTTAGTGACTTCTCAAGATTTTAAAAAAGACGCACATAATAACTATAAGATAATTCAAGGTTTTTTAAGCACCAATAAAAAACGAACAGTTCGTGTAAGAATAAAAGGAGAAATAGGATTTTTAACTGTAAAAGGTGCTTCTTCTAAAAATGGATTATCAAGATTTGAGTGGGAAAAAGAAATCTCTATTGAGGAAGCTCTATCGTTATTAAAACTTTGTAAAAAAGGCATAATCGATAAAATACGATATGAAGTTAACGTTGGAAAACACACCTTTGAAATAGATGAGTTTTTTGGAGATAATACAGGCTTAATTATAGCAGAAGTAGAGCTAAACTCTGAAAAAGAATCTTTTTCAAAACCAGATTGGTTAGGGAAAGAAGTTACTGGAGATATAAAATATTATAATTCCCAATTAAGTAAAACACCATTTTGTAAATGGTAATTTGGTTTAAAACCAAAAAAAACCACAACTCGCGTTGTGGTTTTCTTTTTATTGTATTAGATTTTTCTAGTCTAAAGCTGGAATACGTAATACTTGACCTGGATAAATTTTATCTGGATGCTCAAGCATTGGTTTATTTGCTTCAAAAATAACAGGATATTTCATGGCATTACCATAAAATTTCTTTGCAATTTTACCTAAAGTATCTCCACTTACAACAGTATAAAACTGAGCTTCTGGTTCTACATTCTCAACTGTCATTTTTCATCAACAGTAGCAATACCATTACTGTTACCAACAACTAATATCGCTTTTTAGCGTATAGCTTGACCGTAAGGTTATTAATAACAGCTACAGACCTTATAATACTCTGATTGGTTGTTGTATAAAGATTCCAGCGCGCACCATTATATTCTAATAATCCTTTATTATTAGCAACATATATGTATTCATCAGTGCCTTGACTGATGGACCAATTTTGATCATCGGCACCATAATCTTTAGGCACAAACCTTTCAATTGGAGGAAATTCTTGACCGTAACTACTAATTAATGTTAGGAAGCTGACTAAGCATAGTGTTGTTTTAATAAATATTTTTTTGGATACATGTAGTGTGTCTGTAGAATTTCTGTTAAGGTAACAAATAGTTTTCAAATACTATAAACAATGATCTTTCTCCTTGTCTACAATAAAGATGTATAGGTTTTTTTTAATAAGAAATAAAAAAACCCAATCTTATGATTGAGTTTTTTTGTGCACCGCATTGAGTTGTTTTAGTAAATAAAGAAAATCAAAAATTATTTTTAGTCACTAATTTAAGAGATTGAATTTATTTTAGAATTACCACCATCCTCTGATATTGTAAACAACCTTTGGTTGATTTCTAGCATACGCAACACCAATGTCGCGAGCAGCTTTTATAGATGCTTTTTGAAGATCAACATTATCTTGTTGAATTTTCATTTTAAAATTCCATTCACGTTTATCTAATTCATTTATTCTTTTTGCAATTACATTAGAAAAAATTAAGGCATCCTTATAACATGATGAAGTAGGATCAATTTTTCCAAGATAAACAGATGCATTTTCCGCAGCATCGGCGTCTAAACTTATATTCCATGCATTCTTGGCTTCTGCAAAATCAAGTTTACATTGACGGTCAATTTGTTTTTGATAAAGTGGCCCGACAGAATTCATCGCTTTTTCATAACAATCTTTACTGACTTCAGGGATTGAAGTTAACGTAGCAATTGCAGCATCAAAGTCATTTTTGTTTGCTTGCATTTCAGCTTTCTTTAAAATAAAATCACATTTATCATTATAATATTGTGTGATTTTAGTTTTCCCATTATTTATAAAATTCTGGAAGATAGGATTTCTTGTTTTAATTTGTTTTAGAGCGGCAATGTAAGCTTTGGTATCGCTATTACCAACTCCTTTGACTGTCATAGTTTCTGAACTAAAAAGAGTACCTTCTATACCGTCACCAATGTAAAAGTTAATCTCTAGAGTCAAAGCAACTTTTTTAGGAGGACCAGGAAGTATTTCTTGAAACAAAACGGAAATGTTTGGTGTTATAATAAATCTGGAATTTTGTGTTCCACCCAAACCATTCATTGTAACAATTTTACTCAGTTTGTTTTTTAACAAATTTTTAGCAGCACTTGGCAAACCATCAATTTGCTCTGAAACAAATGTAGAGAGTTGAATCCTTGCTAAATCATCAGTTTTACCAAGATTGTTTTGGCCAAAAGAGATGCATACGAAAAATAAAGGCACAAAAATTTTTAATAAATATTTCATTTTAAATAAATTATTTAGAACCTAAATAAAGTTTAACTTCACCTAGACCTACAGTTGTTAATTTGTTTTCAATTCCCATAATTACCTGTATAA
>Ga0209137_1002639_pt1 | contig 15600 bp, 12 predicted proteins | sample SaaInl5LU_22_DNA_FD_184642 | JGI IMG/M metagenome (GOLD analysis project Ga0209137, IMG submission 184642) | Marine microbial communities from expanding oxygen minimum zones in the Saanich Inlet - ESP_105LU_22_DNA (SPAdes) (version 2) | ecosystem: Environmental > Aquatic > Marine > Intertidal... | reverse complement strand
ACAACCTCTGGCCCATATCCAGCAATCTCAAAAGCTTTGAGCATAATGTCAGGTTTATGGTTCCGGATCGCTCCAGAAGAAAGCTCGATACCATTACAAACTATATCATATTGATAGCCCTTAATGGTGAATGGATCTTGCGTTTCCAACGCTTCCATTCCGCCCTGCGGCATTGAGAATGGATTGTGAGAGAAATCTATTTTCTTTAACTTCTCATCATATTCAAACATTGGAAAATCGATAATCCAACAAAAAGCAAACTGATCCGCATCAATCAACTCAAGGTCATGGCCAATTTTAACGCGCGCCCGTGAAGCAAAATCACGGAATGCACTCGGCTTACCTGCACAGAAGAATACCGCGTCACCGTCTTTTAGGCCAAGTTGATTGCGCAACTGCTCGGTTCGTTCTGGACCAATATTTTTGGCCAATGGACCTGAGCCTTCGCCTTCTTTGAAGAATATATATCCCAGACCAGGTTGTCCCTCGCCTTGCGCCCAGCTATTCATTCGATCGCAAAAAGCCCTGCTTCCGCCAGTTGGAGCTGGAATCGCCCAAATCTCAACAGCTGGATCTTTCTCGATCATACCGGCAAAAACCTTAAATCCTGATCCACGGAAAACATCGGTGACGCTTTCCATTTCAATCGGAATACGAAGATCCGGTTTATCACAGCCATATTTGCTCATCGCCTCATCGAAAGGTATCCGCGTGAAGGTCTCGGAAACACGTTTACCGTTTGCAAACTCCTTAAAGACATCGCGCAATACAGGCTCAACAGACTGGAACACGTCTTCTTGAGTAACAAAGCTCATTTCAATATCGAGCTGATAAAACTCCCCCGGTGAACGATCGGCGCGCGCGTCTTCATCACGGAAACAAGGCGCAATTTGGAAATAACGATCAAAACCAGCAACCATTAATAGCTGCTTAAATTGTTGTGGCGCTTGTGGCAGAGCATAGAATTTACCGGGATGCATGCGCGATGGCACAAGAAAATCTCTTGCCCCTTCCGGGCTCGATGCAGTCAAAATTGGGGTTTGAAACTCCTGAAAGCCCGAAGCAACCATACGGTTGCGAAGCGAGGCGATTATATTTGAGCGCAACACAATATTCTTATGCAAAGTTTCGCGGCGCAAATCTAAATACCGATAGCTCAGGCGAATATCTTCAGGATAGTCAGGCTCGCCAAAAACTGGCAATGGCAAGTCTTGCGCATAGGACAGACATTCAAACTCAGACAAATAGACTTCAATCTCGCCTGTCAGCAAATTCGGGTTTTTCGCATTACCGTCGCGAGCCACAACCTTGCCCTCAACACGAATGACGCTCTCGGCGCGTACGCGTTCGGCAATTGCAAAGTTCGGGCTATCGGGTTCAATAACCAATTGTGTCAGACCAAAATGATCGCGAAGATCGATAAATAGCAGGCCACCATGATCGCGCTTACGATGTACCCAACCAGAGAGACGAACCGTCTCGCCAATATGTTCTGCCCGCAAATCGCCACAGCGATGAGATCTATATTCATGCATCGTAAAGTTCTCCTGGAATAGTAGCCGAAAACACACCGCTTCAGGCCAATTGTCAAGCAAATGATCGCCATTTATCAGCTATTTATCTATAATTGGTAAAGGTGAAAGACAAGCATAATTAAATAGTTTATAATTCAAACCATGAAATTGATTTCCTCGACCTCTGAACTTGAGGTTTTTTGTGATAAACTGGCAAGCAAACCATTTGTAACCGTGGATACAGAATTTATCCGCGAAACGACCTATTGGCCGCAACTTTGTCTTATTCAGGCCGCTAATAGTGACATATCGGGAATGATCGACCCACTTGCTGAGGGGATCGACCTTAAGCCTTTTATCGACCTCCTGACCAATAAAAATGTCTTAAAGGTTATGCATGGCTGTCGTCAGGATATTGAGATTTTCTTTAATATTGCTGGCATTATTCCAGATCCACTGTTTGACACGCAAGTCGCGGCCATGGCCTGCGGGTTTGGCGATGCGGTGAGTTATGAGAATTTAATCAAGAAAACAGTCGGTGCTAAAATTGATAAAGGCTCACGGTTTACAGATTGGGCCCGACGGCCATTAAACGACGCTCAGCTCAGCTACGCTTTGGCTGATGTAACCCATTTACGGGATGCCTATACGTATTTGATAGCTGAAATCGACAAGAACGACCGAATGCACTGGGTAAAGGAAGAAATGCAAATCATCCTTGACCCTGAAACATATGCACAACGACCTGAAACGGCTTGGAAGCGTTTACGTATGCAAGACCCTCGCCCACGCGTTCTCGGTGTGTTGGTTGAGATTAGTGCTTGGCGCGAAATTCAGGCCAAAGAACGCAACACCCCCCGCAACCGCATCATGAAAGACGATGCCCTGCGTGAGATCGCTTTGCAGGCGCCAACAGATAAGACTGCCCTGACACGCTTACGCGCCGTTCCCAAAGGCTTTGAGAACTCGCGACATGCAGATGGCCTATTGGAGGCCATTCATAAAGGTCTGAACCTGGATCCCAAATTACTGCCTAAGCTACCGCCTCAAACAATTAACAAACCCGGAATTGGGCCATTGATTGATCTGTTAAAGGTGCTTTTGAAACAGCGCTGCGAAGATTGTAATGTTGCGCCAAAGCTTGTTGCGAGCGTTGCTGATTTAGAGCGCATTGCGAGTGATGATGAGCCGGATGTACCCGCATTAACAGGATGGCGCCTCGACGTGTTTGGCAGATATGCGTTAGACCTGAAAGTTGGGAAACTAGCCATGGCGTGTGAAGATGAGAAAGTGGTGCTCATTTCAAGGTAAGCCATACTCGCGGGCTCGACACCTCGAAACCCTATATTTCAATTCTAATTTTCAATTCTAATTTTTAATTCTTATGTTTCTATTCTAATTTTTAATTCGAGTAAATTTGCAACCTTGCGTAGTCGGTTCTCGATAATCGGTGCGACTAAATTTGGCTCGATATCGCGCAAATCCAAGGTAAGATATTTAGCCGTTCGTTTTAAGCGTATCTTCGGCAAAACACCGGGTAGAGACGCCGATAGTGAATGCGCAAGACGGAACGATAGGCCAAGTACTTGCCCGCGTCTAAATTCCGGCCAATCATTGGGCACCTTTGCAAGAAACCAGCCACCAGAATTTTGTTCATGACGATAAGCCAATGCTGTTGCCATAAAAATGCGCCCCTTGTGTGAGACGCCATTAAACGGAGCACGCAAGACCGAGTTCGATGCTATATCAGCGCGTGAATTAGGATGATTAGACCAGCCGATATCGGACACCAAACAGGCTGCGTAACGATAGCGCTCAAACTCAGGGCTTAGTTTCTCACCAACAAACAGATTGCTTGTCCAATCAGCCAGCTCATGACCATAGACGGATGATTTACTCATCCGCTCAGCAACCTCTTCGCAAGCTAAAAGCAGAGGGTCAAGCGCCTTATATTTGGGCTTGAGCATCTCAAAAACGACCCCCTCCCGAACCCCGGTCGCACTCACGACCACTTGTTCGGCACTTACCGTTTGAATTAACTGCGTCAATAAAAGCGATGCGTAAGGAAGGCTCTCGCGACGGCTTTTGGAGGCTTTACGAAGACCCGCAAGTGAATCTAAATCCATTCGTGTAATAAGCTTCAAAAATGGCAAATACTTCGACGCAGCCACTTCATACTGGTGCAAAACATCGAGCTCATAGCCCACATGATCCATCTGCACGCGGGCTAAATTCCTCCACGTGCCGCCAACTGTGTAAATAGTTTTTTTGTTTAAGCGCTTAAGCCAAGGTAGCGTTCCGAGCTGACGGCGTATCTCTTTCAATGCAGGCGCTTTATTAGCCGGGCCTAATTCCTGCAATGGTAATACGCCAAGGTTTAGCGATGCCCATTCTTTCAACTGACCATTTTTTATATAGCCTAGCTCCAAGCTTCCGCCGCCCAAATCTGCAACAATGCCCTCCGCATCTGGTATCGACATAGCAACGCCGGAGGTTGACAAAAGCGCCTCTTCTTCACCCGTAAGCACACGAATAGGTTGGCCCAATGCCGCCTCTGCCTCAGCCACGAAAGCGCTGCGATTCTCAGCTTGGCGGACCGCGGCAGTCGCAAAAACAAAGAAATTTTCGATGCCCATCTGGTCGGCAATTGCTCTAAAGCGAGCAAGCGTCAACAGTGCTAGCTCCTTTGGCTCTCCCTCAATTCTGCCTGTCTGTGCAACCGATGTACCCAATCGACAGAAAGCGCGTTCGTTATATATTGGCAACGGCGTCCTGGCAGAACCACTATACCCAACCAAGCGAATAGAGTTTGAACCTATATCGACAACGCCAATTGGTTCGTCTGGCTGCAGGGCTCCAACTTTTTTTAGCAAGCGCTCTAGCCTAGGCTTTGAATTTTCAACCAACCTATTTCTCTCTATTCGGTGTCATATCTAGTCGGCCTCACTCTGCTTTGAATGGGCTAGTTTGCCCGATCTTTTGCGTCCGCTCGCCTTTGATTTTTTCTTAGTGAGAGACTTACCACGCCCCGATAAAGATGGGTTCGTCATAAAATACTCATGCGCATTGACCAAAGGCTCCCCCTTACCAGGAACATATCTTTCATATGTTCCGTCTTTTAACATATACCAAGACTGTTGGTTATCCGACAGATTTATCGCCATGATCTGGTTCAAAACTTGTTCATGCACAGTCGCGTTTAATATCGGCGTTAAAACCTCTACGCGGCGATCTAGATTACGCGGCATCCAATCAGCGGAGGAAATATAAACTTTGGCTTTAGGCGAGGGTAACCCGTGCCCATCACCGAAACATACGATCCGCGAATGCTCGAGAAACCGGCCAACAATCGTTTTAACCTTAATGTTCTCTGACAAACCCGGCACACCAGCGCGCAAACAACAAATACCACGAACCACAAGATCAATTTTGACGCCCGCCAATGACGCCCGATAAAGGGCATCGATAATATGCGGATCAACGAGCGAGTTTAACTTTGCCCAAATTACAGCCGGGCGCCCTGCCTGCGCATGCACAATTTCACTCTCGATATGCGCCATTATCGTTTCACGCAAATTAACGGGAGACATTGCCAACTGGCGTAAATGTGTGGGTTCAGCATAGCCCGTGAAATAATTGAACACCTGACCGGCATCTCGGGCGATATCTGGGTTCACCGTGAACAAAGATAAATCTGTATAAACTTTAGCTGTTTGCGGGTGATAATTTCCCGTTCCCAAATGCACAAAGGTTTGCAGGGCCTGGTTCTCACGTCGAACCACAAGGCTAACTTTAGCATGTGTCTTCAATTCAATAAATCCAAAGACAACCTGAACCCCGGCCCGCTCCATATCGCGCGCCAAACGAATATTGGCAGCTTCATCAAAACGCGCCTTCAACTCAACCAGTGCTGTAACAGATTTACCGAGCTCGGCAGCTTCGATTAATGCCTTAACGACGGGGCTATCCTCTGAGGTTCGATACAATGTCTGCTTAATCGCGATGACATTTGGGTCCGATGCAGCCTGACGAATAAACTGGACCACCACATCAAAACTCTCATATGGATGATGAACCAAGATATCCTTTTCACTAATCGCTGCGAAACAGTCTCCATTATGCTCTCTGATACGTTCGGGAAAACGGGCAATAAATGGATTAAATCGTAAGCTAGCCGGCCCTTTAGCTACCACTTGATCTGTTTGCCCCAGGCCAACAAGCCCATCAACAAGCACCACGCTTGCACTGCTTACATCCAGCTCATCAATAACCAATTGGCGAAGTGCCTCAGGCATTGACGCATCAATCTTCAATCGGATCACGACCCCACGACGCCGACGCCGCAAAGCACTCTCAAATGATTGCACAAGATCTTCAGCTTCTTCCGCTAGCTCAATATCGCTATCGCGAATAATTCGGAAGCCCCCATGCCCCAGCACCTCATAACCAGGAAAGGTGCGGTCTACAAATAATAGAATAATCGTTTCCAAACGTATAAACGAATAGTCTTGGCTACCATCCATGTTAGGCAACAAAATGAATCGCTCTAATTGTTGAGGGACTGGCAACAGCGCATTCATGGTGCGCCCATCTTGACGACGCGATAGTTGTAAAGCTAGCGAAAACCCTAAATTGGCGATGAACGGAAATGGGTGAGCTGGGTCAATTGCCAGAGGGGTTAACACCGGCAAAATATTATCCAGGAAATAGTCCTCTAACCAGTCGGACTGATCCGGCGTTAAATCGGCCACCTCTAAAACCCTGACACCATGATCGCCCATCTCGGACAATAGCGAACGCCAGCTAGTTTGTTGATTAAGCATCAGATCATTTGCGGCTTTAGTAACTTTACGCAGCTGCTCACGCGGCGTTAGTCCATCGTCACTTGTTTTCTCCACACCGGCCACAGTTTGACCGACCAAGCCGGCGACGCGAACACTAAAAAACTCATCCAAGTTATTGGCCGATATAGACAAGAAGCGCAAACGCTCAAGCACAGGGTGCTGCGTATTACTGGCCTCCTCCATGACGCGCTTATTAAAAGCGAGCCAGGAGATTTCTCGATTTATGAAACGCTCTGAGCGCGAAAAACCTGCGCAATCCTCTTCGGCGCAAACAGAAAAACGGGCCTTTTTTTCAGGGTGGCTAGACATTTAGCAACTCACATATTCTTGGCGATTAAGGGGTAAATAAGGCTTATAAATAAGGCTTGTAAAGGGACGTATTAGAGCTATTAAAAGAACTAGATAATACCCAATCCTAACACTTTTATGACAAGTACCTTAATAAATTTCTTAACTAATCTCTTTTATACTACGCAAGATTTAATAGTTTCGCAATCATAGGCCGAGTGATGGGTCGCTTCTCGCTTAAGCTTTCCGCGTCAAGGGCACTTGCCAATTGTGCCATGGCCTCACAGGAACGATCCGAGCGCGAAATAGCATAATCCAATAGTGCCACGGGTAGCTCAAGCTGACGATCACGCAACAGCTTCTGCAGCAGCCGCGTCAACAATGTGTCGTCTGGGTTATTCAAACCAATAGCCCCAAGTCCGCGCAAGCGAGACATCAAATCGGGCAAACCAATCGATAAATATCCAACTGATTTACGGCTCGTCATAACCAGTGGTCGGTGCTCGGCGCGGGCTAAATTTATTAAATGAAATAGCAGCACCTCAGCATCTGGGCTCAGCTCATCGATACCATCCAAGGCGAGACCATTGGGCGGTAAGATTGAAGCGGCAGCGGCATCCGGGTCGAGGTCTTTGGCTTGAACGAGCTCAGCTCCAGATTGTTGGCACCAAACGGCAAGCAAATGACTTTTCCCGCTAGCCACCTCACCATAAATAGCCTGAACAGGATCTTCCCAGTCTGGCCATTGATCAAACCTCGTAACAGCCTCAGCATTACACGGTGCAAGAATAAAATCTTCTCGGCCTAATGCGGGGCGTATCGGTAACTCTAAAACTAATTGCTTGGCCATCACATTCCGTTAGCGAATAAGATTTAACTGATATTCTTGTAGAGCCGGCGTGAGCGCTAGACCCGCTTGCTTTAAGCTTCTTGAAATTTGGTCGATACTGCCAACGAAACCAATATAAATAACGGCATCAAATACTGACAGCTCGGCGATTGTAATTTGGCGAATGAGATCTGCACTATTTAATTTTTGTTCCATTGCTAGGAACTGGTCGAGGTGTTCAAACGACGCGCGTACGGATAATTGCGTCACATCATCCGATCCAACCGACGTGATCTGCTTCCAGCTTTCACCGCGTTCACGTAGAATCTCATAAATGGCGTCTTTGGCCATTTCCTCATGCGACTTTGAACCTGCGTAACTATAGACCTGAACGTCAGAATATTCGGGGCCGTATCGATAGACGGTTACACCAAGCTGGCCGTCAATATCCGCCAAGGCATGAACGACAAGCGCCGTATCAACACCATAACGGTGCTTCAAGAGATCAATTTTAAGCCGATCCCCCAACAAAATATCATTCTCTCCAGCTGTGGCCGTATCGCCAATATCACCCAAAGGCAACATAAATGGTGTTGTGATATTGTTTAGGTCTTGGTTCGCCCAAAGCGAACGCCACCAGTTTTCAGTCCAAAGACGCACATCAAACTGATCTTCAAGTATCGGTAATAATAGTATTATAGGTGCTTGAACTTCTGAAACCGACAGGCCGCGTTTGCGAAGAAATGACCTTAAGCTTTCAGGGTTGAAGCTTACATTCAGTTTGGCCTCATATTTTCGTGGGCTCGACTTCTCATCACTAACCCGAAAGCCAAGGACATAAGGCTCAGGATCAATTAATTGCGGATCCGGCAGCTCAGCCCAATTTTGTTCCTGCGTTAATTTGCGCAACACGGTCATCAAGCCCGTTCGTTGCCCGCGAAGAAGTGCCAAGCCCCTCGCCTCAGCGGACGTATTGGCCGCAGCTTCGACAGCAATTTTATCGACCGAGAAAATATCCCCCGCCTGCGCAGCCCCAATCAAGCCGCTGACAAACAGAATTTGTGCCGCATAAGCGAAAAGGATAAAAATGGCTCTATGTTTGGTCATATCTCTATGTTATATCCGAACGAGTGATTAACGAATTGCCTAATTTAACGAAACACTTCCTTTACGCAACAGCAAGTCCATTTTCAGGCATTTTTGTGGTTTTATGCGTGCAGTCATAACAGGCTTAAGATGACAGATCAAAAAAATATGTATTCAAAAACGACCTCGCCAGAAAAAACTGGGGAAACTGAAGCTATTAACGCCGAAATCACCTATGCAGACGCAGGGGTTAACATCGAAACTGGGAATGAGCTGGTTCGTGAAATAGGCCCGATTGCAAAATCGACGGCGCGTACTGGCAGTGACAGCAATTTAGGCGGTTTCGGTGGTCTTTTTGATCTAAAAGCTTGCGGATATAATGACCCAATTCTGGTGGCCGGCAATGACGGGGTTGGCACCAAAGTCAAGATTGCGATTGAAACTGGCCGCCACAGCGAAATCGGTATTGATCTTGTCGCCATGTGCGTCAATGACTTGATTGTACAAGGTGCGGAACCGTTATTCTTTCTCGATTATTATGCGACGGCAAAACTTGAATTAGACACCGCAAAGCAAGTAATATCCGGCATAGCAGATGGCTGTAAGCTGTCTGGATGTGCGCTTATCGGTGGTGAAACGGCTGAAATGCCGGGGTTATATGCATCTGGTGACTATGATTTGGCTGGCTTCTCCGTCGGAGCTGTCGAGCGTGATGCCGTTCTTCCATCGCCAGAAATTGGCATCGGGCACAAGTTAATCGGTCTGGCTTCTAGCGGAATTCACTCCAATGGTTATTCTCTTGTTCGTCGGCTAATCGAGATGAGCGGCCTGAAATGGGATGATGCCATTCCATTTGACGACAACAACCATCCAGATGATGTTATGGCCGACGCGTTTCTGCGCCCAACACGCATCTATGTGAAGCAAATTTTGGCGGGTCTTCGTGCGGGTTTACCTGTTCATGGCCTGGCCCATATCACGGGCGGTGGCTTGACCGAGAACCTGCCACGCATTTTGCCCGAAACATGTAGCGCCCATATCAACTTAGATAGTTGGAAGCTACCCGGTATTTTCAAATGGCTTTCGGGCGTCGGGAATATCTCCGAAGCCGAAATGCTAAAGACATTTAACTGCGGCATCGGCATGGTGTTGGTTGTTCCGGCTTACGCAAGCGGCGAGGTAATGACGTTCTTTGCAGCGCAAGGCGAGAGTGTTTTCGAGATTGGCGAGCTTGTAACGAAAGCATCCGATGGCGCGGTAATTTACCAAGGTAAACTATCTTTATGAGCCAGCCAAAGCGCATCGCAATTTTATTCTCCGGGCGCGGAAGCAATATGGTCGCCCTCACTCAGCACATTCTAGCCCATCCCCAAACCATGCAATTGGCAACCCTAATTTGCAATCGCCCAAATGCCGAAGGCATAGAGCGAGCCAGAGAACTAGGCTTCGAAACCATTGTCATTGACAATAAGAGTTTTGAGACACGAGCAGACTTTGACGATGCCGTTCATGCCGCCCTTATCAGCGCCAAAGCCGAGATGATTTGTCTGGCTGGGTTTATGCGTATTCTAACGACTGAATTCGTTGAAAAATGGCCGCAACAAATCATCAACATTCACCCTTCACTATTGCCAAAACATAAAGGCCTGCATACACACCAACGCGCATTAGAAGCCAAAGACAAACAACATGGTTGCAGCGTTCACTTTGTGACCCCCGAGCTAGACGCAGGGCCAGTGATTATCCAAAAGAAAATTGATATTATGATCGGTGACACACCGGCCAGTTTAGAACAGCGCGTTTTAGAGCTCGAGCATCCAGCCTATCTCGAGGCGCTAGATAAACTCGTCGGAAATTAAAGTTAGTTATTCGATGTGAAGAATATAAAAAGCCGCCCTCGGGTTTGACCTGAGGACGGCTTAAAATTACCAATGGTAAACGCTTAGTTTAAGCGACTAGCCAACCAGCTCGGCATCCGCGAAGAAGAACTTAATTTCTTCTGCAGCCGTTTCAGCAGCGTCAGATCCGTGGACTGAGTTTGCTTCAATGCTCTCAGCAAAGTCTTTGCGTATCGTGCCTTCAGCAGCATCGGCTGGGTTCGTTGCGCCCATGATCTCGCGGTTACGCGCGATCGCATTTTCACCTTCAAGAACTTGAACCACAACTGGGCCAGAGATCATGAATTCAACAAGCTCTCCAAAAAATGGGCGCTCGCTATGGACTGCATAAAAGCCTTCCGCTTGCTCACGAGACATATGAATACGCTTAGACGCAACAATGCGAAGTCCTGCTGTTTCAAAACGGTCAACAATCTTGCCCGTTAGGTTTCGCTTGGTTGCATCTGGTTTGATAATTGAAAATGTACGCTCTATAGCCATTGAAATATCTCTCTTCTGATCAGATTTTTATGAACCGCGTTATAGTCATAGTTTAGAAATTAGGCAAGCATCCTACCTCACCTGAAATCTAAGTTGAATTATGGCTTGAATTTATGGCGCGTTCTAACCGCGCTTTTCCCATTTGCCTTCGATGGTTTGTTGCCAGTAGGTCGGCGACAGTCCTGCGTCTTTTAAACGGGTCCACTGAGCCCGAGCACTGGCTACCGCTTCATTATCGCGGCCATCAAACAAATAAACAAACCGCTGAAACGCCTCGCTTATCGCGGCCTCAGCCGTCCCGATGCGAAACAAAACATACGCACCGTTCGGGTTTTCTTGGCTACAGCTCAACCAAATAGGTTGATCCGCTTTGAACGCTTCCATGCTGCTATCCCCCTCAACAGCATGCGCCAAGAAACTATTATCCCGCGCGCTCCACAATAGTGGGCTCAGCGCTGCCAGAGCCGCCGGCTCATCCGCACAGATGACAGAGCGCCAGTCCCGCTGAAGACAGGTTTCCAATAGACCTGGCAAAACAGCTTCAAGCGCTTTGTGTTCGAGGTGATAAAATAGGTGCTCGGTCACAAAGCCTACTCGTAATGATTTCGAACCAAACGATCGAGAAGCTTGACGCCGTATCCGCTTGCCCATGTTTTACTTGTGGCTGACTTCGGTGAGCCCATCGCTGTACCAGCAATATCCAAATGCACCCAAGGCACTTTGTTAGCAAACCGTTGCAAGAACTGCGCGGCTGTACTCGAGCCAGCATAACGACCCCCAATATTTTTCATATCGGCGTTCGGCGTATTGATCATCTTATCAAAATTATCATTAATCGGCATCCGCCATACACGCTCGCCCTCGGCTTCGCCAACCGCTTCAAGCTTTTTAGATAGCTCGTCACTATTCGAGAATAGCCCAGCATAATCTTGGCCCAATGCAACAAGAATGGCACCGGTTAGCGTCGCCAGATCAATAATAAACTTAGGCTTAAAACGGTTCTGTGTGTACCAAATCGCGTCCGCCAAGACCAAGCGACCTTCCGCGTCTGTATTCAATACCTCAATCGTCTGACCAGACATCGATGTAACAATATCGCCTGGACGCTGAGCTGTAGAGCTTGGCATATTTTCAACCAAACCAATGACACCAACGACATTCACTTTGGCTTTACGGCGAGCCAAGCTATGCATTAAACCCGTGACAGCCGCGGCGCCGCCCATGTCACCTTTCATGTCTTCCATGCCGCCAGCCGGCTTAATCGAAATGCCGCCCGTATCAAAACACACACCTTTACCGACAAAAGCTAATGGCTTTTGTGATTTCGGTCCGCCCGAATATTGCATGACGACTAACTGGCTTGGCTGCGCACTACCTTGCCCTACACCAAGCAAAGCGCCCATTCCGAGACGCGCCATCTGCGCTTCCGATAGCACCTCAACTTTAATGCCTAATTTGGATAGAGTTTTCGCCCGACGCGCAAATTCTGGTGGTGTCAGAATATTCGCTGGCTCATTCACCAAGTCACGGGCTAGTGATATGCCTTCAGATAAGCTCGTATACTCACTGTTCAGTCTTCGTGCCGCGTTAACGGCATCTGTAGCAATCGTCAATTTAGCTGGCTTAACTTTTTTCTTAGTTGCTTTGCTTTTATAATGATCGAACCGATAAGCCGATAAACGCGCACCGAGAGCAAGTCTAGCTGCTGCTTCTGCAGCGGATACTTTACCCGTTGAAATATCCAACACGGCGGTTGTCAGACCTTCACCCGCGGCCGTCGTTAAATTTCCGCCAATCGTCTCAAGATCCGTATTCTTCAGATCTGCAACCTTGCCGATGCCGACCAGTATAACGCGGTCATATTTTGAGTTTCCAGGTGCAATCAGACCAAGCGTCTTGCCCTTTTCGCCTGCGAAACCTTGAATTTTCATGGCTCGCTTCAAAGCGCCTGACAAGCTCTTGTCCAAAGTCTGAGCAGCGCCTTTCAATGCGCCACCCTGAGCGACGAAAAACGCGACGCGACCAGATTCAGGAACAGCTAGAGGGGCAATATTTACGGAAAAAGTCATCAAAAACTCCATTAGTTTACGACATTAATGTCAGAAGATGTTTTACTTGCATAAGCTAGGAAAACAAAAAAATTTATGAGCCTATAGTGAACGCGGGAGCGAGATAAGGCAAGTATCCTCGTCACGCGGGGCATTAAATATTACTGTAAGTCGAAAATTTGTCTCGATAGTGAAGCTATATTCGAGAGATATAGAAATTAATTGCATTTTGGCAAATTCAGACCGCCACAATAAGCTGCAAGAGACCGTAAAAAGCTAACTAAATCGTATTCACGCTATGGCAAATTCCGTTAATATGTTAATACTTTGTCTCATTTCGAACTCTATTTTTCAAACTTAAAAACGTCGAGCGCATATTTCCATGAATATTATAAGAAACTTATCCGCTTTCGCTTTCCTCGTATTACTCCTAAATGCGCAGCCAACAGACGCCGTGCAGCGAGATGTCGAAGGCATTGCAGCCATTGTGAATGACGAAGTCATTTCATTATATGACGTTGACCAGCGTGTTGACCTATTTCTTGTGACCTCTGGCATACCGCGCTCTGCCGAAACCGTTGACCGCATCCGGGGACAAGTTTTGCGGTCTTTGGTTGATGAGAAACTGCAGATCGCTGAAGCAAAAGAGTATGACGTCAATATCGAGAAGCAGGAAATCGATGACAGCATGCTGCGAATGGCTTCCCAAAGCAACATGACGCTCGAAGGCATTGTCGAGTTTTTAGAAAACAGCAATATTGATGAAGAAACGTTGCGGGAACAAATTCGAGCTGAACTTGCTTGGGGCCAATTTGTTCGTCGAATGTATCGCGGTCGCATTACCATTGGCGAAGAAGAAATTAATGAACAGTATCAAAAAGCGATGGAGACACTCGATCAACCGCGCTATCTCATCAATGAAATATTGTTGCCGACAAATAGTTTTAATGACGAGGAACGCATTAAGCAGCTAACCAATGAAATCATCAAACAGCTTCAAGCTGGTGTTGATTTTGGCGCTGTGGCTAGACAGATGAGTATCGCTGCATCTGCTGCACGTGGCGGAGAAGTCGGATGGGTTAGCGCCAATCAATTAGATAGTAATATACAAAAGTCTTTGAGCCGGATGGCACCCGGACAAATATCTTCGCCAATTGCAACACCAGCCGGAATATACATTATTGCGCTGCGTGATAAACAAGATGGTGGCGGTCGTAGCCCTTTAAGAAATCAGTTTGATCTCTTGCAGGTCGTTTTTGACAGTAGCACCAGCGTTCAAACAGTTGATGGTTACGTGAATGGATTTAAAACCTGCAAGCGCACTGAAGAAGCGTTAGCCAATGTAAAAACTAAAGTTAATGTCCGCTCCGGTCTAAAGGCCTTAGGTAGCTTTGCTGCAGCGTTACGCGGCGTCGTCGCGCCGCTCGAAGCCGGACAAGTACTCCGATTAAAAGACGACGATCAGAATGAAGTCTTATTAGCCGTATGCGACCGAAAGGATGATATGGGGATGCAAATATCCCGCGACGCTATATCAGACAATCTATTCTCGCAACGCCTAGCAATGCTGTCGCGCCGTCACCTTCGCAACTTGCAACGTGAATCGGTTGTGGAATATAGGTAATGACAATGGACGGCCTACCTCCGCTGCGTGAGGTTATTGATCATTATGATCTCCAGGCCAAAAAGTCGCTCGGACAAAATTTTCTATTCGACTTAAACCTTACCAGTCGAATTGCTCGTGCGACACAACCTATGGATTGCCCGATTGTCGAGATCGGTCCCGGGCCCGGCGCCCTCACCCGTGCCTTGCTCATGGAAGGCGCTCAAAAGCTTATTTGCGTCGAGGCCGATAGACGCTTCGAACAACCACTTAGAGATATTAAGGCTGCCTATGGCGACCGTCTTGAGCTTGTTTTCGCTGATGCGATGACGCTACATCCAGACGAGCTTTGCGAGGGGCCTTATAAAATATGTGCAAACCTCCCCTATAATATCGGCACACCGCTATATATGAGCTGGCTCGAAACCAGCAATTGGCCGCCGCGCTGGACGAGCCTTACCTTGATGTTTCAAAAAGAAGTTGCCGATCGTATCGTTGCGCCCGCCGGCTCAAAGGCTTATGGCCGACTATCAATTCTATCTCAATGGCTTTGTCATAACGAAACGTTGTTTGATATCGACCCGAGGGCATTTGTTCCGCCACCGAAGATAACCTCCAGCGTCATTCAAATTACGCCACGCGACGAAGTTCTTGCACCGGCTTCTTTGCCAGCCCTCAAGCGCGTCACGACTGCGGCATTTGGTCAGCGGCGTAAAATGCTTCGGGCAAGTTTAAAACAATTAGGCGTCGACCCGATACAACTTTTATCTACCGCTAATATTGAAGAAACAAGGCGTGCTGAGACCTTAACGATTGAAGAGTTTTGCACGTTGGCGAGATGTCTTGAAGCTCTGAAATTTTCAGCTGACTAAAGTTTTTTAGTGAACCAGCTATTTTAATTTCTAATTTGTTACGATTAAATGTAACGTCATTTACAAGCGGAGCGAGCGGAGGGAGTTCGTTCCACACAAAACAGCCAGAGGAGAGGACACAAAATGAAAAGCCAAGTT
>Ga0209137_1002635_pt1 | contig 15621 bp, 10 predicted proteins | sample SaaInl5LU_22_DNA_FD_184642 | JGI IMG/M metagenome (GOLD analysis project Ga0209137, IMG submission 184642) | Marine microbial communities from expanding oxygen minimum zones in the Saanich Inlet - ESP_105LU_22_DNA (SPAdes) (version 2) | ecosystem: Environmental > Aquatic > Marine > Intertidal... | reverse complement strand
GTCTATCGGCTACCGATAACGCCAGTTGTGCAAAAGTAACCTAGGGTTTTTGAGGCTAATTCGGTAACCTCCCCGCCTGAAAAATGTCGGTAATTCCCTACCGTCATTGCGGTAGAGAGGTCCACGTTGAGCACAAAAATCAAGGTCGAAAATCCACTGGTTGTTCTGCACGGCGACGAGATGGCTCAGGTGGCGTTTACCGAAATTCTGGCGCGGTTTGTGACGCTGCCGCTCGATATTCAACTTGTTGAAATCGACCTCTCAGCAACAAAGCGATTTACCAGTAACGGCGCAGTGATTCATGAGGCTATTTCAGCACTCAAAGCGCACGGCGTCGGCATTAAAAATGCAGGCATGACCGTCAATCGTGCGCAACTTGACGATCTACTCAGCCAACACCCTAACGTCGTGGAGTCGACGCTCGACCCACTCGCCACTAAATCGCCCAATGGTGCGATTCGTAAAGGAATTAGCGGCAATATCACACGAGAAGACATTGAGTTTCGCAATATACAAAGTGTGCGCCCCAATTGGATTGACCGCGATATTGAAGTAGACACCATGGAAACCGGTGGGCTGGACTTCAGCTACAGCGAGCTGTCCAACGCAACCGGCGTGGCTAAAGTCATGTTCGTGGGTTCAAGCGGTGAACCCGTAGAACTTCACCGTCGCTCGCTCAATAAAGGCGACCCCTGGATGCTCGCTACCAATTGCCTTGAAGAAGTGAAAGCGTGGGCTCACCGTTTCTTTCAGCGCGCAATTGCAGAGAAGCGCGACATCTACTTAGGACTCAAAGACACCGTGGTCTCTGGGTACGATGGGGTTATGCGCACCGCCATCGAGGAGATCTACACGCAAGAGTATCAAGCGCGCGTCGCTGAAGCGGGCTTGAGCTATCAGTACGAGCTCATTGACGCGCAAGCGGCGAGAATCGTGTCTAACCCACCCAAGCGAGCACTGTGGGGGGTCCCTGATAACGTCAGCGGTATGAAGCTCTTTAAACTGGTGCAACAGCTCAAGCGCTACGGACTTCCAGAGCGAAAGGCACACGTGTCGATTTCTCGCATGAGTGCCGGCGGCGGCGATCAATACGGTAGTTACAACACGCCTTCACCCGAAGGAGGTGTTATTAAAGTCATTGTCGATGGCGAAGAAAAGCATGCGCGCTACGTCAAAGAGGGCGACCCCATCCTTTTCATGTCCAACGATCGAGACGCGATTAAAGACTGGGTCAGTCAGGTTTTTAAGGATGCAGCAGTCAACAAAAAGGAAGTCTATTTTGGACTCAAGCGCGAATTCGTAAACTACGACGAGGTTTACAGCTCGATCATTCTGGAGATACGAAAAGAGCTCGCAGCCCTCGATACGCCACCACCGTCGTTCATGATCATGCGCCCTTCTCGTCAGCTGAGCAAAATGATCTGCGACCCCCCTCGATGGGGCATGTACCCGGCTCAAAACCTTGATGGCGATATCTTCTCGGACATCTCAGCGGCGCTCGGCGGTAGCTTAGCGACGGCAAGCTCCGTGATCATCAGTAAAGACGGGACAAAATTATTCGAAGCGCCCCATGGCACTGCCCATGATTTGTATGTTCGCTACCTTGAAACTGAGGGGAAGGAAGCAAACTTTAACTCGTCTGCGCTTATCTTTGCTGTTGCCAATGCACTTGAGGAACTGGCGGGGCGCGAGAACAATGCGGCACTGACTGAGTACGCAGCTCGGCTAAAATCGGCATTGATCGAGACCGTGGCTCAGGGTGTGATCACAGGCGATCTCAAAGGTAAGACAACAGCGCCCGATGCTGAACGTATCGTCGACATGAACGGCTTTTTAGACGCAGTCGCGTCAAACCTGTCCGCGTAATACGCCACAGCAATGGCGCGGACTAAGAGACTCTAAAACGCTTGGTCTGTCGCAAGCCCAGGTAGATCAGAAGACCAAATGGCCCGGTCATTAAGGTGAAAAAGAGACACACAACGACCAACACGTGACTGATCTCGTGGTCCTGACTGTCTCGAACGATCCAGCCGCCAACAAAGAGGTCGAATGCCAAGTAATGAATCCAGCCCGCGAGCAACAAGCCGTCTACGCCAAACAGCGTCTTGACCGACTCAAGCGTGCCAAAACCACCCTCAGACGGCGCCTGGCTACTGAACGCAAATATTAGGCTGGCGTAGATCGAGCCCAATAATAAAGGCACCAACACGCTCGGCATGATGTCACGCGCCAACACCCGTCTTGGAGCAACAACCAACCCTATCCATCCCAACAGGGCGACACCACTGCACAGACTAAATACGGTTTCTAATGACATAAGGGTCTCGTCTCTTCTGAGGTGCTGGCCACCGACAGCGTAGTGGACCACACTTACCCTTTAAATAACATTTGCCGAGAGTAAGCATGCTCATTTCTGATCATCAACATCCCATAGACACCGGCATAAGCAGTAAGCCTGAGGCTACAGAGGTGGTATCCGGACTCGATCTATCGGGTAAAACGGCCCTCGTGACTGGTGGATACTCGGGAATTGGTATCGAAACTGTGAAAGCACTCACAAGCGTAGGTGCGCATGTTGTCGTCCCCTCACGAGACATCGATCGAGCGGTACAAGCCCTTGATGGAGTCATTCCCGCGGACCAAATCGACGCTATGGATCTGTCGGATTTACCGAGTGTTACGGCCTTTGGTGAGACCTTTGCACGCGCCTATCCCGTCTTGGACATTGCCATTTTCAATGCCGGTGTCATGGCCTGTCCCTTGGACCGGACCCAGCAAGGACTCGAATGGCAGTTGGGTGTAAACCATGTCGGTCACTTCGCACTGTTACGCATGCTGCTGCCGAGCTTGAGAGCAGCGAAGGGGGCCCGAGTGGTCACGCTGTCCTCGATTGCCCACCGGTTTGGCGGGATCGAGTTTGCTGACATGAACTACGAACACCGACCTTATGATAAGTGGCAGGCCTACGGACAGGCGAAGTCTGCGCAGTCGTTGATGGCGGTTGAACTTGATCGCCGCGAGCGTGAAAACGGTATCCGAAGTTTTGCCGTTCATCCGGGCGGTATTTTCACACCCCTTCAAAGGCATTTGGGTAATGACGAAATGGCGGAATTTGGATGGACCACGCAAGACGGTCAGCCCTCCCCCGTCGCGCAGAAACTCTTTAAATCGACAAGCCAAGGCTGTGCCACCTCGCTCTGGGCGGCAACCGCCGACGCACTGAACAACACGGGCGGTGTTTATTGCGAAGATTGTAACGTCTCAAGCGTGGTCGCCGATGACAGTAATGCGTTTACAGGTGTGCGACGTTGGGCTGTGGACGGCGACATCGCAGAACGCCTTTGGACGGAAACCGAGACGCTGATTGATCGGTGTTAAGTCACGCTGTCGCGCGCTCAATCAGCGCGCGCCGCACTGCGTCGCCGTGATCGGCGACCTCCCTCTGAGGCACCACGCTCTGATAAGTCAGGCCAAGGTGCGCCCAAAATCTCAGTCATAGTCGCAGCATCAAAAGGTCGCGGGGGTGTTGCGTTAAGCGCAGTAACCATGGCCGCTAAGTGTTCAGGGGTTGTACCGCAGCAGCCACCAATAATCGTTGCGCCCGCGTCGCGCGCAAAGAGTGCGTAATCGGCCATGAGTTCGGGACTGCCGTGGAAATGGATGGCGCCGTCGACGTACTGAGGAATACCGCAATTACCCTTCGCAGCAACGGGTAAACCACAGTTCGCCTCCAGCAGTTGAGTGGTGGAGTCCATGAGTTCTGCGGGGCCAATACCACAGTTTGAGCCGACCGCATCCAACCCAATCTCAACGGCGAATGCGGCAAACTCACTGGGCGTAACGCCCATCATCGATCGGCGTGCCGTATCAAATGTCAAACACCCCACCACTGGGAGACCTGTTGATTTCGCGGCCTCGGCGGCGGCGGCAACCTCTTCGTTTGCCGACATCGTCTCGATCCAAAGGACTTGTGCACCCCCCTCTGCCAACGCGACTGCTTGATCTTTAAAACAGGCGACGGCCCGTTCAAAAGTGAGCTCGCCCATGGGCACGAATAACTCCCCCGTGGGACCCATTGACCCGGCAACCACTGCACGATGCCCACTTTCGTCTGTAAATGCCATTGCCGCCTGGCACGCCAGTTCCGCAGCCGCTTTGTTTATCTCGTGGACTCGACGTTCACTTTTATGGAGCTTCAGCCTCATCGCGTTCGCACCGAAGCTGTTCGTCAGAATCAGATCAGCGCCGGCACGCAAGAACTCGCCGTGCAACCACAAAACCTCGTCTGGACGCTCGACACACCATAGTTCTGGTGGATAACCCGCCTCCAGACCACGGCCAAAAAAATTGGAGCCCGTCGCGCCGTCTGCAACGCACCACCCTTTGTGTTGGATGATCGCATTGATGGGGTTCGTCATTGTTGGATGTCCTTTTGTCAGCGTTGACCGGAAGGGCTTTAGTTTAGCTTGGTTTTAGCGCGTGGTTAAGGTTTTAAGGGCGACGCGCGCGTGACAGCGTGACTTGACGCACTATTTTTGACCACTTTGGAATGGCGAACTGACAACGCACGCCAACAAACGCTCAGCGCCCAAAGAGGCTGCTTTGCAGCCTCTCTCTTGTTGCGGATCAATCCCTAGTCAATGTCCAATGCGCGGTCAATATTCATCATCAGTAACTGGGCATGGGCTTGCGACGTACGATCACCTCTGCGCTTATTCGACAACGCCTCACGAAGTTCCGAAAGGGTGAGAACTGCCAGTGCCTGAGCGGTGCTGTGATACTTCGACGCCCCTGCCTCACTTGCCATCACGGAAAGACGGTCGACGTATTCAACCTGGAGGTTGCGTCGGAAACTGTTGACACTTTGGCGTGCATCCGCCTTGAAAACCGCATCGGTTAAATCGGCAAAGACCTCCACCAACGGGTATTCGTTGCCATAAAGCTCGGTGTTCGTAATGCGCTTTAACACCGTTGGATGTAATAAATGATCGAGCACGCGCTTTTGAGCAGACAAGACAGCACGATGCACTTTCGGGTCTTCCGTCGACCCACCGTGCTCAAAACCACGACGCTCAGGCGCGGCTTGCCGCCAGAGCGCGTCGTCGACCTCAAATGCATCAGGACCAAACAACTGCTCAGCAAGCGTCGCCATGGCCAGTTTCTGACGCGCGCCCTCAACGGGAATAAAAGGCTCGGTGGCCCCCGGCTGCCCGACCACGGCGCGATCAACGTAGACGCCACCGACCCAACGAGAGATCACACCGGCGTTAATTCCCCAAAAACGCACCAGTAACGCAACACCATCCACCACTTCCTCATAAGACTTACCTTGATCAGGGGTCCATTCGGCGGTCTTGTTTAACGCATCGTGCATGATTTTCATCTGATTTGACGCGTAAGCAATGGAATCAGAACTGTTGTCGTAAATGTTCACGCGCGGATCGATACCCGTACCCGGGCTGCGCATGTCATCAGCGTCGTTGCCAAACGCAAGGGCGTGCTCAGTTGAGCGTGCCGCAATCGTTTCTAGACGCTCGCCTTCGTCTGACGGATCTGCAGACTCTGGTGAGTAGGCGTACTCAATGTACCAATCGTCGTAAGGGCCAGGCGCAATGGTATAAAACAGCGTCTGATCGTCACGATCAGGTGCGTAATTCACTGCGGGGTAGTCCATAACAGATCCGGAGATAATGCCGGATGCCAATACAGCGGGATCCTCAAGCTCTTCTGGCGAAAGCAGTTGAGTGCCTTTCATATTGTGGTTCATACCCAGGGTGTGCCCAAGCTCATGGAGGATGAGGTAGTACATACGATCACGCCTGAGCTGCTCGTCGATGTCCGCACCACCGCCCGACATTTCAATGGCCATGTCAGCAACAAGTCCACCCTCCGCAATGGCATGTCCAACGGCGCAAGCACGGGCGTCGTGCCCATCGATCATCATCGGCTCGCTAGCGTCACCCTGAATCAGTTCACGCGTGAGCTTTGATCGATTGAGGAAGGAGTACTCGAGCATAATGTCAGCCCCGATCAACTGGCCAGTTCGTGGGTTTGAAAAGCTCGGCCCGTAACCACCAAAGGGCGGTCTCGGTGACGAGGTCCAACGCAGGACGTTGTAGCGAATGTCTCCTGCATCCCAGTCGGCATCGTCAGGCTGAACGTTGACCACCATGGCGTTACTGAACCCTGCGTGTTCAAACGCCTTATTCCACTCAAGCGCAGCACCTTTAATCAGGTCGCGCCACTCGACAGGTGTTGTATTTTCGATCCACCACGTAATGGGTTCTATGGGGTCCGACACAGCGGCTGTTGGATCTTTCTTGACAAGATGCCAACGCTCCATCAGGTCACGATACGGCGCCGACTCAGTGGATGTAAGATCAGTGACTTGAACGTTAAAAGATCCCAACCGAGGATCAGCAAACCGTGGCTGGTAGTTGTTTTCTGGGACTGCAATGAGTGTGTGCAGCACCTGAATGGACACGTTTCGCGCATCCGTCACCGCATCACTCCCCGACGCCTTAGGGTTGGGGTTGAAGTAGACGTATTCGACTTCAATCGCTGAATTCTCGGGGTAGTTTTTGATCGCCAAAATCTGGCTTTTATCAGCGTCCATTTTCCCCAGTCTGAATCGGTCGCCTGAATCATCATCACCCCCTCGGCTGCGAACAATGTTGGCAAACGCTTCCGACAAAAACAGCGGGTCCGAGTCAATTAACAGATCGCCTGACTCGTCGTCCTCGGCGGCAATCGGCAGAACAGCCAAAACAGCGCGCGAAATATTAGCCTTTGATGCACGAGATATGGCATTGGCGGGGTCAAAATAGTACGCAGTGTTTTGTCGAACAAACTCGAGCTTGTCAAAGCGACGCTCTATCGTGAATACAAAGTTGTCACCATACGATCCGGTAAACGCACCCGCGTCAGTCACACCGTTCATAATGTGCTTAAAGTAAATAAACTCCTGACCCACTTGGTCACCGCGAACCAACAGCTTTGTTGCACCCGTTTCTGTATCTTGGAACACAGTGAAAAGCCCGTCAAAACGATCAGCTTCCTCGGTGAGTTCAGCAATGGTCTTCGGCTTTTCTTCCTCGGGCGTCTCTGGCGCCTCCTCTGCGGCTGCATCGACCGCCGCATCGCCTTGCACTTCAGGCTTGGCAGCCTCTTCGGCAAAAGAGTGACTCGAGAGTGTCAGGGTCAGCGGCAGTGCCCACAGCAGTACCTTCCAAATAGCAATGCGATTCATATGAGTTCCTTTTTCTTCAGCTTTTTATGCAGCTTGTTAAAGAGCGCGCCGTACAGCGCGTAAAACAGGGCCGATGAAGATACTCCCAGCCGCCACTGAAAATCAAAGGAATACCGTGAAATGTTCCTCTGGGAAATCGCTTTAACTGCCACAAGAGCAGTACACTCAGCGTGACGGAGGGAAGTAAACCGATGCGAACACTGTATGCCCCCATAGAACCTTATCGACATGGCTGGTTATCCGTGGGGGATGGCCACGAGGTTTATTTCGAAGAGAGTGGAAATCCGGACGGAAAACCCTGCGTGTTTGTGCACGGCGGGCCTGGCGGAGGAACATCACCGGCCGCACGGCAATTTTTTGATCCAGCGCGCTATCGAATTGTGCTCTTTGATCAACGTGGATGCGGACAGTCAACGCCGCATGCGTCGCTCACTGCGAATACCACAAGCCACCTGATCGACGATATGGAACGTTTGCGCGAGGAACTCGACATCGAGCAATGGCTGGTGTTTGGGGGATCGTGGGGCAGTACACTCAGTCTTGCCTACGCCCAAAGCCATCCTGAGCGTGTCACACAGCTGGTGCTTCGCGGAATTTTCTTACTGCGCCCTGAGGAAATCAGGTGGTTTTATCAAGACGGTGCGAGTCATCTCTTCCCCGACAGTTGGCAGAATTATCTCGCGCCGATTCCCCATGATGAGCGTCATGATTTAGTCGGTGCCTTTCATAAGCGGTTGACCAGTTCCGACGAGGCGACTCGCCTAGAGGCCGCGCGGGCTTGGTCTGTTTGGGAAGCCTCAACAAGCTTCTTGCGTCAAAATAAAAACTTTATGAGTCAGCTCGATGAACCTGAGGCCGCGCTCGCTATGGCACGCATTGAGTGCCACTACTTTGTCAATCAAGGGTTCTTCAATTCGGACAACCAGTTACTCGATAACATAGACCGTATTCGCCACATACCGACGGAGATTATACAGGGCCGCTATGACGTGGTTTGCCCGCCTAAAACAGCATGGGATCTCCACAGTGCTTGGCCTGAAGCCACCCTCCATATCGTCCCCGATGCGGGTCATTCAGCCTTTGATCCAGCCAATACCAGCGTCCTGATCGAGGTCACAGATCGCTTTGCACAAGCTTAAGTTACGGGCTTTAGCGAACGAACAGCCACAAAAGTTTTCATGAATGCGTCGATCGGCTCGCCCCCACCCCAATCGTCTTCATAAAATCCTGAAATGAGGAATCCCGCCGCAAGCTGCCCACCCAACTGATCACTCAGAGAGTGCGCGAACTCCAGCGGGGATTCTGCACCGAACCATCGTTTACGGTCCGTATCACTGATACTGAGGTCTGAATGGGGCGAGGAAAACTTGAGTTGAAACGTGCCCCGTTTTTCCAGATCAGGGTCAAAAAGCGCCTGAACTGGATTTATAAAACCACTGATCATCGTTCCGCCAGGTTTTAATACTCGAAAGGCTTCACGCCAGACCGGCGCGATATCTTGGGCAAAGCAATTTGAACAGGGATGAAAAATAAAGTCGAAGTGGTGATCGTCGAAGATCGACAAATCTGCCATATCACCGGCCACTGTTGTTAAGGCAAGCGCATCACGGTCAGCGACTAATCGGTCCTGATCCAGCTGCCGTGAGGACGCATCAAAGACGGTCACACGAGCCCCTGCCGCAGCAAGAATGGGGCCTTGCTGACCACCCCCTGACGCGAGACAAAGCACTTCACAGTCGTCCAGTGCTGGAAACCAATCTCTGGGAACAGGACGTGATGGCGTCAGTACGATCTCCCAATCGCCGGTGCGCGCCCGCGCAACCTGCTCTGACGACACGGGCCGAGTCCAACGATCCCCCTCATCAACCTGACGATTCCACGCGGCCCGATTGAACTCGTAAACGTTCACGTCTTTCCTCTCCCTTTAAGGGCCACTAGCGCCCTCCGACTTAACGGTAACGAAGGTTCGATCGATTGAGCTCACTCACCCGGCTTACGCCCATTAACCGCATGTCACGCTCAATTTCCGACTTGAGGTTCCCAAGCGCACGCTCGACGCCTGCTTGGCCCGCCGCAGCCAGTGCGTACAGGTATAATCGACCGCCAGACACCGCCTTGGCACCCACACTCAGGGCTTTGAGCACATGCGTACCCCGCTGAACACCCCCCTCACAAATCACATCGACTTTGTCGCCTACGGCATCACAAATCTCAGCCAGTTGATCGAACGGCGCGCGGGATCCGTCAAGCTGACGTCCGCCATGGTTTGAGACCATGATGCCAGTGCACCCAATATCGACAGCACGCTTGGCATCCTCTACCGACATAATGCCCTTGAGTGCGAACTGCCCGTTCCACTGTGCGCAGAGCTTTTCTGCATCGCCCCACGACATGGTCGGATCCAGCATGGTGGAAAAATAGTCGCCAACGGAAACTGCAACATTTGTGCCCTGATCGATATGCCCAGAAAGGTGAGGCATATCGAACTTATCTTTGGTGAAAAAGTTCCAGGCCCAAGCGGGGTGCGTTGCAAAGCTCCACGCCGACTGAAGATTTAATCGGGGTGGTGAGGTAAATCCCGTTCGCAAGTCACGCTCGCGGTTTCCCCCAGTGATGGTGTCCACGGTTAGCGCCAACACATTAAATTGTGCGGCGCGGGCGCGCTCGAGTAGCACATCGTTCAAGGCCCGATCCTTGTGAAAGTAGAACTGGAACATTTTAGGGCCTGGTGCAAGCGATGCGATTTCCTCCACGCCTACGGTCGCAAGTGACGACACACCAAACATGGTCCCGTATTTTGTTGCGGCTTTTGCCACAGCACGCTCACCTTCGTGATGAAACAGTCGTTGCAGAGCGGTTGGCGCACAATAGAGCGGCATGTCGAGTTTTTGACCCATGACCTCTACCGACATGTCGACGTCTCGCACACCATTGAGCACATTTGGCACGAGATCAGCGGCCTCAAAGGCCTGCGTATTGCGCCGATAGGTCACTTCGTCATCTGCTGCACCGTCAATGTAATGAAAAATAGGTCCCGGCAAACGCTTCTTTGCAAGCCGCCTGAAATCACCAAAGTTGTGACAGTCTGTTAAACGCATGACATATTCCTATTTGCAGCGCACCCCGTGCAGGGCATCATAAAGCTCTATTGTTCGTCGTGACGCGCAGATATCACGACACAACTTCGCATTCAAAGTATCCCATGGTGAACAGGAAACGAGTAACTATGTCATTGATCAAACACCTCATTGCAGTGGCCTTTTTAGTCTCAACGTCTCAGGGCGTCTTTGCCAGCCTTCTAATGACGCCAAACGCGGACCCCGACATGGTCTATGAAGGGGCCATTTTAGAGGGCAACTACACCGGCGATATCACCAAGCCCTCGGCTTTTTTAGGCTTTGACGCCGGTCAGCGGGTGGCCACTCCGGCGCAGATTAGCGCTGCTATTAACGTCTGGGCAGGCGAGTCGGACCGCCTCAAAGTCGTTGAATACGCCAAGACACACGAGGGTCGGCCCCTGTTTGCCGTGTTTATCTCCAGTGCCGAGAATTTAGCAAATCTCGATGCCATTGAAGCAGATATCCAGATGCTCTCTGACGCCCGTCGCCTCAGCGACAAAGATGCGAAGGGTATTATTGAGTCGTTGCCCGCGGTGGCGTGGATGGCGTACTCAATTCATGGGAACGAGACGTCGGGGGCCGACGCGGCGCTGGCCAGCATTTATCATTTAATCGCCAGTACAGATGACGATGTCGCCGCCATGCTCGGCAAAATGATCGTGGTCATTGACCCCATGATGAACCCAGACGGTCGCGCACGGTTTGCCAAATCACTCGAGCAATACCGTGGCACGGCACCCAATGTTGATGACCAGTCGCTACTTCACACGGGTGACTGGCCCTACGGTCGCACGAATCACTACTTTTTTGATCTGAACCGCGACTTCTTTTTACTGACTCAACCTGAGACACGTGGACGCGTCGCGTTGATCAATACATGGCGCCCACAGCTTATAATCGATGGTCACGAAATGGGCTCGCAAAGCACCTTTTTAATGGGGCCTCCAAGACAGCCGCTCAATGCGAATATTGATACCGACCTGCAAAAATGGGCGCGCGTATTTTCTGAAGAGCAAGGCGCCGCGTTTGACCAGCGATCGTGGCGTTACTTCACGGGCGAGTGGTTTGAAAATTGGTATCCCGGGTACTCCAATTACGCAGAGTACCGAGGCAGCATGCACATTCTCTACGAGCAGTCGCGCATGGCTGAAGATGGCGTGCGACGTCCAGAGGGGACGGTGCAAACCTATAAAGAGTCTGTGCACCACCAATTCGTCAGTACCATGGTCAATCTCGCGTCATTAGCAGAACATTCTCAGGCGATGTACCGCGATTATTGGGACGGCAGGCAATACAACGTCTCGCCAAAAAGCCAGTTCGCCAATCGCAGCTACGTCATTTTAGCGAATGAAAATCACGGCCGTATGAACGCGCTCGTGGAACGTCTTGAAGCGCAAGGCATTGAACTTTTCACCAACGAGGCTCCAATGAAAGTGGCCTCAGTCACCACTCAGCTGGGTACTCAAGAGAAGGGATATGTGCTTCCTCAGGGCAGCTTAATTATTCCTAATCGACAGCCTGACGCGCCCTTTGTGGCCGCAATACTGGAGTTCGATGCCGACGTGCGTAAGTCAGTCCTTGTCGAAGAACGACAGCGTAATTTGCGCGACGGCTCGTCACTCATGTACGACACGACGGCTTGGAACTTCAGCATGATGTACGGACTCGCGGCCGTCACCGTACCCCAACACCTTGAGGATGGACTCAAGCCATGGCGCGGGCACACGCCAACCGTTGACGTCCAAGCGTCGGCGATCGCGTGGACTGTCAGTGGTGACGATGATCGCTCGGTGGCGTTTGCCGCACGTTTAATGGAGCAAGGTGTCAGGGTCAGAATCACGGACAAGGCAACCGTCTTATCCGGAAAAACAGTTTCGCGGGGGTCGGTGTTTGTCACCGCGATGGACAACCCAAAAGTGGGTAGTCTGACAGGCCTTATCGAGACCCAAGCGCGCGCTTTAAACGTGTCAGTCAGCGCCATATCTTCCGGCTATGGCGCGGGCGACCTACCCGACTGGGGCGGATCGCATTTCCGACTGCTAACGCGTCCCCAGATCGCGATCCTCAGCCACGCACGCTTTAGTAGCTATGACGTCGGTTCCAGCTGGTGGGCGATCGACTCGCACCTTGGCATACGCCACAGTCAAGTTGATGCCGCCTACGTATCCCGTGCTGACCTGCGTCGTTACAACACGATCGTCATACCCAATGGGTATCGACCACTCTCAGACTCAGAGTTGGGGTCACTGCGTGACTGGGTCAAACAAGGCGGGACACTGATCGCGCACGATAATAGCGCAGCCAATTTGGCGACTGAGAACGGTATTGGTGGCGTTCGCGCGATCAAAGATGCGTTCTCTGACGCCCAGAGTTACGACATAGCGCTTCAGCGAGAACACTTGGCACTGAGCGATGAACTGGACGTCGACGCGGTGAGCGCTCACAGCGTCGACACCGACATTACCTATCCGTGGGATCAGGGCAGTAAGGCGCTAAACGCTGACGAGCTCAAGCGTCGTGATACATGGCAGTCGCGCTTTATGCCCTCGGGCGCCATGGTCGCCGGGCGCGTCGACACCTTGCACTGGCTCACCTTTGGTACGCCCGAGACACTGCCACTCTTATACAGTGAGCAACCGGCACTCATGGTCAACGGACGTCAACAAGCGGTGGTTCGCGTTGGCGTACTAAAGCCCAACAAAGACGCTGAAAAAGCGCGCGCAATCAACTGGTCCACGATCCCTCAAGGGCAAGATCTGAACGTTCGAATGAGTGGATTATTGTGGCCAGAAGCGGCGTCGCGTATCGCAAACTCGGCCTATGTTACGCGTGAGCGAGTGGGCAAAGGCCAAGTGATTTTATTTTCTGGCCAGCCCAATTTCCGCGGTTCCACGCGTGGCGTTGGACGGCTTTGGCTTAACGCCCTCGTGTACGGTGCAGGCCTAGGCACCTCTACGGCGGTTAAGCTGTAGACTGACAAGCTCAATCAGGGCTCACAATTGCAATGCCAAGCGCCTTAGACGACGCTTAGCGCTCAATAATATTGATCACTCAACAAAGGAGAAGCGGTATGCCGCGAGTAAATTTAGAAGGTAGCTCTTCAATCGTCACAGGCGGAGCGTCAGGCATCGGTGAAGCCTGTGCTCGGCAGCTGGCCGATTTAGGCTCAAAGGTGGTCGTTGCTGACCTCAATGAGGAGCGCGGCAAGCAAGTAGCCGAGGAAATTGGCGGTCAGTTCGTCAAGTGCGACGTCTCAAGCACTGAAGACGCCGATGCAGTGGTGGCGGCAGCTGCCGCCTTGGGCCCGCTTAGGGCTTGTGTGAACTCAGCGGGTCTGGGCGCCGCGGGTCGTACTGTCAGCCGCGACGGCGAACCCTTTCCGCTCGATAAGTTCAGCTTTGTCATCAAAGTAAACTTAATTGGTACGTTCAATATGCTCAGCCGAGCTGCGGCTCAAATGGCAAAGAACGACCCTCTCGACGATGATGGCGGTCGTGGTGCTATCGTCAACCTTGCATCAGCAGCGGCGTTTGATGGCCAGATTGGTCAATGTGCTTACTCCGCCTCTAAAGCAGGCGTCGTGGGTATGGCACTGCCGATTGCTCGTGATCTCGCCGCCGTTGGTGTTCGCGTCAACACGGTCGCACCTGGCTTGATCGACACTCCCATTTATGGCGAAGGTCCAGAGTCCGACGCGTTCAAAGCACACCTCGGAAAGTCCGTACTGTTCCCGAAGCGATTGGGCAGCGCTGAAGAGCTTGCGTTTGCAGTCGTCGATTGCATTACCAACCCGTACATGAACGCCGAAGTCATTCGACTCGACGGCGGTATTCGCATGCCCCCAAAGTAAGTGACCTACCAAGATGCGCAAAAGCCCCAATCGAGTTGAGCGGGGCTTTTTTTACCCCTGCATCGCGCAGTACGTCACCACTAGAAATAAAAGCGCAGACAACCAGTACGGAACCTGTCGCGTACGATTAAACGCAAAAAGTCACAGATACTGAGCGCGTAACAGCACGTATTAATAAATCATGTTTCACTGTCCACCTCACACAAAGCGCTGTTTTCGAAATGGCACGCCCGTATCCCTCTCGAAAGAAAGAAAGAGAGAACAGGCACACTCACTCACAATTCGGAGTCCCAGATGGAGAAGCCCACCTTTAAAGAGGAATCCCTTAAGTATCACATCGAGGGAAAGCCAGGGAAGCTAGAGGTAAGAGCAACCACACCTCTTGAAACCCAAGCTGACCTATCGATGGCCTACTCACCCGGCGTTGCACATGCCTGTGAGTACATTGTTGAGGACCCTCTTAACGCCTCCAAGGTAACCGCACGAGGCAATCTGGTTGCGGTCATCAGTAACGGCACCGCTGTTCTGGGACTGGGCGCCATTGGTGCGCTGGCATCGAAGCCGGTCATGGAGGGCAAAGCGGTCCTCATGAAAAAATTCTCCGACATCGACACCTTCGATTTGGAAATTGACGAAAGAGACCCTGAAAAGCTCGTCAATATTATTGCGGCGCTCGAACCGACCTTCGGCGGCATTGTGCTCGAAGACATCAAAGCACCCGAATGTTTCTACGTGGAGCGTCAACTCCGCGAGCGGATGAATATTCCGGTGTTTCACGACGACCAACACGGTACAGCGGTTGTGTCGACGGCTGCCGTTATTTCTTGGCTTAAGCTCACCGGCAAGAAAATGGAAGAAGTGAAGCTCGTGATCTCAGGGGCAGGCTCTGCGAGCATGTCTTGCGCCGACCTGATTGTGAGTCTGGGACTCAAACGAGAGCACGTGTTCATGTGCGACAGCAAAGGCCTTATTTATGAGGGCCGGCAAGAGGGCATGAACGAGTTCAAAGAGCGATATGCGCGACAAACAGACAAGCGAACATTAGCCGAGGCCATGGAAGGCGCCGACATATTCTTTGGCCTCTCTACCGGTGATTGTGTCACTCAAGACATGGTTAAGCAGATGGCGCCCAACCCCCTCATTTTGGCGATGGCCAATCCAAATCCTGAGATTCATCCAGACCTTGCACGCCAAGCCCGGCCGGACGCCATTATTGGTACCGGTCGGTCGGACTTTCCAAATCAAGTGAATAACGTCCTCTGCTTCCCGTTCTTGTTCCGTGGCGCATTGGATTGTGGCGCGACCGCGATTAACGACGAGATGAAACTTGCCTGTGCGTATGGCCTTGTCGACCTTGCTCAGCAAGAGGCGTCCGAGGAAGTGGCGCAGGCCTATGACGGTCA
>Ga0209137_1002628_pt1 | contig 15652 bp, 16 predicted proteins | sample SaaInl5LU_22_DNA_FD_184642 | JGI IMG/M metagenome (GOLD analysis project Ga0209137, IMG submission 184642) | Marine microbial communities from expanding oxygen minimum zones in the Saanich Inlet - ESP_105LU_22_DNA (SPAdes) (version 2) | ecosystem: Environmental > Aquatic > Marine > Intertidal... | reverse complement strand
AACTGGATTTCCGGGTTTGATAGATTCTATTAATTCTGAAGATGGGGGGAAAATAGGCACTTGATCTTTACCGACTTTTGGTAGATCATACGAAACTAATGCACCGCCAGGTTTAGTAAACGATCGTCCTGCTATATCAGACGCTAATGCTGGTATGAATGTTGGCCAAAGTGCAGGCATAATTATTTACCTTTTTGTTGATAGTTAATATGAGTTCCCGATAATTTTCCTACTGTTGCCGGTGTTGGTGGCATTGGAGGTCCAGAAGGACCCACACCTGTTGGATGGATATGTGCGTTATAATCATCCAACCACATTTGTAACCAATCTTGTAGAGATTGGCCCCTAACTGCTGGCTCTGTTTCATCTGCACCTGGTTCACCTGTATTTGAAACGAATATATCACCACAGTCCAAGAACATTTTAGCATCTGTACTAATTTTTATAAACCCTTCTTCATCCATCTGAATGATTGGGCGCTCTTTGGCACCGCTACCTCTTGTGATAACTAAACCATCTTCAGGAGAATGATAGATCCTTACGTTGCGCACAGCATCGTATACTAGCGATATAACATCATGTGGTTTATCGGAAGCTTCTAAAATATCTGACTTAAGATCTGTATTTTGATCTATTTGAAACCAATACTCTGGATGGTAAATGTTACCGTTGTCAAAACGAACTGCAACAATATCACCAACTCTTGGTACTGCATGTGCACCAACTTGATCTCTATTCATAGGAGTTGCCCATGGAATTGCATCATCAGTCAGTTTATCAAATTTACCATAAACTTTAACTCTACATCTTCCATTTAAAAGAGGATCTTCGTTAACTACAACTTCTCCAAGCCAGTGTTGATCCCTTAAGTTATCTTTAAAAAGTTCATTAGCCATTATTCGTATACGTTTTCGTTAAGTGAATTATCCGCGCTACTGTCAATGCCCTGTGTATAAACACTTTCCCCTAAGTTTCCGTCTGGGCTACTATCAACAGCAGGACTGTCGTACATGTTATTAGGAGTAATATTACCTTTTTCAGGTTTATTAGATTTACTCTGTGTAAACTGTCTAGCTAAATTTATCACACCATTAATACTACCAGCTTCAAGAGCAGTGTTAATATCACTGATTGTTCCTAATGTTCCGCTAGCACCGTGGATATTATCTAAAATCAGTTGCCTTGCTTTATCCATACCAGTATTCGCCAAACTAGCTGCCGCGCCCGTTAATCTCTCAGGATAAACAGCACCCATCGGATTTTTACCAAAACCAGGCAAACCGTTTTTTAAATTATTAAATCTGTTTACCAAAGAACCCGCGATACCATTTACCTTATCACTAATTGCATTTTGCGCATTTGCTAGTGGATTAAATGGAGACTCTGGATATAAATCATCTCCGGGTCTTGGTTTAGGTTCAATTTTTTCATTAATTGATGATATATTTTCTCCAAACTGTTGCTCAACTAATAATGCAGTTTCCCATGTAAAACTTATTTTAGGCTTCTTTAACTCAGGCGTCTTAGAGACATCTGCAAACATATCTGCAATTGAATCTGGTTGCCATTCACAGTGACCCAATTCAAACTTCATCATAGGTTTAGCTTCTGCATAAAATTGACTAACTAATCCAACATCGAATATTCTACCATTGTTATTAATATTAGTTTCAGGACCTTTAGCTCTAGGAATTATATTTACAGATTTACCTTCTTCATTTTTAGACATTGGTGTTCCATAAAGATTAAGATCTCTTGCACCGATATTCATTTGAAATGTTCTAACCTCGGACATTACTATCCAAACCCTAAAACGTCTTAAGTTTTTAGGTAGTACTTCAATAAATCTTTCATAATCATAACATGCCTTTTTATACAAAGACATTAGACCGATTGCAGTTAACTCAATGTTCTCTTCTAAACACTCAATATCAATTTTAGGTTTTTCAGAACCTCGCCACGGCTCATCCATTTTACCATATGTTTGTGTTAATTCTAGACCGCTAACCTTTTGCCAAAACCAGGGCATTTCAGTATTAATCTTCTTTAAAACCTCTGTAAAATTTTCAAGATATTTTGCGTATTTAGTTCCCATTGGACCATCAACAAACTTTTCTAAATACTCTTTTGCAGGACCTGACATTAAAGGAGAGTGCTCCTTGGTTTCCCAATCGAAAAGAAGAACAAAACTAAGATAAGTCGGATCCTCATTGATCTTTCTTAAAATAGAACCTTTTCTAAATTCATTAATGTGTTTAAAATCTGCCATGAGTTATATATTCTTATTTTCTGGTCATGCCTTGGATATCTGGATCTGCTCCGGATGGATCCAAATTCAACTTTGCTTCAGTAACCAATATTTCTATTCCTACACTAAATGAAGGAGCTCCTCTATATACTTCTACACCCTCTGCATAAACAACAATTGAGTTCTTAGGCCCTAAGGTTATAACATCATATGTATATTTAGATACCACTTTATTAGTAATAGTTACGTCAGTTTGATTAGTAAACGTTTTGCCCTCTGCACTGATTGTAATTACAAGAGGATATGTTCCAGGGCCCCATAAACCAATCTCGGTTAAACTAAATACCCACGTACCATTCTTTTTAACTCGCATTGCACCTGTACTAAAACCAACTGATTGTCCTTCTAATTCAGCCTCCCATGCATCAAAAAGTTGAATGTCTTTGTTGGCGGTCCAAGTTCCCTCAAACTTAGCGTAGCCATTATTCATAAATGCGCTTGCCTCATTTGATTCTTCCGTCGAACTGGTATTTGTAAACCCTATTTCTAACTCTAATTCAACATCAGGTGTTGGTTCAGGTGTTGGTTCAGGAGTTGGTTCTGGTGTTGGCTCTGGTGGTGGAGGTGGACTATTCTTTGCAATATTATCAGCCTTTTCTTCATCACTTGCATCTTCTAAACCTGGTGGGTTAATTAGATTCTCAGTTCTCGTTGGCCATTCTCTTCTTAATAAAGTTACCACTTGCTTAGTACCTTCACTTGTATAAGTGTATACTATATCTTCTATTATGTAATATCCAGATAAAAAAGTATCCAACGCTTGTTTAGGTAATCTTTCTGGATCCATGTCTGGATCTGCACCCAAATCAAATGGTTCGTCTTTGTCCATGCCGAGTTCTTTTTTATCTGCTTTGATTCTCTCATTTTGATAAATAGATTGCTCATCAACATGGTACATTAATACAGGTATCTTTTGATATTTATATAATGATGGATTAAATGAGTTCAATGTAACTTCTAGTTTCATTTTTTGAACCTCCATCGCGTTTTGTTTATTATGTAATTGTGCAAACGCAGCATTAGGGTGAACATTACCTAAACCATCCTCACCGGCTTCTTGTCTACCAATATATTTATATTTAACTTGATCGACATGTCTAGCGTCATTCCTATTACCCCTCAATGGTTCTTCTAATTCCTTCAGATCATTACCACCTAATGGCTCAATTCTAAACTCTTGTTTTTTATTATCACCATTATTATCATAAATAGTAACCTCTCTAGCATACCCAGCAACAGCACTGATTATACTTGCATTGTTTTTAATCTTATTAGATTCAATAAACGCGTTATTACCCATAAATGCAATGTGGTTTGTTAATAATAAAGGAACCTCTATGTCATTACCAGTACCACCTTCTTCAGCTTCTTTGGCTGACTTAGCATCGGGTGTCATAGACTCAGCTGCAGATGCCAATGATTCAGCAAACTCTGAAATTGGAGGATTTGGAGAATTGAATAAAGCATTAACATCAACATAGTTGAGATAATAATATGAATCAACCCACCACTTTTGAAATGATTCCTCACCAACATAACTATTTTTAATAATGGAGTGTATAAAATCTATATAAGGTGTATATGCCATTATTCTAGATTGAGAATCATTTGCGGCATCAATGTTTGTTGCCATTCCAAGTTCTAAATCCCTAGCAACTTGTTCTATGTGGTCTAATGAAGTACCATTTTCAAAATTAACACAATCTTCAGCAAACATTCTAGGAATTTTACAGTGACCTTCTATTATAAACGTAGCAGCTTGAATATTACCTTGTTTTGGTGCATTACATTTGATTATGTCAAAATCCATATGAATAGATTTGAACGTCTCTTGGTTTTTAGAATTAATTAATACTGTAAAAAAATCACCATCTCTAGGATAACTACCAACACCAAATTTACCAGAACTATCTTCTAATACTAATCTGCAAGTAGGCAATACTTGAGTTAAGTTTAGCTCAAATAAAGTAACATCAATCGGTTTAAACTGATATCCATTGATAAGAATCATCGGCTGAAGTGTCGCTATAACCGAAGTTTGCTTGTAATCAGACTCATCTGGTTTTTCTTCAGCTAATGCGTCTATTTTTATTTCAGTCGGTCTAATAGCCGGTTCGACTACTGCTAATATATTGTTTGCTAATTCCATATTTATTATTTAGCGCAAGGTGAATCCGGTGAATCTGCCGGGTTATTTTTTGTAGAGGCTGGTCCTGTGCCATCTGGTTTAGCACCGCCCTTTGTGTCGGCAACATCTGTTTTAGCACCACCAGTACCAGAACCAGTACCAGAACCAGTACCTCCAGCCCCCGCACCTGATCTTAAACCACTACCAGCTACCAATAATTCTTCATATAATTTATCTTCATTGACAACTGCTGGTACATTCTCAACCTGCGAAGTATCCGATATATCGATAACGATATCGTCCCCAATAGTCTTAATTACTTTAACATCATCTTTAACCATATCACTTAAAATAGAATTTACAACAGGATCGGTTTGTGTGTGCATACCTAATCTAACATTAGTACCATCAAATTCATAATTCTTTTTACCAACAGGTATCACGTTAGGTGGTAATAAAGTTTCCTTATTATATTTCTTTTTAAGTGCTTCTAATCTTCTTTGATCAGTTTTACTTAATCTCTTAGTTTGTATAAACTGGTTCTTAATTGGATTGTCCTCATACATAACAGGAGTCTCTAATTTATAATATGGAACCGTATCCATTGGAATATAAAGTGTTTCACCTGGCATAATAGAAAAAGGATCTGAGATACCGTTAAACTTCATAATTATATCTAAACCAGAAGCAGAGTTATAGTGTTCTACCGCAATTAAATCAGGTCTAACTATTTCATCTTCTTTAACAATATGTACTGCAACTAACTGATACTCATTAGGATCTAAAGTTCTAAAGAGCATAGTAGGTTGTGCTAACAACAACTTAGTCTTGTCAGTATCTAACTTCTTATTTTTAAATATCTTAAAGTTCATGTTTAATTATTATTTTATCCAGCAGACATATCAGATAGTCTACTAACGTAAGGCGCATTTCCAATATTGGTACCTGATTTTCCGCCATATGCATTTACATTAACCATAGAGTCGATGTCCATTCGCTCCTCTTCGCCAGTACCTGTCGTATTCCACTCCGGTTGTAAATACATTCTACCTCGACCTGCGTTAAACATTGATTCAATTTCAGTTTTATCTCTTGGTCTACCTGGCTTTAGTGTGATTTCAACTTTCATTTTAGTTGGAAATCCTTCAAAACCTAAAGGACCTTCAAAACTAATATCGGTATCCTGTAACGCTAGGTTACCACAGACCATGATGGGATTCATTGGATTACCAATAGTTACGTGCCACTGCCCGGTCGGATCACCTGTTAAGAATGCTTTAATAACATCACCACCAGAAGGGCCACCTAAAAGTTTCATTAAACCGCCACCAACAATATTTTCAAGAATACTAGAATCTCCCAATATTTTATTAATTCCTGCACCACTACTTAAATTACCTGCGGTTTTCTTTAATTGATCCAAAAAGTTTCCACCCATACCAGCTAAGGTATCTGCAATAGAGCCTAGATAACCAGCATAGTCGCCCGATGCTAATTTACTCATATCACCGAATGGTTTACCAGTTGAACCAGAACCACTAAATCTAGTAGCTCCACCCCAGAACGGTGCATTATTATATGTTAAAGCTAATACGTTAGCTAGTGAATCCATAAATGCCACTTTCGGACTAGTACCTGGATAAGACTTAAGATCATAGTGAAAATTTAACTTAAACTCTTGTTCAAATTTAAGACCTTTTCCTCTAGCTAATACATTATCTATAATATTAAGAGGTCCAAATACTTTATTAGGATAAGTTTCTTTAGCATGATCTACGTTACCTTGTGCTTTAAGATTTCGAGCTTGCACTGATGTGAATCCATTTAAACCCGATTCTATTGCAGATCCAACAGAGCTACCACCAATCGCCGCTCCAAGAGCACCTCTATCCGAAGATCTAGACTGTGCGTCTTGTATCTCTGATTTAGCTTCTTCCCATTTAAAACCTGTTTTAAATTTAAGAATTTCTTTTAAGTCATTACCTAACGCAGGCGACAACCAAGTTACAGCTCTTGCCAAGTCTGGAGAACTTGTATCGATTGGTTCCTTTCCGTCCGAACCCTGTTGCTTAGGACTTAATAAGTCATCACCGACTGGATATGCAAACCTTCTAAGAGTAATTAAATAATCATTAGATATCTGACCATAGTGTTCCATTTGAATAAAATCACTATAGCTATATGAGAAAGATTCACCACCACTGTGTCTTGCATATTCAACTATGTTATTAGCAGTTGGGAACATTTGTGTACCCCCGGCGCCGTATTTCATTACAGGTCTATTATAATCAATACTATCGGTGGGGTCTTTTGAAAAGTTTTCCTGCCCAGCACGATTAGCATATCTATGTAAAGTCCAGTTATTAAATAAACTTCGAGGTGCCTTTCCAAGATTAATCGTATCACCTTTGTCCTCTACTTTAGAACCTTTTTCACCCGAGACAACTTTATTTACGACGTATGATCTTGAATCTCTACCATTTTGATACAGAGATGCTTTATCCTGTGCTGCGCCGAATACATTTTCAGAATTTAATGTAGTTTTACCCTTACCCTTTAAATCTTCTGGTGGATGTGGAGGGTTATCTTTAGCTCCTTTTTTTGGTTTTCTAGATCTAACCTCTTTGCCAGCCTTGACATCGTCATAAACGTACTCAACAGTACCAAGACCCGTAGTTTTATCAATTACGTTTAGTACTTTTTTAAATATAAAATTAGCGTCGTCTCCTATTCCTGACATATCTGTGAATATTCTTTTTTATATATATCTACCTAATATGGTAGGATAATATATTTAGACCCACTCTGCGCCGTCCATTTCGTCAGTTTCAGGTCTATATAGTAGATTATCAGACCATTTAGGATCTTTAGGGTATTTATCTCCTAAAAATTTTTGGAGAGATTTTACATATTCACCTTTAGTGTGCCAATAGAATTCACCATCTTTATAGACAGATCTATTAACAAGCTCATACAGCTCTTTAAGTTTAAGTTCTACATGAAACGTTTGTATTTTATTAAATAGTGTTTCCTGTTCAGCCCTAGTTCTTGTACAGAAGACTGAATCGACTATTATAAGATATTGTTTCCATTTAGCACCATTAAAAATATTATTTTCAATATCGTTAACAGTTGGGTACAATGCTCTCTTAAGATTAATTTTAGTATCTCTACCCTCAAAGTCTTTTATAAATCTACCACCAAAAAGATTCTTCTTTAGGAAGTATACATTATCATAAAATCTTTTAATTCTAATCTGGTATTGTGGATTAACGTCATCGAATCTAACGTCATAAATAGTTGCTCTAACAGGAATTAGAACATTAGGTTGTTGTGTAGTTGAAATAAGGGCATGGATTTGATCACCCTTTGCAAATAGCTGGTGTTTAATCATTGTCTATAAATCTAACATTATCAAACTTGCTTAAAACACCACTTTTGGGATAATCGCATCTGTTAATAACGAGTAGATCTAATTCACATGGATCAACTATCATATCATTGATAAAATCCCTAAAATTGTTTACAGTCTCTGCATTCAAAGTTTTAAACATATAGAGGATCTTGACATCTTCTCTATCATCAAGATCCTCCAATACTTTTTCTATACTCTTTCTAATGTAAATAGAAATAATTATATTAGAAGGTTCCGCGCTACTAGGATCACTTTTAACTAATCTGTTAAAAATATCATAATAAGAAACAGAGAGATCATAGTCACCTGCTTTAGATAACTTATCAAACTCTGTTCTTGTCTTGCACCAAACTCCTTCTATTTTCAAATTCATCCGTTTAACATAGACTCCAATCTTTTGACCTCTTTCTGTAAGACTTGGATCTTATTTTTAATTTCGCTTTCAGAACCCTTATATTGTGCACCCCATCCCATTGTAATTCTAACAAGATCTGGATCCAACTCGGTTCCTACATCCATACCTAGATCAAATATTAAATCTTTTAAAAATTTAACTTGATTAGATCGCTTCATCGGTCCTTCAAATTCATAGACATGTCTAGATTCAAACTCTTCTCCACCCCCATTTACATTATCATCAACAAGAGTCTTGATAACACCATTATCTGCTGGTTCAATACCGATACTTAGCATAATTCGTGTTTTATTTTCTAGAAGCTAAACTAGCTTTAGCTTTTTTCATTAATTCCTTTGCCTCATTTTTATCTTCACGATAAGTGGCTTTGTTTTTAGTAAAAAAGATTGCAGCTGCTTCCTCTAACATATTGATCTCATCTGCATTATAACCCATATCATACCATGTTTCTTTCATGTTGGCTAATTTAGCCTCAAATACTTCTTCCCATTGCTTTTCGATTTTAGCACGTCTGATGTCCTGGATTCGTTGTCCAGTTTTAATATTCTCTGCACGAAAATTAGCCCTAGTTGGATTAAAGAATGATAACTTACTAAGGTATCTTAATACACCTTGTTGTTTTAACCTACGTCTACGTTCTCTGCGATTAGGAATTTCCTGATTCTGTTGAGTCTGTGTTGCTTCTGGTTGTTGTGTTGCTTGTTCTTCCATTATTGTAATAATTAGTAATAAATGTTTCGATTTGTTCTTTTAGTTCGTCTCTTAAATTATCTATCTGATTTTCTACGAGCGCTGCAATTTGTGAGTTTAGATCCTTTTTAGTAATATCCATTTGATCTTTAAGAAGAGCATAAACTTCTTTAGAAGGCAAGTTTACTTTAATAGGTAAATCTGCACGATTTTTAGTACTCATCTTCTTAAGTAGTTCCATCATCACATTGATTTCTTGTGGTGGTTCTGGATCTCTTCGAGGTCTAACTGGAGTTGCATCAGTAGGTTCTACATCTCTTCGCGGTCTAACTGGTGTTGCACCGGTAGGATCGATATAAGTTGTAATTCCACCAAAATCTTTAGCAATCATATCAGCCTGATCTGCTGTGTTTGCAGGTAATAAAAACTCGTTAATCAATGATCTATTACACTGAGTACCATCTGTAAAAATAACCCATTTTGGATCATTCTTATCTGGATCAACCTTTACTACTTGACCAACCCTTTCGGATTTAATCCAAACGTAAAATTGACCTTCTTCCATTTCTTGTTGTTTAGCCATGAATTTATTTTTTAATATCTGTAATAGCCTCATTTTTTACAAATATTGGTTTACTATTATATGCAGCATCTGTAAAAGGTTTAATAAAAGCATCTGACTCTGTAGATCCTATAACGGCATCAGACTTTTGAAATCGTCTTAACCAATGTTTGCCAAACTCTTCTTCTCCGATTTCTTTTAATTGTCTTTTTAGATTTTCTACTTCAGGTAGAAATAATTTGTTAAATCCCATTTAATTTTTTTTAATAGTTTTTGTTCTTGTATTAGTTGTTCTCGTACCCGTGTTTTGTGTACTATTAGATCCTGTGTTTCTTGGAGTTATCGTATTGCCACTATTTCTAGAAGGAGCGATCGGCACGGTTCTTGTAGGTAAATTAACATCAGAATTTCTTCTAGGAGTTCTAATTGGCCTGACATTATTTTGTATTGTACGCGTTCTAGTTGGCTGGACTCTAATCAGCGTTGAGTTGTTCCTTATTGATCTAGGTGTTACATCAGTTCTGGTTCTAGTTGGAGTTGTTCTATTAACTCTTCTAACTGGAGTTGTTGATTCCCATCTTCCAGAACTATTAGTTGCTCTACGGCCTCTATATACGTTTCGACCCGGAGGATAATTTACTCCTCTATACCAATCATGGTTTCCATAATAAACATTACCCATCCAATTATTATATCCCCATCTGTCATATCCAAAAGGCGACCATCTATATGGAGTGTGCCCCCAATAATTATAACCAAATCTAGGGTTCCACATTTGGTTATTCCAGTAGCTGTAACCGCCCCAATTCCAATTAAACATAGAAGCTCTCACAAAACCATCGCTAGGTCTGCACCAATATGGGCTGTATGTAAAATCCGACCAATCGTTTAAATCATGAAATCCATGAATTCTACAATGAACCCAATTTCCACCAAATGAAAGTCCAAAATCTTGGGGATCTAAATTTTTAAATGTGTCAAAGTTGTTTGTGAATGTTTTTACTTCAATCGGACTAGATACATTCAATGACTGTCTTTGTGCAGCGTAATTTAATGTGGCAATTCTAAAATCCAAAGAAGCACAACTACTCATAAGTAAAGCTAATGTACTTACAGCTAAAATCTTTAGCATTATAGTTACCTTATCCGCATTGCTGAGTCTATTTAAAAATCTTTTCATAATAGTGTGGTTTTATTTTATAGTTTTGACCCTCTCCATAAAACTGGGAGGAAAGAATCCCTGTTTATTTATCAGACTTCTAAAGCAAGCATCCAGGACATATGTCACTGCCCAATCATCTTTACTTCTAACTGATCGACCAACTCCCTGCATTATAGAAATACCAGTTTTCCAATCATACCACTCATTAGATGTCTGCATTTTAGCTTTGATCAATGGATCGCCCAGTGATGGATATGGTACTTTAAAGAAAATTTGAAAACGACTAGTATCATCTTTAAGATCGAGACCTTCTAATAATGAAGGTCCCATTAAGACTGCGTCCTCTTTCTTTTTAAATAATTCTAACATATCAGCCTTTTGTTTAGAGTTCTCATAGTCCATCAATCTAAAGGTGTGTTTGCTATTAGACTTAATGTAGTTCATAAACTCATATGATCCACAGTGAATAATACCACGTTGACCTTTGTGCTTACTAATAATTTGATCCATGATCTCTACCACTTTAGGCAGACTCTCTTCGCGTTCTCTGAATGAGAGCTTGTGGCGATTAATAAAAACCACAGGTGATTTGTCATAGTTAAATGCGTTGTCCATTCTAATGAACTTAGCGTTCTTAATACCCATGATTCTAACGAATGATCTAGGGTCACCAATAGTTGCACTCATAAAGACTTTAAAATTAGCCTTTTCGTGCAGGTATTTATTAATCATTAGACTCTCTTCAACACACATAAATTTAGACTCGTGTTCGTTTTGATCCAAGACCATCTTACTAACACCAACCTCTTTAATTAGGTTAATATAATCTTCAAGCTTACATTGTACATCTTTAAGTCTATCAAAGTGACCGAATGATGTTTGCCAATCTTTAGGCACGCCAGTATTCCCGTAACGTTGTTTAGCTACTTTATTAGCAACCCTCCTAACTGTACCAAAGCTGCGTAAGATTTTTTCAAATTCGCACATTGCACTAAAAACCTCATTCCTATCACCAGTCATCATATGATTGACTAAAGATTGGATCTTATTTTTGGTATATGTTGCTTCTTGAAAACCTTGTTTACTAGCGAAACGATTAACTGTCATCATTCTGTCAACTATACCAGGTTCAATGCGAGGGCTGAAATGGCTCTGTACAATATCATCTATGCGGTGTGCTTCGTCGAAAAAGACAAAGTCTCGCTGCTCGAATGGAACTGTTCGTTCTTCTTGTAGCATTTTAGCCTCAACGTAATTTCTTTGAATTAGCCAAAATGAATAATTAAGTAATGATATAGGCTGATCGATTGCTCTGCGTCTATTTTGTAAATACTCACATGAATTATAACAAGACAATTTTTCAGCCTGTTCATACCCCATACCCTTTAACTTACAGTCACCTAATGAAAAGGGCAAACCATTTACTGAGCATTCATAATTATCAACACCTTTGATTGAAGGCCAACGTAAACCATACTTATAAAAGTCAGATTCATATTGATCCTGAAGGCTCAGGTCGCTAGTAATCATATAACCTCTATTACCCATCTCTTTTAAAATATGTGCGGACCACATCGCTATAAGTGACTTACCAGCGCCTGTTGGTGCATCTATTACTAGAGTAGATTCTGGATCCTCTAAATATGTTTCGCAAATTTTAGTTATGATCTCTCTTTGACCCTTTCTAAATTCAAAGTCTTTTCCAAAAGTATTAAGTTCTATTGCTTTGTCAATAATTTGATCTATTCCGCGTTCCAACATATAACTTCTTTTACTTCAATATTAGCTTTATTTAATAATTCGACACCGCTCATGTCGCGATAGTCTTCTGAGTAATATACTCGTTTAATGCCTGCTTGGATAATTAATTTTGCACAATCAAAACAAGGTGCTGTAGTAGTATAAAGATCTGCACCATCTGATGTCATCGTAGACTTTGCCAATTTAGTAATGGCATTTGATTCTGCATGTAAGACTTCTCTTTTTGTAGTTTGTTTGTGACAACATTCATCATCACATGTATATTGTTTCTCTTCTAAAATTCGCTTGTGATCTGAGTTTTCAATTCTTCTAGTTTGAGTTTCTTCACATGCATTATTAAAACCATGAGGTGTACCATTATAACCGAATGAAACTATTTGTTCGTCCTTTACAATAATACAACCAACTCTTCTCCGCTCGGCATAACTAAGCTTAGCAGTTTGATAAGCCATTTGCATATAAATAATTTCTACTGGTATTCTTGGCATAATAAATCTCTATTAAATAAAAAAGGTCCATGTATTATACATGAACCTTTCAAAAAGTTTAATTCGATAATACTTAAAATATCGACTTAATATCTTTCAATGTAACGTTTGTATCATTCGCATAATCAACAGCAAACCCTACTAAATCATCACGGTCGTAATCACCGGCCTCTTCTTGGTAAACTTCGTCTTCAACACCAAAGTCGTCACAAAGATCTCTAAGGTCTGACATATCTAAATCATATAGATAATCTTCAATTTTTGATAGTTCAGACTTAGATAGTTTTTCACTTATAAAAGCCTCAAATAATTTAATATGTTTCATTATTTATTTAGAAGTCCAAGCTTCTTTTAATTCGTCGATTTTCTTGTTATAAGACTCTTTCATATTATTAAGACAAGCCTCATACATTTCAACTGTAAGTTCTTCATCTTTAAGTTGAGCATGTGCATTTTCTAGAGATTCACATGCAAGTGTAGCAACTAGTGCAGAGTTCTCTTTAAGATAACCTTCTAGTGTATGGTCAGGGTAATCATCTTTGTCATAATCACACGCTTCTTTAACAACGTATTCGTAACATTTCTTTAGCTGTTCAGAACATGATTCTATCATTTCTTCAACCTCATCATCGTCATCGTCGTCTGACTCTTCATCGTCATCGTCGTCATCGTCGTCTGACTCTTCATCTTCTATTTCTTCTTCTGAATCTTCAACTTCTTCAGCTGGTTCTTCTTCAACTTCTTCAGATTCACAAACACATGGTTCTTCACCACATGCGTCACATGATTCTGTAATTTCTTCGGCGCTATCTAAATTTTTATTAGCAGCATATTCTTCGAATGATAATATTTTTTTGTTCATAATATATTATTATTTTTATTTATATATCTCGTTTAGGTTTGTTTTATTTACAACACCATCCATAATAACACCAATATCGTGTATTGCGTGTTTATATGAATGTGTATTGTCCGATTCAGAATTAGTGTTTTGACCAATACAATTATATTTTGAACCATATACATTCAGATCATCCATATGATAATTAATCCATACATCAACAGGTCCAATAACAGGTAAATTATCTATTAGTTTTTTAGCTGCTCGTTGACTAATAAAAACACCAGAAAGCCACCAAACTCCAGAATTAATCTTAACTAGATCCTCAGAATATGGTTCACTTTCAAAACCATACAGACATGGAGCATATGAAACGTAAAATATATCCCAATCCGGTGGTAATTGCTTAAACATTTTCTCGATTAGCCAAGAAAAACCTATACTAAATTGCACATCATCTTCCAGTATAAAAGCAGCATTAGCATTTGTATCAATAATATCTTGTAAAATACCAACATGTCCTAGTGCAATATTACTTTCTGCTAAAGAGCATTCAATATTAAGATCTTTTAGTTCCTGTACATCAGGTACCCTTCCTAAGTTTTCATATAACATAGGATCTGGATCTAAATTCCAGCAATAGTAAAAGGAATAATTAGGATCGTGTATATTTTTATCCCACTTCGTTTTACCAAAAGAACCTTCCCACCAAGTGACGGAATCTAATAGAGTTGAATTTTTTGTTTTGATTTTTTGTAAATTAGTCTTAAGCGCTTCTACTCTATCAGTTCTATGTGGAAGGTGCAGAATATATGTTTTATCAACATGTGCATCTATATCTAATTTAAAATTATCCCAATATTCTTTAGGTCTTGTTTCGAGTGTTTTAAAGAAATTCTGTCTCCAATCTCTACTATCCTTATAAAAGGAAGTTTTTGGTAAAAACATATTATTATTTTTTATCTGTTGCTTTTTCTTTTTGTTTAGCAGTCTTAATTTTAGACTTCAATTCAATCTGTTGTTTTTGAACCGCTGCTTTCTGTGAATCTACTGTAGCTTGTTGCATTTGGCCTTGTAATAGTAATCCCTGTAATTTATCAGTTGGTTTTCTATCATCAGTCTTTGCTAGATCCTTAATTTGGCCTTGAATGTCTCTAGCTTTTTTAACTAAACCCTTTTGTTTCTTAGTCAAATCTTGTATTTTTTGCTTATCTGATTTAGGCTTACTCTTCTTTTTTTCATTAACGAATTCATCAAAACCAAATAGAACTTTTTTATTAGATTCAGTCTTAGAGATTTTATCCATTTTAGCCATAGCCCAATCAACTCCTTCATCACCACCCCATATTAACCAGGCTACATAACCTCTATCTTTCCAAGGTGTTTCTTTATACTCGGCTGAAATCTTAGAATTCTTTCTATGTCTATTAAAGGCAGACATTCTACCGACAGTATCAGCGGATAAGTTTTCACCTTTAGCAAGTTGGTGTGCTCTTGCCCATCCAACTGCAGTTCCGGCATCAACCTCATCTCTACCATACTTCTCTTTCCAATCGATTGCCATTTGTGCATTCTTCTTGGCAGCAGCTGGATAATCATTATAAGTCTCTTCTTCGTTTAATACAGATTCTAATAGATCTTCTCTATCCATTTGCTTGTAGACTTCTATTCTAGTCTTATCCATTTTCTTTGCGTATTCAGGATCGTCGTTCTTATTAAATGCAACTTGTTGACTTAGTGAACCGCTGATCTTTTTCATATCACCCTTTCTGGTTTTAATTAACCATGCTGCTAAATCCTTAGGGTTTAAGTCTCTAAATCTACCATTAGCATCGGGGGCATCAGAATCTTGCCATTCCAAACCTTCTTTTAAATCCTTGTC
>Ga0209137_1002623_pt1 | contig 15674 bp, 11 predicted proteins | sample SaaInl5LU_22_DNA_FD_184642 | JGI IMG/M metagenome (GOLD analysis project Ga0209137, IMG submission 184642) | Marine microbial communities from expanding oxygen minimum zones in the Saanich Inlet - ESP_105LU_22_DNA (SPAdes) (version 2) | ecosystem: Environmental > Aquatic > Marine > Intertidal... | reverse complement strand
GTGAAGGTGGTCGTACGGTGGGTGCTGGTGTTGTAGCCAAAATCATCGAGTAATCGAAAACGTTTAGGGTTGGGGAATCCCAACCCTCTGAGCCGAACGGCTGTCAGCAGTTGTTCGGCTTTGTTGTCTGATCTGACTCAGCTTGTTTGGGTTTCGGCAGCGACATAAAAGCTTTGCCGGATTGCACGGCGGTGCAAATCGGCAGTAACAGATTTGTTTCAGGTGCGGCATAAAGCGCCCGAGCAGAGATGTTAGGCCAGTAGCTCAATTGGCAGAGCGGCGGTCTCCAAAACCGCAGGTTGGGGGTTCGATTCCCTCCTGGCCTGCCATTTATGGCAGTTAACATTAAGTTTTAACGGGAATAAAGATGAGTTCTGAAAACGCGACATCAAGATTTGATGGGCTGAAGTGGGCGGTGGTGGCACTTCTTGTGGCGCTCGGCGTTTACGGTAACAGCTATTTTGCGGACCAGTCTTTGTTGTATCGCGTTCTGGGTCTTCTAGTCTTAGCTGCGGTAGCTGTGGCTATGGCGCTGCAGACTGAAAAAGGCCACAGCGCCTGGTCTCTGATTCGCGGTGCCCGCACCGAGATTAGAAAAGTCGTTTGGCCAACGCGTCAAGAGACTGTGCAAACAACCCTTATTGTTGTTGCATTTGTGCTGGTGGTGGCACTGATCCTGTGGGGCTTAGATTCCCTGCTGGGTTGGTTAGTGTCACTCATCATAGCGTAATAAAACGAGGTAATTGGCAATGTCTATGCGTTGGTACGTAGTGCATGCGTACTCTGGGTACGAAAAGAAGGTTGCGACCGCGTTAAAAGAGCGTATCGATCTGCATGGAATGGGCGATCGGTTTGGCGATGTTTTGGTTCCCACTGAAGAAGTGGTTGAAATGAAAAACGGCCAGAAGCGTAAGAGTGAGCGTAAATTCTTCCCAGGATACGTTTTGGTTCAGATGGAGCTTGATGACGACACGTGGCACCTGGTGAAAGAAACGCCCCGCGTTATGGGCTTTATCGGCGGTAAGGCTGACGCACCAGCACCGATTACTGATGCAGAGGCGCAAGCTATTTTGCGTCGTGTCGAAGATGGTACAGAAAAGCCTCGTCCCAAAACGCTGTTCGAACCCGGCGAGATGGTCCGTGTGGTGGATGGACCTTTCAACGACTTCAATGGGGTTGTTGAAGAGGTTAATTACGAAAAAAGCCGCTTGAATGTTGCGGTTTTGATTTTCGGTCGGTCTACGCCGGTCGAGCTTGAGTTCAGCCAGGTAGAAAAAACCTGATTTGAGTAGGATGCTGAAAGGCATTGACGAACGCGGGTAACCGCATGCAAACGGGGAGCTTGAAGCCGCGAGGCACGTAGAGCGCTAGTACCCAAGAGAGGAAACTATGGCAAAGAAAGTGCAAGCCTATATCAAGCTGCAAGTCGCGGCGGGTCAGGCAAATCCAAGTCCACCAGTGGGCCCGGCGTTGGGTCAGCATGGTGTTAACATTATGGAATTCTGCAAGGCGTTTAACGCTGAAACTCAGGGCATTGAGCCGGGTTTGCCGATTCCTGTGGTCATTACGGTATACAGTGATCGTTCTTTTACCTTCATTAAGAAAACCCCTCCCGCGGCGGTTTTGTTGCGTAAAGCGATTGGTATCCCGAAAGGTTCAGCAACGCCAAATACGCATAAAGTGGGTAAAGCGACTCGCGCTCAACTTGAGGAAGTGGCTACTCAGAAGTGGCCTGATTTGACAGCGGCCGATATGGACGCAGCTGTTCGAACAATTGCCGGCAGCGCTCGTTCTGCTGGCATCGAAGTTGAGGGGGCGTAATCATGGCTAAGTTGTCAAAACGTCAAAAAATGATCCGTGAGAAAATTGACGCGGATAAAGTTTACTCGGTTGAGGAAGCTGTGGCGCTGCTGAAAGAGTGCTCGGCGGTTAAGTTTGTTGAGTCAGTTGAAGTTGCAGTGAACCTGGGTGTTGATGCACGTAAATCTGACCAAGCCGTTCGCGGTGCAACAACCTTGCCTCACGGCACAGGTAGTTTTGTGCGCGTCGCGGTGTTCACTCAAGGTGAAGCGGCAGATAAAGCAAAGGAAGCCGGTGCAGATTTTGTTGGTATGGAAGATCTAGCGGATCAAATCAAAGGTGGCATGATGGACTTTGACGTGGTTGTAGCGTCTCCGGATGCGATGCGCGTTGTGGGTCAGCTAGGTCAGATCCTAGGTCCTCGTGGTTTAATGCCAAACCCAAAAACAGGCACTGTGACCCCGGACGTGGTAACTGCGGTCAATAACGCTAAAGCCGGTCAGATGCGTTACCGTACAGACAAAAACGGCATAATACACGGTGGCATTGGCAAGATCTCGTTCGAAACCGATGCAATTCTTGGCAACTTGACTGCTGTGCTGGCGGATTTGAAGAAGGCTAAGCCTTCATCCGCCAAAGGCGTTTACATGAAGAAAGTGACGCTCTCGACCACTATGGGTCCTGGTTTGACCATCGATCACAGTGCGTTAGATTTTTAAGATTGTAGTTCGCTGCAGTCTTATTAAGCCTCATGGATGAGGCATGGCGGGTTCGCCCGTCGACTTTGAGGTCTTTAGATACAGTAAGTAGGTTTAGCTGCTCACTGAAGACCATCAAAGACCGTAGGTGCCGAGACGTTAGCGGTTTAAAGGAGAAATCCGCCTACGCAGATGGTGGAAGTTTTCACCAAATTTGGGGTTGTGCTTCGGCACGACATGTAATGTAAGCCAGGAGAAAACCAGTGGCAATTAGACTCGAAGACAAAAAAGCGATCGTAGCTGAAGTTAACGAGACAGCCACCAGCGCGCTTTCGCTGGTCATTGCGGATGCCCGCGGTGTCACAGTGGATGCGATGACAGCCCTGCGCAGTCAGGCACGAGAGAACGGCGTAACTCTACGAGTGGTTAGAAATACGTTGGCAAAGCGTGCTCTGGAAGGAACGGATTATGAGTGTGTTAACAGCACTTTAGTCGGCCCTTCATTGTTTGGATTTTCGATGGAAGATCCAGGCGCTGCAGCAAGATTGTTTAAAGACTTCGCCAAGGAGAATTCCAAGTTCGAAGTTAAAGCGTTGGCGGTAAGCGGTCAGTTACTGGGTGCAGATCAATTGGATGTGTTGGCGAAACTACCGACCCGAGATCAGGCTCTATCGATGTTGATGAGCGTGATGAAGGCCCCGGTGACCAAGCTGGTGCAGACCATGAACGAAGTGCCTGGAAAACTGGTGCGTACGTTAGCAGCGGTCAAAGATCAAAAAGAAGCAGCGTAATTCGTTGTCTTTGAAAACTTTTAAGTAAACAGGAGAAAAGCAATGGCTTTATCTAAAGACGAAATCCTAGATGCAATTGCCGCTATGTCGGTAATGGACGTTGTTGAATTGATTTCAGCAATGGAAGAAAAATTTGGTGTTACTGCGGCAGCAGCTGTTGCTGCGGCGCCTGCGGCTGCTGGCGGTGACGCTGGTGCGGCGGCAGCGGTTGAGCAAACTGAGTTCGACGTAATCTTGACCTCAGGTGGCGAGAAGAAAGTTAACGTGATTAAAGTAGTTCGCGCGGTAACTGGCTTGGGCTTGAAAGAAGCGAAAGGTTTGGTTGACGGCGCTCCTGCCGCAGTCAAAGAAGGCGCATCTAAAGATGAAGCTGAAGACATCAAGAAGCAAATTGAAGAAGCTGGCGGTTCGGTCGAGCTTAAGTAAGTTTGTGACGAACCCGAGTATTGACAAGGGTTCGGATTGGGCTGGCAAGCGTTTTAGTTTGCCGGCCTTTTCCTGCTTATAGCAGGACGATTTTGTGGGTGCGGCGATAGCTTGCACCAGAACGCCTGAAAAGGTGATCGCGAGCCGGATTTTCGGACGCAGAGGCAAAGAGGCTGGAGAGTACTGATGGCTTACTCGTATACAGAGAAGAAACGTATTCGAAAAGAGTTTGGATCCCTACCCAACGTGATGGACATTCCCTATCTGTTGGCGATCCAGTTAGATTCCTACAAGAAATTTACGCAGCAGGGTGTGCCAGTTGACCAGCGTGGTGACTATGGCCTACACGCTGCCTTTCAATCGGTGTTTCCGATTGCCAGTTACAGCGGCAATGCAGCGTTAGAATATGTTGACTACCAGCTTGGTGTGCCAGCATTTGACGTGGCTGAGTGCCAGTTACGCGGTGTGACTTACGCCTGCGCATTGCGCGTTAAAGTACGGTTGATTATTTACGATAAGGATTCGTCTAGCAAAGCCATTAAAGATATCAAAGAGCAAGATGTCTATATGGGCGAAATTCCCTTAATGACTGAGAACGGCACCTTCGTCATCAACGGTACGGAACGTGTGATCGTGTCTCAGTTGCACCGCTCGCCCGGCGTCTTCTTTGATCACGATAAGGGCAAGACTCACAGTTCGGGTAAGTTGCTGTACTCTGCGCGAATTATTCCTTACCGTGGCTCTTGGTTAGACTTTGAGTTTGACCCTAAAGACCAAGTCTTTGTGCGTATTGACCGTCGCCGTAAGCTACCTGCCACCGTGTTGCTTCGTGCCTTGGGTTACAGCTCTGAAGAAGTCTTAGATATGTTTTTCGACGTCAACGAGTTCCGTGTTAACAACGCGACTACGCTGACAATGACCCTAATCCCCGAGCGTTTGCGTGGCGACGTTGCGAGCTTCGATATCAAGGTCGGCAAAAAAGTTATCGTTGAACAGGGTCGCCGTATCACCGCAAGACACATCCGTGAGTTGGAAAAAGGCGAAGTCTCAGAGCTGGAAATTCCGGTTGAGTATCTCTACGGTCGTGCTCTAGCCAAAAACTTCGTCGATGAAAAGACCGGTGAAGTGTTAGTAGAATGCAACACTGAGTTGTCGATCGACACAGTGAAGATCATGTTGGATGCAGGCGCGACTACCATCGAAACCTTGTACACCAACGACCTCGATTGCGGCCCGTTTTTGAGTGACACGTTGCGTCAAGACGCAACGCGCAATGAGCTTGAGGCGCTGGTCGAAATCTACCGCATGATGCGTCCTGGCGAGCCGCCAACAAAAGAGTCGGCTGAGAACTTGTTTCAAAATTTGTTCTTCTCGCCTGACCGCTACGACCTTTCAACTGTTGGTCGCATGAAGTTTAACCGCCGATTGGGCCGCGAAGACGTTGTGGGCTCTGGCGTGCTGGATCGCGAAGACATTGTCGACGTGTTGAAGATGTTGGTGTCCATTCGTAACGGTAAAGGTGTAGTGGACGACATCGACCACTTGGGTAACCGTCGTGTTCGCTCTGTTGGTGAAATGGCGGAAAACCAATTCCGCGTGGGATTGGTTCGTGTCGAGCGCGCTGTAAAAGAGCGTCTCTCGATGGCAGAAAGCGAAGGCTTGATGCCGCAAGACCTGATTAACGCTAAGCCGGTGTCTGCCGCGGTGAAAGAGTTCTTTGGGTCTAGTCAGCTGTCCCAGTTTATGGACCAAAACAACCCCTTGTCGGAGGTTACCCACAAGCGCCGTGTTTCCGCGTTGGGTCCCGGTGGTTTGACGCGTGAGCGCGCAGGCTTCGAGGTGCGGGACGTGCATCCAACGCATTACGGTCGCGTATGTCCTATCGAGACGCCTGAAGGGCCGAATATCGGTTTGATCAACTCGTTGGCAACGTACGCTCGTACCAATGAATATGGGTTCTTGGAGTCGCCCTACCGTCGCGTTGTTGATGGGCAGGTCACCGATAATATCGAGTATTTATCGGCCATCAACGAAGCCGAGCACGTCATTGCGCAGGCGTCGGCAACAGTTGACAAAAACGGCCGCTTCACCGACGACTTAGTTGCTGTGCGTCACATGAATGAATTTACCGTAATGCCACCTGAGCGTATCGACTACATGGATGTATCGCCTAAGCAAGTGGTGTCGATTGCTGCAGCGCTGATTCCCTTCTTAGAGCACGACGATGCTAACCGTGCCTTGATGGGATCAAACATGCAGCGTCAGGCAGTACCCACTTTAGTAAGCGACAAGCCCCTGGTTGGTACGGGTATGGAGCGCTACGTGGCCCGCGACTCTGGTGTATGTGTTGTTGCCAAGCGCGCAGGAGTGGTGGACTCGGTTGATGCGAGCCGAATCGTTGTTCGCGCAAGCGCTGACGAGGCTGATGACAACGCTGCGCCAGTAGATATTTACAATTTGGTGAAGTATACGCGTTCTAACCAGAATACCTGCATCAATCAGCGCGCCATTGTGAGCAAAGGTGACGTGGTCGAGCGCGGCGATATTTTGGCTGATGGTCCATCGGTTGATATGGGCGATTTGGCCTTGGGTCAGAACATGCGCATTGCCTTCATGCCATGGAATGGATACAACTTCGAAGACTCGATTTTGGTGTCTGAGCGTGTTGTGAAAGAAGATCGCTTTACCTCGATTCATATCCAAGAACTGACCTGTATTGCGCGCGATACTAAATTGGGCTCGGAAGAGATTTCTGCGGATATTCCCAATGTCGGGGAAAGCGCCCTATCGAAACTGGACGAATCCGGTATCGTATACATTGGCGCCGAAGTTGAACCCGGCGACATTCTGGTGGGTAAAGTGACACCGAAAGGTGAGACTCAGCTGACACCTGAAGAAAAGTTGCTTCGTGCGATTTTTGGGGAAAAAGCCTCGGATGTAAAAGATACGTCTCTGCGTGTTCCCTCTAGCACTAAGGGAACCGTGATTGATGTTCAGGTATTTACACGCGACGGTCTCGAAAAAGATTCGCGGGCGCGTGAAATCGAGAATCATCAGTTAAACGAGTTCCGTAAAGATCTAAAAGAAGAATACCGTATTTTCGAAGAGGCGGTGTTCGCTCGTTTGGCATCACAGCTTGAGGGCAAAAAGACACTGAGCGGAGCTGGTCTGAGCAAGGGTACTGTGTTGTCTGCTGCTATGTTGGCCGATTTGGATCGCGAGCAGTGGTTCAAGATTAAAACGGACGATGCTGACGTCAACGCGTTGATCGCGTCAGCGGAGAAGCAACTAGAAGATGAAAACCGTCAGCTCGAAGAGCGCTTCGAAGACAAGAAACGCAAGCTTCAAACCGGTGATGATTTAGCGCCTGGTGTGTTGAAAGTGGTTAAAGTGTATCTTGCAATCAAGCGCCGTATTCAGCCGGGCGACAAGATGGCGGGACGTCACGGTAACAAGGGTGTTATTTCGGTGATTATGCCGGTTGAAGACATGCCCTATGATGCTAACGGCGAACCGGTTGATATCGTTCTGAACCCGCTAGGTGTGCCATCGCGTATGAACGTCGGACAGATCTTGGAGACCCACTTGGGTATGGCGGCGCACGGTCTTGGTCAGAAAATAAACGCTATGATTGAAGGGCAGCGAGAAGTTGCTGAACTGCGTGAATTCTTGAATAAGATCTACAACAACGGCGCTGGGCGTGCGGAAGACTTAGACGCGTTAACGGATGCCGAAGTGAGAACTCTAGCGCAGAACTTGCGTAAGGGTGTGCCCATGGCGACTCCGGTGTTCGACGGTGCCGCAGAGAGTGAAATCAAAGCTTTGTTAGCGTTGGCGGACATGCCTGAAAGCGGTCAGTTCACATTGTTTGACGGCCGCACGGGTGATCAGTTTGAGCGCCCAGTAACCGTTGGTTATATGTACATGCTGAAATTGAACCACTTGGTGGATGACAAGATGCATGCGCGTTCAACGGGCTCTTACTCTTTGGTAACCCAGCAGCCACTTGGTGGTAAAGCTCAATTTGGTGGTCAGCGTTTCGGAGAGATGGAAGTGTGGGCTCTGGAGGCATACGGGGCTGCATATACCTTGCAAGAAATGTTGACGGTTAAGTCGGACGATGTGGCTGGCCGTACCAAAATGTACAAAAACATCGTCGACGGTGATCATCGTATGGAGCCGGGCATGCCCGAATCCTTTAACGTGTTGGTCAAAGAGATCCGCTCTTTGGGGATCGATATTGAGTTAGAAAACGACTAGTACGTTAATTTTGGGTGGGCGCTACGGCGCCCCGGCACTAACACCCTCGTGGAGGAATAGCCTTGAGAGACTTACTTAACATCTTAAAGTCACAGGGACAGACAGATGAGTTTGATGCGATCCGCATTGGCTTGGCGTCGTCTGAAATGGTTCGCTCTTGGTCTTACGGCGAAGTTAAAAAGCCAGAGACCATTAACTATCGTACGTTCAAGCCTGAGCGTGACGGTTTATTCTGTGCCAAGATCTTTGGTCCAGTGAAAGACTACGAGTGCTTGTGCGGTAAATACAAGCGCTTAAAGCATCGTGGTGTGATTTGTGAAAAGTGTGGCGTTGAAGTTGCACTGGCCAAAGTGCGTCGTGAGCGCATGGGGCACATTGAGCTTGCAAGCCCCGTCGCACACATTTGGTTTTTGAAGTCACTGCCTTCACGTATCGGCTTGCTGCTTGATATGACCTTGCGTGATATTGAGCGCGTTCTGTACTTCGAGTCATACATAGTGACTGACCCCGGCATGACGTCCTTAGAGTACGGGCAGCTTTTGTCTGATGAGCAGTACTATGAAGCGATGGAAGAATTCGGTGACGAGTTTGTCGCGAAAATGGGTGCTGAAGCCATCCAAGATATGATGAAACAGTTGGACTTGGAGCGCGAGATTGCGAAGTTGCGTGAAGAGATCCCTGCGACTAACTCCGAAACCAAGATCAAAAAGCTGTCTAAGCGGCTGAAGTTGATGGAAGCGTTTGCAAGCTCGGGCAACAAACCAGAGTGGATGGTGCTAAATGCCCTGCCTGTGCTGCCCCCCGATTTGCGTCCTTTAGTGCCCCTAGAAGGTGGTCGTTTTGCAACCTCTGACTTGAACGACTTGTATCGTCGAGTGATTAACCGTAACAATCGTTTGAAGCGTTTGTTAGACCTAAACGCGCCCGACATTATTGTCCGCAACGAAAAACGTATGTTGCAGGAAGCGGTCGATGCCCTGTTGGACAACGGTCGTCGTGGTCGCGCGATTACTGGCTCGAACAAGCGTCCGTTGAAGTCGCTGGCTGACATGATCAAGGGTAAGCAGGGTCGTTTCCGTCAGAACTTATTGGGTAAGCGTGTTGATTACTCAGGTCGTTCAGTGATTGTGACGGGTCCCGCCCTTAAGTTGCATCAGTGCGGTTTGCCTAAAAAAATGGCCTTGGAGCTGTTCAAGCCTTTCATTTTCGGCAAGCTTGAGCACCGAGGCTTAGCCACAACCATCAAAGCAGCGAAAAAGATGGTTGAGCGCGAGCCGCCGGAGGTTTGGGATATCTTGGCAGAAGTGATCCGGGAGCATCCCGTGTTACTGAACCGTGCTCCAACCTTGCACCGTTTGGGTATTCAGGCGTTTGAGCCCGTGTTGATCGAGGGTAAAGCCATTCAGTTGCACCCTCTCGTGTGTGCGGCGTACAACGCCGACTTCGATGGTGATCAGATGGCGGTACACGTGCCGCTTACTATTGAGGCACAGCTTGAAGCGCGTGCTTTGATGATGTCGACCAACAATATTTTATCACCCGCGAGTGGTGACCCAATTATCGTGCCGTCGCAAGATGTGGTGTTGGGCTTGTACTACATGACACGGGACCGCATTAACGCGAAGGGTGAGGGCAGTATCTTTGCTAACGTTAGCGAGGTGCATCGCGCGTATCACAGTGGCGAAGTGGGTCTGCAGGCCAAGGTTAAAGTCCGTATCCATGAATCGGTTGTTTCCGATGATGGCGACCGGAGCGAGCGCACGTTTATCGCTGATACGACAGTAGGTCGAGCCCTGCTGTGGGAAATCGTCCCCGCGGGCATCGCCTATGAAATGGTTAACCAACCCATGGTCAAAAAAGCGATTTCGCGCATCATCAACCGTTGCTACCGTGTCGTTGGTTTAAAAGCCACGGTTATTTTTGCAGACAAGTTGATGTATACCGGCTACGAGTATTCAACGCGCTCTGGTGCTTCGATTGGCGTGAACGATTTTGAGATTCCAGCAGAAAAGGCTCGAATCATCGAAGGCGCAGAAGCTGAGGTGAAAGAGATTGAAGATCAGTACGCTGCCGGTCTGGTAACACAGGGCGAAAAGTACAACAAAGTCATCGACATCTGGTCGCGTGCAAATGACCTGGTCTCGAAATCCATGATGGATGGGTTGTCTACAGAAACTGTGATCAACAAAGACGGTGAAGAAGAAGAGCAAGCCTCTTTCAACTCGGTCTACATATACGCTGATTCGGGTGCGCGGGGTTCCCCAGCGCAGATTCGTCAGTTGGCCGGTATGCGTGGTTTGATGGCTAAGCCCGACGGCTCTATTATCGAAACCCCAATTACGGCGAATTTCCGCGAAGGTCTGAACGTACTGCAGTACTTTATTTCGACCCACGGTGCACGTAAAGGTTTGGCCGATACGGCATTGAAAACGGCGAACTCCGGGTACTTGACTCGTCGTTTGGTCGATGTGGCACAAGACCTGGTGGTAACGGAAGACGATTGTGGTACCGATAAAGGTATTCTTATGACGCCTGTTATCGATGGTGGCGACATTATCGAGACACTAGGTGATCGTGTGCTGGGTCGTATTGTCGCGCGCGATGTGATTCGTCCAGGAACCGATGATGAGATCGCGGTTACTGCGGGTACCATGCTCGATGAAGCTTGGATTCGTCGACTTGAAGAAATGGGTATCGACGAAGTAGAAGTGCGCTCGCCAATCACCTGTGAAACTCGCCATGGCATTTGCTCGACTTGCTACGGTCGTGATCTGGCTCGTGGTCACAAAGTTAATATCGGTGAGGCAATTGGTGTGGTTGCTGCACAGTCGATTGGTGAGCCTGGAACACAGCTGACCATGCGTACCTTCCACATCGGTGGTGCGGCATCACGTGCTACGGCGGCCGATAACATTCGCGTGTTGAATGAGGGTACGGTGCGTTTGCATAATCTGAAAACGGCACAAAAAGTCGATGGCACGCTGGTCGCTGTGTCGCGTTCTGGCGAGCTGTCGGTACTCGATACCAAAGGTCGCGAGAAAGAGCGCTATAAATTGCCTTACGGTGCCAACTTAGTGGTGAACGATCATGCGCCCATTAATGCAGGTGACATTGTTGCCACTTGGGATCCGCACACGCACCCAATTATCACCGAGGTGGCGGGTACCGTTAAGTTTGCGGGTATGGAAGACAGTATTACCGTGAAGCGTCAAACCGACGAGCTTACCGGTCTATCAAGTATTACCGTTATGGATGCCGGTGAGCGTCCTGTTGCAGGTAAAGACATTCGTCCGGCGGTGACCTTGGTCGACGAAGAAGGTAATGAACTGTGCTTGGCAGGGACTAACGTTCCCGCTCACTATTTCTTACCCGCCGGCGCCTGGGTATCTCTTGAAGATGGTGTCCGTGTTGAAATCGGCGACGTGATTGCGCGTATTCCTCAGGAAGGTTCGAAGACTCGCGACATTACGGGTGGCCTACCTCGCGTAGCCGACCTGTTCGAAGCACGTCGACCCAAAGAGCCCGCCATTTTGGCTGAGATCAGCGGCACCGTAAGCTTTGGTAAAGAAACCAAGGGTAAGCGCCGTTTAATGATTACGCCGACGGACAGTTCGGTCATGCCTGACGGTTCTACCCACTACGAGGCCCTGATTCCTAAGTGGCGTAACTTGTCGGTGTTTGAGGGCGAGTTGGTCGAGAAGGGCGAGGTGGTCTCCGAAGGTCCATTGAGCCCGCACGACATTCTGCGCTTGAAAGGCATTGAAGAGCTTGCCAAATATATCGTCAATGAAATCCAGGAAGTGTATCGTTTACAAGGTGTGAAAATTAACGATAAACACGTGGAAGTGATCGTTCGACAGATGTTGCGCAAAGTGATCATCAGCAACTCGGGTGACTCTAGCCTAATTAAAGGTGAGCAGGTTGAGTACGTGACTCTGTTGGAAGAGAACGAGCGTTTGCTGGCAGAGGGCTTGATTCCTGCATCGGGCGAGCGTGAGCTGCTGGGTATTACCAAGGCGTCATTGGCCACGGAAAGCTTTATCTCGGCGGCGTCGTTCCAGGAAACGACCCGCGTGTTAACGGAAGCTGCGGTGACCGGTAAGCGTGATTATCTGCGTGGTTTGAAAGAGAACGTGGTCGTGGGTCGTTTGATTCCAGCGGGTACGGGCTTGGCTTATCACGAGGCGCGACGCAAGAAGCGTGCGCAAGGCGATGAAATGCGCGTAAGTGCGCAAGATATCGAAGCGGCATTAACCGAAGCTTTGCGGGCGGATATTGGTGCTTCGGAAGATGGGCTCGAGTAAGTAGTAGTAACTGGGCTTGACGGTAAGAGGCGGCCTCTATAGAATGCCGCCTCCTTATTTTAGCTGCCCGTGTTGGGCAACCAAGATCTGGCGAGAGCCAGAGCGAACAATCGGAGTTTTATTGCATGGCAACGATTAACCAGCTTGTGCGCAAACCGCGCAAGCGCAAAGTGGCAAAGAGTGACGTACCTGCTCTGCAGGCTTGTCCTCAACGTCGTGGCGTGTGTACTCGTGTATACACTACCACTCCAAAGAAACCCAACTCGGCGTTGCGTAAAGTATGTCGTGTTCGCTTGACTAACGGTTATGAAGTGTCTTCATACATCGGTGGTGAAGGTCACAACCTGCAAGAGCACAGTGTCGTATTGATTCGTGGCGGTCGTGTAAAAGACTTGCCAGGTGTGCGTTACCACACTGTTCGCGGTAGCTTGGATACATCAGGCGTTGCGAATCGTAAACAAGCCCGTTCTAAGTACGGCACAAAACGTCCTAAGTCATAGGACAGTAACAATCTGGTGCTACCCTCTAGGGTAGCGAAAAGTAAGGCCAAGTCTCTGCCTCTCCCACCTTGAATAAGTGGCAGGTCGGTACTTGGAATACCTGAAGAGAGAATAGTATGCCAAGAAGACGCGTTGTCGCAAAACGTGAAGTTTTGCCAGATCCCAAGTTTGGAAATGTTACCCTAGCTAAGTTCATGAACCACGTCATGGTTAGCGGTAAAAAGTCTGTCGCTGAAAGCATCGTTTACGGTGCCTTAGATATTGTTCAGCAAAAATTGAACAAAGATCCTCTAGAAGCTTTCGATGAAGCTCTTGAGAATATTGCACCCATGGTTGAGGTGAAGTCTCGCCGCGTTGGTGGTGCAACGTATCAGGTGCCTGTTGAGGTTCGCCCAGCTCGCCGTATCGCGCTGTCAATGCGTTGGTTGGTAGAGTACGCGCGCAACCGTGGCGAAAAGTCAATGCGTCAGCGTTTGGCTGGTGAAATCATTGATGCCTCTCAAGGTAAAGGTAATGCGGTTAAGAAGCGTGAAGACGTGCACCGTATGGCCGAAGCCAACAAGGCGTTCTCGCACTTCCGTTTCTAATACAAACGTTGTTATCGATTTTGGTGAGGAAGTATTGTGGCGCGTAAGACTCCCATAGCCCGCTATCGGAACATTGGTATTTGCGCTCACGTTGATGCGGGTAAAACCACTACGACCGAGCGAGTGCTGTTTTACACGGGGTTGTCACACAAGATCGGTGAAGTCCATGATGGCGCCGCCACCATGGATTGGATGGAGCAAGAGCAGGAGCGTGGGATCACAATCACCAGTGCTGCCACCACCTGCTTTTGGGCTGGCATGAACCAGCAGTTCGACGAACATCGAATTAACATCATTGATACGCCTGGACACGTCGACTTCACTATTGAGGTCGAGCGTTCGTTGCGCGTACTCGATGGGGCAGTGGTGGTGCTGTGCGGATCCTCTGGCGTTCAGCCACAAACCGAGACTGTTTGGCGTCAAGCCAATAAATACGAAGTGCCGCGCATGGTGTTCGTTAATAAGATGGACCGGGCGGGCGCTAGTTTTGAACGCGTGGTGCAGCAGCTTCGTGATCGCTTAGGCGCGAATGCCATTCCTCTGCAAATGACCATTGGCGCTGAGGACGAGTTCAAAGGCGTTGTCGACCTTATAAAGCGAAAAGCGATTATCTGGAACGAGGCCGACCAAGGCATGACTTTCGAATACCAAGACGTTCCGGCTGATATGGTCGATGAGGTCGAGGAAATGCGAGAGTTCTTGGTTGAGGCCGCGGCCGAGGCTAGTGATGACCTCATGAATAAATATCTTGAGGGCGAAGAGCTGAGCGAGGCCGAGATTAAGCAGGGTATACGTACGCGTACCCTTGCAAACGAGATCATTCCTGTTTTGGGCGGCTCTGCCTTCAAAAACAAAGGGGTTCAGGCAGTTCTTGATGCTGTGGTTGACTATATGCCATCACCCACCGAGGTGAAGGCTATTGAAGGTACTTTGCAGGACGGGGAAACGGTTGATACACGTGAAGCCGATGATGGCGCTCCCTTTGCGGCTTTGGCATTTAAGATTGCAACCGACCCTTTCGTAGGTACATTGACCTTCTTCCGAGTGTACTCTGGTAAGCTTGAGAGCGGCACAGCGGTGTATAACTCGGTTAAAGAGAAGAAAGAGCGGGTTGGACGTATGGTGCAAATGCATGCGAACAGCCGAGAAGAGATTAAAGAGTGCTTGGCCGGTGATATCGCGGCCGCGGTTGGTCTTAAAGACGTCACAACCGGAGATACATTGTGCGCGATCGAGAAGCCTATTGTGTTGGAGCGTATGGAGTTCCCCGAGCCGGTGATCTCTGTTGCGGTTGAGCCTAGATCGAAAGCCGATCAAGAGAAAATGGGTGTTGCTCTGGGTAAGTTGGCTCAAGAGGATCCGTCGTTCCGAGTCAAGACCGATGAAGAGACAGGTCAAACTATTATCTCGGGCATGGGTGAACTGCACCTCGATATTATTGTTGATCGGATGCGTCGCGAGTTCAGTGTTGAGGCCAACATCGGCAAGCCGCAGGTCGCGTATCGAGAGCGCATTCGAAACAAAGCGGAAGTCGAAGGCAAATTCGTGCGACAGTCAGGTGGGCGAGGCCAGTACGGGCATGTTTGGGTTCGTTTCGAACCGGGCGCAGACGAAACCGCTGAAGGGCTAGAGTTTGTAAACGAGATCGTAGGCGGCGCGGTGCCGCGAGAATACATCCCTGCTATCCAGAAAGGCATTGAAGAGCAAATGCAAAATGGTGTGTTGGCGGGTTACCCCTTGCTGGGTCTTAAGGCGACGCTTTATGACGGTTCATTCCACGATGTAGACTCGAATGAAATGGCGTTTAAAATCGCCGCGTCTATGGCAACAAAGAAGTTGGCACAAGTGGGGGGCGCTGCCTTGTTAGAGCCGATCATGAAAGTTGAGGTCGTGACACCTGAGGACCATATGGGTGACGTCGTAGGGGATTTGAACCGTCGTCGAGGTCTGATATCAGGCATGGATGAAAACGTGAGTGGCAAGGTTATTAATGCCGAGGTGCCGCTTGCAGAGATGTTTGGCTACGCAACCGATTTGCGTTCTGCAACTCAGGGGCGAGCCACATACACGATGGAATTCTCGAAGTACTCAGAGGCACCGAGTAATATTGCGGACGCAATCGTGTCTAAAAACGGGATTTATTAACTTGGCGAAAGCTATTAACTAAGAGGTGTTTTAAAGTGGCAAAGGAAAAGTTTGAGCGTAGTAAGCCTCACGTTAACGTGGGCACAATTGGTCACGTAGACCATGGTAAAACGACTCTGACCGCGGCTCTGACTCGAGTTTGCGCGGAGGTATTTGGTGGACA
>Ga0209137_1002622_pt1 | contig 15675 bp, 16 predicted proteins | sample SaaInl5LU_22_DNA_FD_184642 | JGI IMG/M metagenome (GOLD analysis project Ga0209137, IMG submission 184642) | Marine microbial communities from expanding oxygen minimum zones in the Saanich Inlet - ESP_105LU_22_DNA (SPAdes) (version 2) | ecosystem: Environmental > Aquatic > Marine > Intertidal... | reverse complement strand
CCTTGTGTGACCAGAAGCTTAAGCGACATTAAAACCCTGCTTCGCAACCGGCAATTCACGCACACGTACACCAACAGCCGCATAAATGGCGTTCGTTATCGCAGGCGCAATGGGCGGCGTACCGGGCTCGCCTGCACCCCCAGTAGGCGCACCGCTATTAAAAATATCGACCTCAATTATTGGGCTTGTCGCCATACGAACCGATGGATAATCGTGGAAATTTGACTGTTTAACCGCACCGCCTTGGATCTCGATGTTACCGCTCAAGGCTGCCGACATGCCGTATAAAATGCCCGATTCCATTTGCGCCCGATAACCATCGGGCGACATTGCAAAACCCGGGTCCGCCACACAAGCGACGCGATGCACGTGCAATTTGCCATCTCGCACCGAGACTTCTGCCACTTGACCAACAATTGATCCGAAACACTCGTGTATGGCGATACCTCGACCATGACCTTCGGGCAGAACCTGCTGCCAGTTAGACAGTTCTTCTAAACGGTTAATAATGGCGAGGTGGCGAGGTTTGTCTTGCAGTAAAGCTCGACGAAACTGCAGCGGATCTTGCTTGGCCGCGTGCGCCAACTCGTCAATCATCGACTCGGTAAAGAAAGCGTGCTGCGAGTGATCGACACTGCGCCACGGGCCTGTTGGAATGGGCATTGGCTTCTCAACCGAACCAATCCAGACATTGGGTATGGCGTAAGGGATGTGCGGAGCCTCGTGTGGCTCACCTTTGTTCACGAACAGATTGCGCCACGCCACAGGCTGACCTTTCGAATCAATCTGTGCTTGGAAACGGCTGCTAAACGCTGGGCGATAAAAGTCGTGCTGCATGTCCTCTTCTCGAGACCACACCAACTTTATGGGGCTGCCCGCCTGCCGCGAAATTTTGGCGGCTTGCACGATGGTATCGTAAAAGGAACGACGCCCAAAACCCCCTCCCATCAGATAATTGTGAATGATGATATTCTCAGCCGGAATACCCAAGGCTTCTGCAACAGCGTGTTTGGCACCCAAGGGGTTTTGACTGCCCACCCAAATTTCGCAGGTGTCGCCCACCATCGAGGCCGTTGCATTCATAGGCTCCATACACGCGTGCGCTAAGTAAGGTGCTCGATAAGTCACATCCAAGATAGAGCTGGCTTGCGCTAGCGCTGCATTTGCATCTCCAACATTGATTTCAGGCTCTACATCACCGGACGCCAACGCGCCGTCAATCGCAGACTCGAACTGCTCAAAAATTGCGGCTTGATCTATGCTGCTGTTTTCGTGCTGCGCCCAACGAATATCGACGGCATCTAAGCCCTTTTTGGCATTCCAGTACGAGTCGGCGACCACTGCCACGGCGTCATCCAATGCAACCACCCGCTCGACACCTGCCAGCGTTAGTGCCGAACTTGAATCAAACGAATCGATCACGGCCCCAAATACTGGCGCTGCCTTAATCGTTGCCACCTTCATCCCGGGAACAGATACATCGATCCCGAATATCGCACTGCCGTCGACTTTGGCGGGCAAATCTCGGCGAGGGATGTTCTTACCCATCAAACGATATTGCGATACCTCTTTAAGTTTTGGCGAGTACGGTGGTGTCTTCTCACCCGCTGCAGCAGCGAAGTCTGAGTAAGGCGCGGCGATACTACCGTCACTCTTAAAGATCTGACCTTGATCTGTGCGAAGTTGCTCCACGGGCACATCCCAAGCTTCGCTGGCCGCTTCTAGCAGCATTTCCCGCGCAGCAGCACCGGCAATACGCATACCGTATTCACCGGTGGTACGAATACTCATGCTTCCGCCCGTAATTTGCATGTGCATGGCCTTGCCCGCCTGCAGCGTCAGCCCCGTTAGGGTACCCACCAAAATCTCGGGCACCTGCATACCGCCGAATAAGTATCCGTAGCCCAACGCGTAGTTAGCATACTCATCTTCCGCGGGGGCTTCCAAGATGCTGACGTCGTCCCACTTTGCATCCAATTCATCGGCCAACATTTGGGCCAAGACGGTTTGCGCACCCTGCCCCATCTCCGAATGCGGCACGATCACCGTCACGCGATTGGCTGAGTCAATTTTCAGCCAGGTGTTCACCAGTACTTCATCAGGCCCCTCGACGTAGGGTCGGACCTTATCGTTGCGATTGCCCGGGCGAAGTGCAACGCCCACCACTAATGCGCCGCCGCCAATAACGCCGGCGGTGATAAACCCTCTGCGCGTCCACTTACCCATTGGCCACCTCCACGGCAGGATCAAACACCTGCACACCAGAGGCTTGTTTTATGGCTGCGCGAATGCGCGAATACATACCGCAGCGACAGATATTCCCCGACATAGCCGTATTAATATCTTCATCACTTGGGTTGGGGTTAGTCTCGAGTAAAGCCACCGCAGATAAGATCTGGCCTGACTGACAGTAGCCACACTGTGGCACCTGCAAATCTAACCAAGCTTGCTGCACAGGATGCAATTGCCCGTCTTGCGCCAAGCCCTCGATCGTCGTGACTTGTGCGCCTTGAGCTGCCGCCACTGGAGTAACGCAGGAACGAATCGGCGCACCATTCAAATGCACCGTGCAAGCGCCGCACTGAGCGATACCACACCCGTATTTGGTCCCCGTTAGGCCGAGCGTATCGCGTATAAACCAAAGTAGCGGCGTATCGGGCGCGACATCCACCGAATACTGCTGTCCATTGATGGTGATTTGCATGAAAGTTCCTTATTCGTTTTTGTGGCTAAACTTGTACCTTGTTACGCCTTCTGGAGCAAGACGGACGCCTAGTCTTACTGCGAGTTTACCAAGGCTTGATTTATAGCACAGATCTGGCGACATTAAGCGTCTAAACTATAAGCCCTTGAAGTTCGAGCGCATTGTATGACCGAGTCACAAGTCATTGTATTTGCGATACCCGTTTTCTTTGCTCTAATCAGCATTGAGTTGCTGGTTGGAATACGACGAAACAAGAACACCTACCGACTGTACGATGCCATGAGTAGCATAAGTGCCGGCATGCTCAGTCAGCTTGTGAATGTTTCTGTCAAAGCCCTAGGCTTTGCAGTGTATGCGGTGGTCTATCCGCACATAGCCTTGTCCCCCCTGTCAGCCGACTCATTATGGGTTTGGGTCGCAGCGATTGTCCTCTACGACCTAGCCTACTACTGGAATCACCGCGCGGGCCATCGAATTACCTTATTTTGGGCGGCGCATGCTGTGCACCACCAAAGCGAAGACTACAACTTATCAACGGCGTTGCGCCAAACCAGCACCGGCTGGATGTTTGGCTGGATTTTTTACCTACCCCTTGCGGTGCTGGGCTTTCCACCCGAAGTCATGGGCGTCGCTGGGTTAATAAACTTGCTGTATCAGTATTGGGTGCACACCGAGCAAGTGGGCAAGTTAGGTTGGTTTGACCGAGTCTTCTGCTCGCCGTCAAACCACCGTGTGCACCATGCAGTCAATGACGCCTACCTCGACAAAAACTATGGTGGCATTTTGATTCTGTGGGACCGACTGTTCGGAACCTTCCAAGAAGAGAACGATAACGACCCCTGCCGCTACGGTACGCGCTCGCATTTACACAACTGGAGCCCACTTGCCGCCAACCTGCAGGTGTACCGCGACCGCTTCGCCGAGATGCGCGCAACCCAAGGTTTGGGCAACAAACTGGCGCTGTGGTGGAAAGGGCCAGAGTGGCACGCACAATCCAAACCTGCATCTCAGTTTGATATCGACTTTATTAAATACGAACCAGAGGCAACGGGACCACAACGGGCACTTGCCACAGCGAGCTTTGTGCTATGTTTAATCGCAGTTACCGCGCTACTTTGGTACGCCGAGCAACTTGGCACTGTCGTGGCGTTAGTGGCAACATTAGCGCTTAGTTTAATGATGCATATGTTTACGCGGTGGCATAAAGACCCCTGCACTAATTCAATCACGATAGAAGATCATTCCTCGGGGGTAGACTACTTAACGAGACACACCTAGTCCGAAGTTTCGCACCGCATTTGAACTAAGAAAGCTCCACTTGCAGTTACGCTGAATATTGATGCCTGCCGCCACTAACGGTTAGAGTGAGGCATCGCCGTTAATGATAAAAGGTAAAGCCATGAGCAAGACCACACCCACAGCCATCGTCACCGGCGCCGCAAGCGGCATTGGCCGCGCTATCGCACTACTAGCCGCCGAGCGAGGCCACATCGTTATCGCTGTCGATAAAGATCGACAGGGGCTCGCGTCACTCGAACCCGCACTACAAAACTACAACACCAATGCGTTTTGCAGGACCGCAGACGTTAGCGATGCCGATCAAATGACGGCTTTAGCAGACGAGGTTTTTGATCGTTTCGGACAGGTCAATTTACTGTTCAATAACGCCGGCATGGTTGTGAACAAGCCCGTCCTTGAGCAAAGAGTGGAAACATGGCAAAACGTCGTGAACGTCAATTTGATGGGCGTTGTTAACGGTCTGCTGGCCTTTGTGCCACGCATGATTCAACAGGGCTCGCGCGCCCACATCGTTAACACCGGGTCAGTGGCGTCATTTATTTCAGGTGCCGGCTTAGGGTCCTATACCGCGACCAAGATGGCGGTGCGCGGCATTACCGAAACCCTACAACAGGAACTCGCAGAAAAAGGCGCTGATATTGGTGTTTCTATACTGTGCCCGGGCCCAGTAGACACCCCCATCTTGGCGGGTTCTGGGTTGATCGCCGATAACCTAGAGAATGGGCCAATTGACGATGCTGGAAAAACCGAAGAGCCTGATTTAATGGAAGCCATCTCGCCAAGACGCTGTGCTGAAATTGTGTTTCGGGGTATCGAGGCCGGTGACTTCGCGATATTCACCCACCCAAGCTATAAGCCAGTTTGCCAGGCGCTAATCAATGCAACGCTTGGCCTTTAAGTGGACACTTATTATCGAAAACGGAAGCCACAAAAAAGGGGCCCCTCAGGCCCCAAATCCATGCCGTAAACCGACAAAAATTTGGTTAACCGCGCTCCATATCACTATTCACAATGTCATCGAACTGTTCTTGAGTAATGTGAGCAGGTGAATAGCTACCGCCATTGGACTCAATCTGACGATAAAACGAGCGCAGGTGGTTGCGTGAACCTTTTAATAAATTGTCATACACTAAATTGATGTCGTCATTATCGACCACTTGCAGCTTCAAATATTCGATATCCGCTATGTCCAACTCTTCAATTTCAGCGCCTACGAATAAAGCATCTAACAAACTGTTTGTACCTTGAGCCACGAGGGCATCATGCAATTGCTGCAGGTCCACGCTCTCGAACACGCCAGTGGCATTTTCACCCACAGGATCAGTTAAACTATAACGCTCAAGCAGCGCTAATACCGCGTCGGTATGTGTTTGCTCGCTAGAACTGATGTTATTGAAAATAGTCAGCCCATGAATTTCATACAAAGCCAGGTAAACATCGCGCGCCAGCTTTTCTTCCTCACGCATTAGCAATAAACCATCGGTTTCTTCTTGGTTTAATTCACCCAAAGACATTGCATCCAACTGTGCGGCCAGGGTGGTGGAATCAAACGAGGTATTGCCATCGGCATCGACGGTCACCACAGGGTCTGGATCAGTCGCAGCAGGCGGCGTTACAACTGGGGCACTAGACCCACCCCCACCACAGGCGGTGAGCAACATGGCAGCAAAAATGAAATATACACCTACTTTCTTCGTCATAATTTATTTCCGCAACAAATCATTAGAAAATCATAATGTTTTAATTTTTTTCTTCAATGCCATTTAACGAAGGGGTTGATTCCGATCAATAAATCTACCGAGGGCAAAAAACGAAGGAACTTAGAGCAGCCTTGAGGTTGGTGACGCCAAAACTCGACATTCGCACCAAACAAGTGCAAACCACGGCGCATGACGCACCAATCAAAAGCAAATACGTCAAAATAATCAATGCATATCAGACACTTATAGCAGATTAAAAAACTTTGGAGTATTCTCGAAAAAAATCGACCACAGAGTTCAAATAATGGCGACATCGTCTTGGCAACCCTACCAGCAAGATGAGCACTACGACGAGTTATTGACCAAAACGGGACGCTCACGCGCTGCCGCCAAGCGGGCAGTGCAGTTCTTGCGTAACTCATCTCATGAAGCTCTATTACAACGCCGAGCCGCGGCAGATCTCACCATCAAAGAAATGGGCGTGAGCTTCACCGTCTATAGCGATGGCGAGAATATCGACCGAGCCTGGCCTTTTGACCTGATCCCGAGAATTATTCCCACCTCCACTTGGCACCACGTATCAGCAGGCTTAGTTCAGCGCAACAAAGCACTCAACCGTTTTATAGACGACGTTTATAACGGGCAAAAAATATTAAAAGACGGTGTGGTACCCGCTGAGACCGTGCTCGAATCGCCTAACTTTAAAAAGCCCTGCGTAGGGTTTTCACCTAAGCACGGAGTGTGGGCGAATATATGTGGTTCCGATCTGATTCGAGACCGCGACGGCCAATTCTATGTACTAGAAGACAACCTACGCGTGCCCTCTGGGGTCTCTTACATGCTCGAGAACCGCGAAGTCACCAAACGCGTGTTACCTGAGCTATTCGAACACTACAGCATCCGTCCGGTAGATGATTATCCGGCCAAACTCTTCCGAATGCTGGCGTCGCTCTCCCCTCGGCCGAAGGCAAAACCCTGCGTCGTTGTGCTGACCCCAGGAATATTCAACTCCGCCTATTTCGAACACGCCTACCTTGCACAGGGTATGGGTGCAGAACTGGTAGAGGGCGCTGACCTATCCGTCGATGACGATGATTTTGTCTACATGTATACCGTCGAAGGACCCGTCAGGGTTGATGTCATTTACCGACGCATTGACGATGACTTTATGGATTCTGAGGCGTTTCGCGAGGATTCCGCTCTCGGTGTAGCGGGTTTAACACGTGCCTGGCGGGCCGGCAAAGTCGCCATCGCTAATGCCCCGGGAAGCGGCGTAGCAGACGACAAAGTGGTCTACGCATTTGTGCCCGAGATGATTCGTTATTACTTAAAAGAAGAGCCATTACTGGCCAGCGTCCCGACGTACCTTTGTATGTATGAACAAGATCGGGAATACGTGCTGAATAACCTGGAAAAACTGGTGGTGAAACCGGCGAATGAGTCAGGTGGCTACGGGTTGATGGTCGGGCCTCACGCCGATGCCAAAACCCACCGAAAGTTCGCGGCGTTAATAGAAGAGAATCCGCGGAATTATATCGCCCAGCCGACGCTTTCACTGTCTACCGCTCCAACCTTTGTCGATCATACGATAGAGCCTAGGCACCTCGATTTGCGGCCGTTTATCCTTCAAGGGGCGGACACATGGGTCACCCCAGGAGGTCTCACGCGAGTAGCGATGCGTAAAGGCTCGCTTGTAGTCAACAGCTCGCAAGGCGGCGGAAGTAAAGACACTTGGATTGTGGAGGATACCCCATGATCTTACTGTCTCGCGTCGCTGAGCGCTTATACTGGCTAGCGCGCTATTTAGAACGCGCTCAAGCCACTGCAAGACTCACCAAGTCCTTTACCCACTTAATCATGGATTTACCCATCGGTCAGTCGCCCGAATGGGACGTGTTAATCGAGACCTTCGACGCCCAAGAAGCCTTCAGCCAGCGGTTTAACGCTAACTCTGAAACGAATGTGATGCGCTACTTATTAGCACTGAATGACTCGACCAACAGCATACCTTTTTCAATTTCGTGCGCCCGCGAGAACGTCCGAACCACTCGAGGCGTCCTCAGCGATGACGTTTGGGAGCACGTGAACGAACTGCACTTATATGTTCAAGAAAATGCAAGTCAGTCGGTCGCTCGACGCAATCGATACGAATTCTTAGAGGAAGTCATTGCGCGCACCCAACTGATTTTCAGTGCCTTTCAGCACTCGCTCAATCGTGACCACGTGCACCGGTTTATCACCATGGGCAGGGTCATTGAGCGCGCGGATATGGCGACGCGCATACTCGACACAGGCGCTAAAGCGATTCATCGTTTAGGGAAAAAAGCCCTCGCAGTTGAATCGTTACTGTGGGGCAACGTGTTAGAGTCTCAACTGGCGCTGAGCGCTTACCGCAGGAGCTTTGGGCCCGTGATTGATCGTGACACGACCGCTTCATTTTTGCTGCAGTCTCTGAAATTTCCAAACTCGGTGGCCTTCGGCCTCAACGACATGATTGAATTATTGGCCCCTCTTCCCAAAGCACAACCCGCTCTCAGAACTGTTCGAGCGCTCAATAAAGAGCTGGACCGGTTCGAAATAGCCGACGCGGAGGTCAGTGAACTGCACGAGTTTATCGACACTCTGCAACTGCGACTGATGGAGATTGACGCCATCATTCAACACACTTGGTTTAAGATGAGTCCCGAATGATTCAATCAACTTGCCAGTGTGGCGCCACCCTTTTCTTTGATAGCGAGCGCTGCAGCCTGTGCGGTGCTCGCGCGGGCTTTGACCTAAACTCCGGACTTGAGAGCCTAAAACCCGATGGTGAGGCATGGCGGTCAAGCGCTGGGCTACATTACAAGCTGTGTCGCAATACAACAGAGTTTGGCGTCTGTAACTGGCTTGTGCCTCAAAACGACTTGCAAGATTATTGCCCAGCATGTCGCTTTAATCGAACGGTCCCCGACCAATCCAAACCCGATAACCGTCTGCTGTGGTGGCGCATGGAGCAGGCGAAAAAACGCATGTTATTTGGCATCTACCAACTCGGGCTTTGGCCCGAATCAGGTTGGACCAGCGCCGATGGCCTATTGTTTGATTTTATTGAAGACGGACGCTCTAACTGGGACTTCGCCGAAACCTTTGTGACCACAGGCTTCGCCGGGGGCATTATTACCCTGAATATCCTCGAAGCAAATGATGTGGCCCGCAAACAAGCGCAAGAGGACATGCAAGAGCGCTATCGCACGCTGCTCGGCCATTTTCGCCACGAAGTTGGGCATTACTTCTGGGGGCGCTTTGCTGAAAATCAGGCCTGGTTAGACCGCTTCAGAGAGCGCTTTAACGACGAGCGAAGCGATTATGGCCAAGCGCTAGAGACCTATTACGCCACCGGCGGCGACCCAAAATGGTACCAAAAGTACATCAGTCGCTATGCCTCAGCCCACCCAGTCGAAGATTGGGCCGAAAGCTGGGCGCATTACTTACATATGATGGACGCGCTAGACACTGCGCATAGACAAGGCTTTATCCGCTCGGATCCTTTTGAAGCAGACTTTGACACCAAACTCAGGCAATGGCGTAGTCTATCGGTGGCTTTAAACGAGTTGAATCGAGCGGTTGGCCACAACGACGCCTACCCTTTTGTCATCGCCGAACCTATTGCTAAGAAGCTTGAGTTTGTGCACGACACGATTGCCGCGGCTAACAAATAGAGTGAGCGTTACGAACAATCGTCATCAGCGGCATTTGCGTTAGCAGCATTGCAGTAATCCGGCAGCAAAAACGGCCTTACTCGAACACCTCAGCAAGCGAAGGCAGACCGCTAAAGGCGTTAATCAAACTCTCATCCCAAGATTTGCGCAGCCTCACCAAGTAAGGGTGGTTCTCTTCAAGCTTGACGTATGATGACAGGGGTTCGAGCGAATCCTTGCGATAAAAGCCACATTCAATCGGTGGGCCAACCGTCGCGTTAGAACGCATGGTGGAGTCAACCGACACCAGAGCGCAGCGCATGGCGGTGTGTGGCTCGGTTTCACTGCGGATAATACGATCTAAAATCGGCTTGCCGTATTTGGTCTCGCCAATCTGCAAGAACGGATGCTCACCTGAGACGGTGATGTGATTACCTTCAGGGTAAATCAAGTATAGTTCAGGCGCATGAGATCCAATCTGCCCCCCAAGTATAAAGGTCGCTTCGGCATTGAAACCAGCGTTAGGCCCACCGTTGGCATATTTACTCTGCTCAGCCAAACACAATTTACCGACGTAATCAGCCACTTCAGATACGTAGTCCGCCTGGGTGTAATTACCCCCAACGCCATTCTCAGCGTCGCGTTGCATCTGCGCCACAACCGCCTGACTGGTCGCCAAATTACCCGCCGTTAGTAAGACGAGCTGACGGTCCCCAGCGTGTTCAAAACGGTGCATTTTGCTGTACGTACTGACACGATCCGCACCCGCGTTGGTGCGCGAATCAGAACAAAATACGAGTCCTTCTTGAAGAGCGATGGCTAAACAGTAAGTCATAAGTTGATGCGATAGTAAGGGCTGTGAACGCCATCAAGAATACTGGGGCACAAAGGAAATTACCACTCCCTGAGCCCCGCTTTTTTATTTATTTATAGTTAGTGATCCCAAGTCTCATTCGAAGCTCATAGAGGCCTGTTTTACTCCTACAGGATGGCGTCGGCTAGCTCAATCTTTGAGCAGATTCAACGACTCTGTGACCAACTTACATTGTGTGTTTATCTAACGCACGCAAGCGACTCATCACATCACCGCAATACTCATCGGCCAGGGCTCGCAGCGTAGGATCTTCGATCTTTTTCGCAAGCTGATCTGGATTGAGTAAAGCAGAGGCACCGTCTAGCCATTCAACATTGGCAGTAAGCCCAAAAAACTCGGCGATGTCGATCAGAGCCTCTTTGGGTGTAGCCATAATGCGCTCAAAGCTCACCGCGCGGTACTGCTCCTCGGTTAGCTTATCAACTGCGGCCAAGCCAGCGAGGGACGTATCTCTGACGTTCTCTAAAAACGGCTCTAGCGGGACGGGGTGACGCATAACTGAGGCCAAACGCTCAGACATAGGTCTGCGGTTATTTAAATCGCTTTCATCCAAGTCGGCCCATCGAATACCGTCTTCAGTTTGCAGGTCCAACATTTCGAAAGTCATGACCCGAAAATGATTGTGTTGCTGCATCGAGAGCGCCACATCTAAGGGGTCTCGGTACAGATACAGAAACTGTGCTTCAGGGAACAGCTCGAGCAAGGGGTCAACACAAAAAATAGAGCCCCCACTGCGCTCTATCCAGATTGATTTGCCCGCCTTTTCACACAACCATGCAAAAATAAAACGGTATTGATCGCTCAGTAATTGAGTGGGCAGCCGCTTAGCCACAGCGATCAGTTCGTGAAACACAGGCTCGGGGTCGTCGAATAACTGCGATAGAGGAATGAGTAATATCTCTGGAAACACACCGTCTTTGTAACCCTCGGCGGTTTCGGGCAGGTTATCGGGCCCACCCAAATACATAATTTCAGGGGTACGAAAATGATTCACAATACGCTTATATTCGCCGGCGCCGGCTTTGACGCCACAGTCGAGTAAATCGGAAAAATCCGCGCCCGATATTTCTCGTTGACCTAGTCTGTTGACGATATCCATCGACACCATGAACTCGGACAAAACAGCGACATCGGGGTGTAGATTCATCATTTTTGACAGTATGGTCGAACCGCACCGTCCCGTCCCTACAATAAATCGTGCTTTTTGATACGGCATCGCATAGTCCTTATTGGCCTTGCCTATTATTCTGTAATTTTTTAGCCTGAGCGGTAGTTGATAACCCGCCTATAAAAACTAATCGCACATCGATGCGTACTCAAGGACCAAACAGACTAATGGCTAATTCGTTACCCGCTGAAGACACGCTCGCCATTCACGAACTGCTTGCTCGTTACTGCCACGGCATGGACGCCGCGCGCGCTGACCTGGTCATCGATTTATTCGCCGACGATGCCGTTATGCAAACGCAAGTCGGGAACTCATCGGGAAAGGCGCAGATCAAACCGTGGATTGACGAGCGCATAGCCCAACGCGACCCCAAGTTCCAAGTCGGGCATTACTTATTAAACCCCCTGGTCCTCGCGATATCAGTATCAGAGGCACGGGTGCGCAGCATGCTGTTGTATACCAAGCAGAGCCTGGATTTCAGCGCCCCGTGTGAGCTAATCGCAACGGGTATTTACGAGGATGTGGTGGTTAAAACAGTCCAAGGCTGGAAATTTAAATCGCGCCAATCGACCCTGAGTGCGCCTTTGGATGACCGTTACTTTACATGAGACGTCGTGACCGCTTGTACGACACACTTATGCTTCACCAAAGGCGGGGCTAGATTAAGACTGCTTGTGTCCCATCTTAATAACTGCCACCTGCTTGATCCTAAGGCGAAGTGATTAAGTCGTAGCCCAATCGTTGCATACACGGCACCATAGCAATATTCTGCTGCCGCGTAATTTCAGCTTCACGGCGGCGTCGCTCACCCAAGGAGGGCTCGCACATTTCTGCAATAGCGTTGTCATCAAGCGCCTTCAGCCCCCCGAAACCGTCATCGACATACGTTGCTTTTGCCTCAGGCGATTGCCGAATGGCTTTCTCGCACTCACGCCGCTGTGCGTTCTCTTCAAGAATAAACTCTGTGCGCACTTTAATCATCTTAGGCGCCACTTCTTTTTGACACTGAGCCATCGCGGCATCAAGCTCCGCCTCAGGCTCAGCAGCAGCATTCCAAACCCCCGTGTGTTGGCTTGGCCCCATACAGCCCTGCAACAGCCCCATCAACAACAAGAAAAATGTGCCTTTGTTCACTGTGATCATATGTCCCACCCGAAGATCAATGCGAGTTAACTATAGCTAGCTCGGCTTCAAATGTCTTGATGGCAACATGCGCCATGCATTCCGCCTGGGAATATCATGGAAATGCCAATAAAAAGCGTTATCATTATTTGCGAAGGTGATAAGCTGGGTCGATGCACCGACCACAATCAAATAATAAAAAGCGGATGGACTGAATTGAAAATCCATAGCTCATGCACAAAGATCATAGCGACTTTGGCACTGGGAATTTCCACCAGCTTGTCTAGTTATGGCGCGACTCAATTAACCGTGCCGTCCAAGACGCGCTACGCCTATGATTTTGCCACGCGCCTCAACAAGCCAGAAAGCCGCCCATCGTCTCAAATGTACTTTGTCGGGCTCGATCTCCATAAAGTCATTTCGAATGACTCAAAAGATTTTGCAACGCTTGTTTTTCAACCTTACTGGGTAGATGCTAACAATCTCAAACCATTCCCTGGGTTTCTCGATAACGAAGATGACGGAGCTATCCAGTGGCGAAACGCATTAATTGATTTTCATCTGACGGGAGATCGCTCCGTCAACCTAAAAGCCGGGCATTTTGAGTTACCCTTCGGCGCAGAAAGCCTCGCTCTGGACACCAACGGAACCTTACGGCAGCTCACCAGCAACCTGGGTCTTAAAGTGGACTGGGGTTTGAGCGTGCACGGAGATACTGGAGACTATGAATACGAAGTTGCGTGGACAAGAGGCAGCGGGAATGACTGGAAAACTGGCGGCGATCCCGGCATATAGAGCGGCAGGTTAGGCCGGTCTCGTTACCACAACATGGTTTGGGGATTGTCTTGGTTGAATGGCGATTTTTGGACACCATCAGGCACTGTCCAAAAACAACGCGTAGGCGCCGATTTTTTGATTTACCACGACAGATACCGGTTCATCGGAGACTTCTCGACAGGCTCCGACATGAATCTCGATCGCAAGTATGCGTTGCTAGAAATCGCCCACGAGTCTAGCGATGGTATGTTAGATACCTATGCGCAATATCGTCACCAAGAAAACGAACTCGCGAATTCTCGGACAGTGACAGCTCAAAATTTACATCTTGGCATAAAATGGGAGCCGAGTCTTGGCTTACATCTCAGTGCGCAATGGCGAGTGTGGGGCGATGTAGAGCCGGGTTCCGAACCGCCAGAACTGTTCCAACTGCAGTTTAGAAAACGTATTTTCGGAGGCATGTAAAATGCGAAGTCTACTGCCAACGATACTCACATTAGGGGTCTTGGGTGCCCCTTTAGCACATGGCCAAGCGTTTTGTGAGCTACGCGACCCATCTCGCGTTATCCGCGACTTGGTTCCCGAGTCAGTATCGTTCAACTCCGAGATTTTGAGCATTGACGACCGAACGAGAGCTGCGATCGTAGACTCAGTGGGCGTTGCGATGCATCACCAGGAGCTCGGGTACCACACTTTGTATACGGTGTGGGATGACCAGAACGGCAAATTGGGTTTAGTTCATGTCCGACCAGAGGCAACGCCATGGGGCTTGATGGAAATTGCATGGATGGTTGATCTAAACGGACGCGTCGTGGACTTCACATTGCAGCGCTGTCGGTCTCAGTATTGTGAGGCAATGAACTCGGATAAGGTCCACGCAGTCTTCTACCGAAGAGACCTAACCTCTTTAAACGAGCTGCTACATGAACGCACCGACAACGTTGATCGCATGTGGCTGAAACAGTTGGGTTTGAGCGACGAACAAGAACCAATATTTGCAGCCATTACGCGTTCAGCAATCAAAACGCTGGCCGTTCTGGAATATGGTGGTCTGATCGGTGATTAGACGCGATTCAACATGAAAGTTTCGCAGTATGCATCGCTGCCCGTAGTCTTTGCGGCGATACTGCTCTGTCTTTCATGGTGGGTCGTGTACCAGCAAACGGAAACGCTCAGACTGACTCGAGCAGATACAGCCACAAGCGAGAATCTAGGGCTACGCATTCGCGCATTTGAAAATGAAGTCGCAAGCCTTTTACTGCTGGGCGACTTAATCGTCGCGTCGCATCAAACCTTTCTTTTACTGCCATTTGAAGCGCATGTTGCGAACCTAAATGTAGAGTTGCAACAACTTGAAGTGTCTATGGATCGATGCTGTGATGCGCAAGATATCAAGAATCAAACAGCACTCGTCAATGAGCTAGGTAGAATCGTTAAGCAGTCTTCTAACCCGAGCGCCAGCTTGGACAACGCAAACTGGCTTGAACAATTTGATGCTATCTCATCCAAAATTGTTGCAGGTTCGGGGTTGATCAAAGAACGGATAGAACAAGTTCAAATTCAGCAAATCGACGCGGAGAATCGCCAAGAAAAGACGTATATCTATACACTCCTGTCGGTGGTCGCAACCTCTGTGTTGACGCTCAGCATCTTGGCTTGGTGGCTTGTGACTGGAATCTCCAACCCTGTCGCACGACTTTCTAGAAACGCCCGCCAAGCGCTTTCAGGAGAGAGTTTTACTGGCGTTGCAGACGGACCCATCGAGATTCGCGAGCTCAGCGCCGCTCTTACAACACTGACCAATGATTTGGAAAGTGCGTTGGAGCAAGAGCGGGTTAAAGTCACCCGCCAACAAGAACAACTGCAAAAGCAGGCGGCAGAAACAGCGACCATACAGAAAGAATCTCTAGATCGTCTGGATGTCGTTATTAGAGCCGCTCGAGCCATAGTGTGGGAATGGGTGATTCAACGTTCAGAACTCGAAGACGAGCAACTGACTCGGAACCAGTCGTTACGACTGTTCCAGACGAGCGAAAGCAAAGAGCAATATCTTGATTTGAATGCCTTAGATGGTGACGAATGGGCTCAACTGTACTCGCAATTAATGGCGCATGTTAAAGAATCTGAAACGCTAGAAGTGCGAATGAGGCTCGCACCGATGGGTGTCTTGCGATGGCATCAGCTCAACGGACAAGTCGTTGAACAAAGCGATTCATCTGTGCGACTCGTAGGTTCTATTATCGACATGCACGAACGTATTGAGCAGGAAACTCAAGTGCGACAGATGGCTCTGACAGACAGCTTAACGCAGGTCGCTAACCGACGTCAGTTCACCGACATTGCCCAACAATGGA
>Ga0209137_1002617_pt1 | contig 15690 bp, 30 predicted proteins | sample SaaInl5LU_22_DNA_FD_184642 | JGI IMG/M metagenome (GOLD analysis project Ga0209137, IMG submission 184642) | Marine microbial communities from expanding oxygen minimum zones in the Saanich Inlet - ESP_105LU_22_DNA (SPAdes) (version 2) | ecosystem: Environmental > Aquatic > Marine > Intertidal... | reverse complement strand
CCTGGACCTTTATGGAAACAATCCATTCTCGTTCTTATACACATATTATTCGTAATGTATATGCCAATCCATCTAAGATTTTTGATGAGATGCTAGACATTCCTGAGATTACAGATTGTGCTGAAGACATTTCTAAGTACTATGATGACTTCATTGAAGCAACAAAGTGGCATGATTTGCTAGGTCCTGGTACTCACCAAGTCACATCTAACCGTGAAGCACGTAACATTGTAGTAAATGAATATGAGCTGAAGAAGAAACTTTGGTTGGTTCTGAACTCAATCAACATTTTGGAAGGTGTTCGATTCTATGTTTCGTTTGCATGCTCATGGGCGTTTGCAGAACTGAAGAAGATGGAAGGCAATGCAAAAATCATTAAGTTTATTGCACGTGATGAGAATACTCACCTTGCTGCATCACAAACCATTCTTAAATTGCTTCCTAAAGATGATCCAGACTTTGTGACTATTAAAGAAGAGTGTGAACAACAGGTGATAGATATGTTTGTTCAGGCTGTCGATCAGGAAAAAGAATGGGCACATTACCTGTTTAAAGATGGATCTATGCTTGGCCTAAATGAGAAACTTCTTTCTGATTACGTTGAGTGGATTGGCACAAAACGTATGCGTACCTTGGGATACCAATCACCATACCAGACTTCTCAGTCTAATCCTCTTCCATGGACAGAGAAATGGATTGGTGGCGGAAACGTACAGGTTGCTCCTCAAGAAACAGAAATCAGTTCTTATGTTATCGGTGGTGTAAAACAAGATGTCAATGAAGACACACTTAAGGGACTCTCTCTATGATTAAACTATATACAAGAAACACTCCGCCTTGCTCATATTGCGAGGCGGCAAAAACCCTACTCAATGTGAAAAATATCGATCACGAAATTGTTGTGGTAGGTCCAGATGGAGACATTACAAAAGAGCAATTGATTGAATTGTTTCCAAACGTACGTACCTTTCCAGTCGTTCTAGATGGCTCTGACTATATTGGTGGATTTAAAGAACTCAAAAACTGGGTTTATTCAAATGATATGTCAGGGCTCAGCATATGACAGAGCATGAATGTATCGAATGCGGATGTCATTTTAACGTAAAAATGGTGCATGAAGACTCTGAGGATGAAGTGGTTTACTGCGTCAGCTGTGGATCTGAGCTAGACGATGATCTAGATGAGAACTTTTATGACGATGAGGATTATCTATAAATAGACCATATGGCAATAATATGGTACATTTATGGAACAGTGGATATACAATGAACAACCTTTTGAACCAGCCCAACTTGAAGAATGGGCTGGTTTTGTTTACTTGATTACTGACTTAGAGAATGGAAAAAAGTATGTGGGCAAAAAAAGCTTCTGGTCGACACGCCGTCTGCCACCTCTTAAAGGGCAAAAACGTAAGCGAGTCAAGAAGTCAGAATCAGACTGGCAATCCTACCACGGTTCCAGCGAGCAAGTTAAGCTACTTGTTGAAGAGTCCGGAAGCGAACGCTTTAAACGGGAAATCATAAGACTGTGTAAAACAAAGGGGGAAATGTCTTACTTCGAAGCGAAGGAGCAGTTTGACCGTGATGTACTATTCAGGGATGATTACTACAACGAGTTTATTGGTTGTAAAATACATTCAAATCATGTAAAAAACTGTGTACAAACCGACGAAGACTTGATATAATAATACCATGAGTGAAGATAATATAATACAATTTCCTTTCGGTGAGATCCGTAACCCTCTTGTGGATCCAGGACTTCCTACCGAAGTAGATATCGCATCTGACATGCTTGAGGCAATGTTAGGTGTATTGATCGATGCTGAATATCACCCTAGGGCAGATACTCAACTTCAGCAAGATCTGGGGCTTATACTCAATCTACTGTACGCTATCATGGCAAGAGTGCATGGCAAAGAGCACTTCCTGCATGGGGTTATTGACGAATTATCTTTAACATTAAGTGAAATAAAAGAAGAGCTAGAGAATGATAATCATTGATTTTAATGGTATTGCTGTTGGCAGTATCATCACACAAAAGGTAAATATTGACGAAGATATGATTCGTCATATAATCCTAAATACAATCCGCATGTATAATAAAAAGTTTCGGGCCGAGTATGGCCAAATGGTTATTGCATGTGACAGTAGTTCATGGCGTCGTGACTACTTCCCTAATTACAAGTTTAAACGTCGTGAAGGACGTGAAGAATCTACTATGGATTGGGGAGAAGTATTTCGTATCATCAATATGGTACGCGAAGAAATACGTGAGAACTTTCCTTACAAAGTATTGCATATTGATAAGTGCGAAGCTGATGATATCATTGGTGTACTTACCGACAATACTCAAGAGTTTGGTCAACATGAAGAAGTCATGATTGTCTCGGCTGACAAAGACTTTATTCAGCTTCACAAATATGACAACGTGCGCCAGTATTCTCCTATGACTAAAAAGTTCATTAAGGATCCTAACCCACGTACATACATTACTGAACATATCTTCAAAGGTGACTCCTCAGATGGTGTTCCTAATGTCCTTTCTGGTGATAACACTTTTGTTGATGGCATTCGTCAGTCACCAGTAACGCAAAAGAAAATCGCTGCATGGATGGCAGGTATTGAAGATCTGCAATCAGTTATGGACAGCGAAACATACCGCAACTATTGCCGTAATAAGAAGCTGATTGATCTCTCCGAGATCCCAGAAGACATTCGTACTAATATTATAAATACATACGAATCCACCAAAGCAGCGTCAAAACTGAAAGTACTTAACTTTCTTATTAAGAAACGCTGCAGAATGCTAATTGAATCTGTTGAGGAGTTTTATTAATGGCAGTAAATAGAGTTAAGAATCTTACAGTGCATGAGATTCTTACACGTGTAGGAACACGGCAAACAAAAGAAGAACGTATTGAGGAGCTAAAGAAAAACAATTGCCTTGCTCTTCGTGACATTCTTAAGGGAGGCTTTGACGACTCAATTGAATTTATTCTGCCCGAGGGTGCTCCTCCATATAATCCTGCCGATGAAAGAAACCCACCTAGCAATCTTCACAAGATGTCAAAGCAGTTTCGCTACTTTGCCGTAGGTGGACCAGGTGAGCGTTTGCCAAGTGTGCGTGTAGAACAGATGCTTATTCGAATGTTAGAAGTAATCCATCCACGTGACGCTGAGTTGGTTATCGCAGTAAAAGATAAAAAGCTTACCGGAAAATATCGCGGCCTAACTAAAAAACTTGTACAGGAGACGTTTCCAACGCTCATCGTGAAGTAGTCATTTATATAAATAAATGTATGAGACTACTCAGCGTTAATAATAACAATAAAGTATTTCTCTAGCACCTTGGGGCTGGCGCATTTTGCGTCGGCCTTTTTTTTGTTTAGTAACATGGAGGATCCTAAAATATCTAACCATCGCCGGCAAACTCAACAAGCGAAAAGGAGCCAACGAATGTACGGTTCTCAAATTGAAAGACTAAAACGTGACTCGAAAGAGCTTAAACATTACATACAACGAGTGGAGCAAACAGGTAATAAACATTTAGCGTATAAACTTCAAAAGAAACATGAATATCTCTCAAGCCGGATTGAAGACATTCGTGAGGAGCTAAGGAGCGCATAAAGTAGTGTACATCCCTCTACTTTTGTTGTATAATATACTAATAATTGTAGAGGGATGCCTACCGTGGTCCAGCAAACTATACCCGAAAAGATTAAACAAAGACGCTCACAGATGCTAGTCCATTCGTGTTTATACTACGATATGGACGATTCGATCATTGATGATCATACATGGCAACGGTGGGCCGATGAATTATCGGAGCTACAAAATGAATATCCCCAACACTGTAAAATTGGATTCTTTGACAAAGAATTCGTCGGATGGGACGGAACCTCAGGATATCACCTCCCTCTACGAGACCCGTGGGTGCGAAATAAAGCAACTCAAATTCTCTCTTATAGCGAAAAAAACTGTGTACAACCTGAAGAAGACGTGATACAATATACAGGTAATCTAGAGGAATTTATGTAATGAACCTTTTTGTCCTTGACCAGGATCCAGTCAGAGCTGCTCAACTTCAGTGTGATAAGCACGTTGTCAAGATGATAGTTGAGTCTGCACAAATGCTTTCAACTGCACACCGCATGCTTGATGGCGTTGAAACCCGCCGTCCATCTAAGTCCGGTAAGACAATGTCCAAATATTGGGAATTGTCTGATGACCGTGAAAGCGTTATGTACAAGGCTGTTCACATGTATCACCCTTGTACTGTCTGGACAATGATTAATCTTTCTAATTATGATTGGCACTATAAACACTTTATCGCACTTTGTGATGAGTATCAGTATAGATACAATAAGGTGCATGCCACTGACAAACTGCTTCGTTATTATCTTCGTTGGCCTCCAACAAATATTCCTCTTGGAAAATTGACTAAGCAGCCTCTTGCCATGAAATCTAACCCAGAATGTATGTTCGAAGATATTGTCAGGTCGTATCGTGCATTCTATCAAACGAAACAAGAACGGTTCTCTATGGCATGGACGAATCGTAAAATACCGGAGTGGTTTAATGTCGCAACAGGATAAACAAGAAACACCAGAACCATGTGAGTGTGGATGCGGTGGTTGCGAAAAGCAACAAAGTTACGATGCATACATACTAGAGATGCTTAGAAAAGAGCGGAAGGCCCCCATACTAAAATAGGAAACATTATGCCAACTTATGAATATGAAGATACGCGAACAGGTGAGAAGTTTACTACGTACTCTTCTTGGGAAGAAAGTAAACAGATGCTTGAGGACAATCCGTATCTTACTCGGGTTATTGGAGCACCAAGAATTATCGGTCAAGCCGGTACAAATTTGAAAGTCGATGACGGTTTTCGTGAAGTTATCTCAAAAGTAAAAGAAACTTACAAAGTCAATAATATTAAGGACTACTAATGGCGTTATCCCATAAGATAAAGCTCGAAGACATGATTAGTGTCGAGCCACTAACTCCTAACCAGGTAAAGGCATTTAAAGCGTATGAAAAAAACAGATCACTCGTCCTTGCCGGATCGGCAGGAACTGGTAAAACATTTATGGCGTTATCCTTGGCTCTTGAAGATGTACTTGACCGAGAAACCTCGTACGATAAAGTAGTCATCGTACGTTCTATTGTACCTACTCGTGACATTGGTTTTTTACCTGGTAACGAGGATGAAAAGAAAGATGCTTACACTGGCCCATATCGTTCGGCATGTTCTGAACTGTTCGAAGATCCAGAAGCCTTTCCTAAACTAGTTACTGCGAATAAAGTAGATTTTCTTTCTACTTCCTTTATTCGTGGTATGACAATCCAAAATTCTATTGTGATTGTTGATGAGATGCAGAACCTAACTTTCCATGAGCTAGATTCTGTTATTACGCGTATTGGTCAGAACTGTAAATTCATCATGTGTGGTGATTACTACCAGTCTGACTTCGATAAAGAAAGAGACAAAAACGGAATTCTTAAGTTTCTAGAAATTATTGAGCAACTCCGTAACTTTGAAGTTATTGAGTTTACATGGGAAGATATTGTTCGTTCAGACTTCGTGCGTGACTATATCATGACAAAGGAAATGCTAGAGAAAGATGGCAAAATTTAATCGATTCGATCCCCGCAACAAGAAGGCAAATAAGCACAAGCAAAAAACTTCTAGCGGATCACAATTTAAACGGATCAAAGAAGTAGTGAAAAAAGGTAAAGCTTATTATGAAACGGAAGCAGTTCGAACACAAGGAGATTAGTCTTGGCTATGAAGATCTTAATGCTGAAACTGGCGCATCTGGGAGAAAGTATCTTGCTCCCAATGGGGTTTCTTACCCTAGTGTCACTACAGTCCTTTCTATCCTAAGTGAAGAAAGCATTCGTGCATGGCGTGCACGTGTAGGTGAAGAAGAAGCAAATAAGGTATCAGCCAGAGCCTCTGGCCGTGGAACTCGTGTCCACCTAATCTGCGAAAAGTATTTAGACAACGAAGAAGACTTTGCTGAGGGATTTACTCCTGATGTTCTTCAGACTTTTCTAACTATGAAAGAAACTTTCGATAATCGTATTAGTGCAGTATATGCACAAGAAGCAGCACTCTATTCAGAATATCTTGGTCTGGCGGGGAGAGTCGACTGTGTTGGAGTCTTTGACGGTAAGCTAAGTATTATCGATTTCAAGACTTCGAAAAAACTAAAGAAGCGTGATTGGATTAACAACTACTTTATTCAGGAGTCTGCATACGCAATTATGTGGGAAGAACGAACAGGTATGCCAGTCACTCAACTTGTTACCATCATTGGTTGTGATGGTGAGGATGAGGCCCAAGTCTTTGTTGAACATCGCGATGACTGGGCACCTAAATTATTGGAGACAATCAATGAATATAAGAGGCGAAAAATCTTTGGCCACTAATGCTCATCATCAGATTGGTATCTGTTGTGAGACTTTATGCGAAAAGAAGGTGGTGCAAGATTACATCTCCGAGCTCGAAAACAAAGTTAAACTGCTTGAACAAGCAAACAAAGTATATGAAAAATTACACAAGAAACTAATGCATGAGTATCCTGAAAAATCCGGATCTTATTTTATCTGTGGTGAAGCAGGTGAAAAAGATGACTGGGGTATTCCATCGCATTTAATGATATGTCCTCAATATGGAGCAGATGGATTTTATGTCTATAAGAAAGAAAAAGACTACAGTAGCCCAGGGTGGTAATGAACTACTCGAAATCCTAGGAATCAAAGGAAAAAAAGAAAAGGACTTTTACTCAGACCGGTCACTCGCCCGGTTACACGAATTCTACCTATCAGGAAATATTGAAAGCTCTGATAACTATATAGAATGGTTTGATACAATTCGCCATGCCGGTGAAAATGATGTAGTCAAGGTATACATTAACTCTTACGGCGGAGATCTATTCACTGCTATTCAATTCATGCGTGCGCTTGGAGAAACTCCAGCTACTGTTGCTGTTTCTGTTGAAGGTGCATGTATGTCAGCTGCTACTATGGTATTCCTTACTGCAGATATGTTTGAAGTATCGGCACACTCAATGTTTATGTTCCACAACTATTCTGGTGGTACATTTGGCAAGGGCGGTGAAATGCTAGATCAGTTGCAGCATGAACGTACTTGGTCTGAGAAGCTTTTGCGAGAAGTGTACACTGATTTCTTGACAGATAAAGAAATCGACCAGATGCTCGATAACAAAGATATCTGGATGGACGGTGACGAAGTTGTCAAACGTCTGAAGGCAAAGGCAAAGAAAGTCAAACGTAGCTCTAAGAAGGATGAAGACTAATATTACAAAAATCTAAAATAACTGTGTACATTCCCATTGATTTGTTGTATAATAATACCAAATTAACAAAGGAATTATATAATGTATGCAAATAGTGAAAAAACAATCCTGGTCGATGCAGATGGAGTTCTGCTCGACTGGGTTTACTCGTATTCTGCTTGGATGGACCGTCATGGTTACCAAGTAGTTGAACCAGGTGGTTATCGAATGGATAAACGTTATGGTCTAGACCGGTCTGAAGGCGAAAAGCTTTGCCGAATGTTTAATGAATCTGCGACTATTCGCAAGATTCCACCTCTTCGTGATGCAGTTAAATATGTGCGTAAACTCCATGAAGAGCATGGTTATGTGTTTCGTGTCATTAGCTCTCTGAGCCTGGATACGTATGCAGGTCATTTGCGTACCAAGAATCTTATTGAGTTGTTTGGTCCTTCTGTCTTTGAGTCGTATGTTTACCTAGATACTGGTGCTGACAAAGACGAAGCTCTTGAACCATACCGTGGTAGCAATTGTATCTGGGTAGAAGATAAACCAGAAAATGCTGACCTTGGCATTGATCTTGGTCTAGACTCCGTTCTCATGCAACACGGTTTTAACGCTGATTATGTTGGTATGGCTACTCGAGTTAAGAACTGGAAAGAAATATATAACTATGTTGTAGGGGAATATTAAATGTCAGACCTATTTGATTTCGGCTTTACTGCAATAGATGAAGCCGAATTAGAAGCAGTACAAGAAGCGCGTACTGTAGCTAACGAGCATTCCAGCACCGTTGGCGAACTAGAAGACAAGTTAGATAAATTGTATAATGCAATCATCCCGCTCTTGTCTAATCTTAAAATGAATCCAGATAAAGATTATATCTATTGGCCGAATCGCGTCGAGAAGGTAGAAGCTTTTGAGGATATGATTTCGAAAATTATAAAGGACTAATACAATGAGCTTTGAGCTACAAAAAGAACAACTAGCGGCACTGATCCCGGGCAACAAAGATGTTGATTCCTGGCATGAGGCGCTGGTAAAAGTAATGCCTAAATACGGCATTGACAGTGAACGGCGTGCTGCGCACTTTATTAGTCAGTGCGCGCATGAATCAAACAACTTCCGGTCACTAGAAGAAAATTTGAACTACTCAGCTAAAGCTCTTCGTGCAGTATTTGGCCGTTACTTTGGTGCAGCGCCGAAGCGTGATGCGGATGAGTACCATCGCAATCCAGAAATGATTGCAAACTATGTCTATATGGATGAATTCCGTAAGTACAAAATGGGCAATGTTAACGACGGTGATGGTTGGCTGTTCCGTGGACGTGGCCTGAAGCAACTTACTGGTCGTAGCAACTACACTGCATTCGGTAAGAGCGTAGGCATGACAGCAGAAGAAGCAGCTGAATATGTTGCAACTCCTGCCGGTGCTGTTGAGTCTGCATGCTGGTTCTGGGATACAAATAACCTAAACGCAATTGCTGATACTGATGACGTCGTGAAAATGACCAAAAAGATTAACGGTGGTAACATTGGTCTTGCCGATCGTCAGGCACGTTACGCAAAAGCGTTAGAAGTATTTGGCATGGAAGCTGCTGATCTTGGTACTGATGATGAGTCCGTTGAAGATATCATGGATGATATTGGTGTACTACGTAAAGGTGCAAAGGGCGAAGGCGTGAAGATCATGCAAGTAGCACTTGGCATTGTTGGTGCTGACGGGATCTTTGGTTCCGGAACTGAAGCAGTTCTTAAAAGATGGCAGGGTGAAAACGGTCTGACCCCAGACGGTATTGCTGGTCCTGCTACGTTTGCAAAGTTACTGGATTGATACCATGAAAAAAGTCGCCCTTCTCCTAAGCCTTATGTTGTCAACCGCCGGATGTGCTCATGCCAATGATGAGGATATCCAGAATGTTCCGCCGACATATGACTTTGAGGAGGGCGACTTCATGGTCGATCTTCCACTGTTTTGTGAGATGGATGGTACGGCAGTCTTAGATGTAGTGAATAGCCAAGGGTATAAGCTTGTATTTTTGGCAGAACAAAAAAGTATGGCAGGAAGTATGCTGTACGTTACGGTATTTTTGCATCCCGAGCGTAGAGACTTCTATATCTTCCTCACAAATAAAGACACCGGAGCTATTTGTGAAGTAACTTCCGGTGCCTTAGGTAATGTATATCCATTGACTGATAGAGAGAATATCTAGTTAGCTAATGGATTATCCAATGCTCTTTGGAGCTTAGAGTTTAATCTATCTTCAACATCTTTGATCTTTTGATCTGTAGTATCCCTTAATTGAGACGCCTTCGTATCGTACTGATTCTGAAGAGCGTCTCTTTTATTATCAAATCGTTCTTCTGCGTTTTGGACAATCTGTCTTACGTCATTCTCAGTTTCTCTTACCAACTTTTCAACACGTCTTACTTGTGCATCAAGAATATTGATCCGATCAACTAAGTCGGTTTTATTTTCACGATTTCTTTTTTCAGCTTCATCTAATGACTTTTGCAGTGCATCAAGGCGAATAGTAATCTCTCGATTGTTATTACCAAGCATTGCTTCGATTTCATTGTTTCTATTCTCGATAGTATCTACATCGATATTCTGTACGATTTCTCGCATATCCATATAGTCTTTATAGAATTCAAAACCTGCCCAAGCACCACCACCCAAGGTTGAAAGTGCGGTGAGGACAATCATCATCTTACCACCACGGAAAGTCATTCCCGCAAATTCAAACTCAGCCATAGTTTAGTCCTCTTTTTTCCACATTGTCCAAGCACCGTATGCAATCATGCCATAAGCAATAAGATTCAGCGGTGCAATTATCATGGCGATGCCGGCAGCAATAAGTACTGCTCCATCAAGTGTTGTTCTTTCAGTTAATCGTTTCATTAGCCAGTTCATGTATTTCTCCTAAGTGTTATTGTTTATTCAGTAATTTGTTCCATCTAGGTCCTACGTTTTCCCAATATTTTTCGCTCGCAGGAACATAGTGTACCCATAATAAACATATAATAAACGATACTATTAATATACTATTTTTCATCGCGGTTATCCCACGGTGCGTTTTCATAGCATCCAGCCGGTAGTTTATCTTTGTAATTTACTCCGGCTTCAAATCCATTTTCTGTCTTTTTAATATAAGAACTTTCAAAAGGCATTTCTCTAGGCTTTCCCCAGCAGCGGTTTAAACTTTGTCCTGGTACTCTATACCGAGGATTATGTTTAAGAAAATCCCGCAGCTCATCTAGCTTAGCTTTGTTTCTACTTATTCTATAGTCACTATGACATCCAGCAGCCTTAGAAAAATCGTACTCATCAAAATTCTCGGCCGAGTATCCATTTGCCTCAAGACATGATTTCATTACATCATTTGATTCTGCCATTGCTGAAGACATTAATAGAAAGAATAATACAATAGCCGATTTCATTTTCCCTCTAGTTCTTCGATTCGCTTTTCAAGCTCGTCGATTTTCTTTGTGACATGTGGATACTTCTTTCTCCACGCATCAGTTGGTTGTTCAAGCCAGGTCCATCCGTATCTTGCAACAAGGAAGTCTACTGCTAAATCAAACTTAGCATAACCCCACAGGCCTATTCTAGTTGTACTTAGATATGCCAATACAACCGCACCAAGAATGGATCCACCAATTGCGGTGTAGATCCATAGTGTGTCATCAAACATTCTTGCAATTATATCCATTAGTCTACAGTCCTTATCTTTTGTGATAGTTGATCAGCAGCTTCTCTTAAAACTTGAGCTTTACGTAACTCTTTTTGATCCTCTAACTCTAGTGCCATTTCGTGAAGTTTGATTATAAGCTCATCATCGGTCATTACATTCCCTTTGTGAATTTTACGTAGTTAGCCATACCATGATCCATTGCACCATCAAGTATGCCTGAACGATATCCACGCCATTTGTCTTTAATTGCTTGCCAAGTAGTCAGCTTACGAATATTTCCATAAAAGTTAATGTACTGCAAAACGCCATGGTGTTTATAACCCATTAGCCAAAGCGGAACTTTTGTAACGATATCATTATTGTTTACAAATCTCATATGTGGAGTAGCAATATTTTTAACAAACTTGCGTGTACCCACACGTGGAGAACCGAACGTTGTAAGTTGTTTAACCGGAGCATATTCCTCAAAGCGAGAAGCAGCTACAGTAGCCATTGCTGCACCGAGTGAATGTCCAGTAATGTAAAGTGTTTTTGGGAGATGGTTCTTATGGTGCTTATGAATAGTATCCCAGATATTATCAAGCTCTCCTCTAAATCCAGAATGGACTAGTCCGTGAGTCATTGCTCCACGTGGAATAGCATTTAAATCTGCCAGAACATCAGACAATTCATCAGGCTCTGTGCCGCGGAATGCTAATACATATTCTGTTTTATTCCAAAATGCATGGCACTGTGCACCATCGTTTTCAAAGAACTTGTGTCCATCAAAACCCAGTGGCTGTCCTCTTTTCTTTGCTTTTGGACCGTCTAAGTAAGCGATCTCTGCAAGTTGGGCCATAACATGGCATACATTTCTCATAGGTTTCTCCTAGTTTTCGAAGTCTAGTGCTCCACCTGATTCGTTCAGGCGTTTAAGAGCTTCTAATTCTTGTTGTAATTTTAAGACCTCAAGTCTTTTCTTTCTTAATTCTAATTGGTACAACGAATTGCAATTGATTCGTTCTTTTGGTTTATCTAATGGAATAGTAATCCTAGCAAACACTCCGATGTCTCTTGATGAAGTTGTGTCATGATTACCACCAAACGGACTTTCATAATTATCAATAATACCAGTGATACCAAATTCTAGGTTGGTTGCACCACCAATAGAGTTCTTACAATCTAAGTCACCGGCCCTGATACTATCCTGTCCGTATGAAGTCGAAGCACCGGGTAAAGAAAGCCCAATACCACTATTTTGAGCATGTGCCAAACCTGGCAATACTACGGCTAATATAACTAAAAATCTTCTCATTGCGACTTCAACCTTACCACTTTGGAACATATTCTTGAATTAATTGCTGTAGTCGTTTTCTGTTGTTTACGCAGTTTTGATTGTGAACATATGTATGTTACTTTATTCTTATCCTGAGTTCTAATAAAAACATCAAACGTTGCAGCGCTCAAATACGGTATTTTATGAATTTTGTAATTTGAGACAAATGGAATAGGTTTCCAATCCCCTGTAAAAACACCGATTTCGTAGTATTCAACTTCAGGTCTTTTGTTGAATACAGTCATTGTCGTTTTATATAAACCATCTATGTGAGATGGCTCTACCTTTGGATAAGTAGGAACCATCTCATGTGCCATAGATAAGCTTGGCATTGCAAATATCAAAAATGCAATTATATACTTCATATTCTTTCCTTTAGTCTAGAGCATTATGGGCAACTGGGATACCTTCTGCAGGTTGGACTACTTCCGCCCGAACTACTTCCGCCCGAACTACTGCCCCCGCCATTTCATTGAGCGATACACTCTGCGGTTACTAGTGCTGAGTAATTACCACCAGGGAAAGCTTTTGATCCGCCCATTGTAGCGACAGATGAAGTTTTAAACCAAGTAGAACCTGTTGCTGTTAAGTCATAGCGATCAGTCATTCCCAATTCAGTTTTATTTGTTTCATATGAGCCCATGCCTGTAGCGTCTGAAACTGCATCTACTTCTGTGTCACCAGAAAATGTTGCAATGTCAGGTAGTACCGGCGATGATGAGAAAGATTCTGGTGCAGTGATTGCTACATAGTAAGCATCAGCCAATGTCACATCAACACGAATACGAGCAACTTCACCACCGTCTGTTGGCGATGTAGTTAATGTATAAGCGTTAGGGTTGGCATAAGTACCAGCTCTATCTGTTTGAATGATGCAGCGAGATTCCACCGTACCATTAATTTCTGTATTTTCAGCATAAGCCGGAACCGCAATGACAAGTGCAAGTAATCCGCCAGCTAATTTTTTATCGAACATTATTGTTCTCCTTTGTTATATTGCATGTCCACCATCTCTTGATGTAGGATTTGTTGCGCGAGACCATTACGTAAACCACCTTTATTATCTGGCAGCTGTACATCTTTTAAGCTTACCGTATCATCGTATGTACCACCTTGAATAGTCTTTTCGAAATAACTATTCAAGCTAATTTGTTGTGCGTCTTTCATTAATGAAGCAGTTAAAGCAAGGGCAAAAAGCTGTGCGCGGCCTGCCTCAAATAATGCTTCTTCCAAACGTTCTTTTCTATCTTCGTCTTCTTCCTCTTCTAACTCGGCTAACTCTTCTTCGGTCAAGCCTTCTTCGTCAGAATATTCTTCATTCGGTTCCCATTCATCCTGATCTGAGTCACCTTCAGCAACTGCATCATATATCTCATAATCGATTTCTGGCATCACTGGAACAGGTATCTCATACCCAGGACAGTTAGGGTCAAATTGAGGATCATAGCAAGGTTCGATCCTGTACGTATAAACAACATTCGGATCTGTAATAGATCCTGGACCTTCTACATCTATTCCACCTAAGCCAAATAAATCTCGATGTACTCTACCTAACGGAACAACTTTATTAATTGCAGTTCCAGCTAATGATCCTGGCTTCCACTCATCGGTCTCTCTAAAGATATAACCGGTACCATTGGCATTCTCATTAAACACCGTAACCGCTACTGTGTCGTCAACATTCTTTTGTATGTTGTAACTATAAATTACGTTATCGACAAATAGGCCTGGTGGATCAGGAAGAATATCTCCCATGGTCCAGCGCAGCGCTTGATCTGCAACCGCGTTTCCAGTGTATCCGTAATAGGGCGCAATACTCTCAGAGTAGGAGTAACAAGGCCAGAATACCAGCGCCAATAGCAGGAGCGGCTTTTTCTGCATCTATAGGTCCCATCTTTTTAAGTTCAGATTCAGTTTCTGCAACATGTGTTTCCCAGCCAAGACGAGCTGCTTCACCGATTTGTCCTTGATATGGGCAAGGTGTTCCTGCGTTCATCATTGCATCGAAGACTAATTTGTCTTGACACATCGTGGATACCGCGGCCACTTTCATACCCATGTCGTATAGCACTTTTGCATTTTTTAGTCGTTGGCAGTTCTCTTCGGTGAATGTACCACCGGCTGAGATACCTAGAATTTGTGTTTGTACAGCACCTGATACTCCGATTGTACAGAGATCACTATTATTTCCAGCACTGAACTGTGGTGAAATTGCACTAGGTGGTGGCTGATTAATAGTAGTTGTCATAGATCCTGATGACGTGACATTAGAATCTGTACCTGACAATGTGCAGACATAACCTTCAGGACATTCTGCAGCTTCTTGTGCTTCTGCCAGATTCACTGTTAAAACAGTTAGTGCTGCAAAAAGTACAAGAGTATATAGTCGGGAGTATGTTATCATTTCGTATTGTCCATATTTTATTATAATACTTGACTATTTATACAATTAAGGGTTTACAAAAGCCAAAAAGTGTGGTATAATTAAAGAGTTACGTTGATGGGGGAGAGAGTATACCAGAGTCTCTTTCTTGATATATAATTTGTTAGCGTTGAAGCAACGTGGACACATTCTGGACCTGGGGGCGGTACCCAGCGCCTCCACCATAACTACACTTGAGCGGTTGGCCTAGTGCAAGTAAGGACTCGAAAGAGAATAGACTTGAGTGTAGTTTTGATGGGGGCGAAATAGGATCGACAGGTGTGAAGATGAAGTGGAGTTAACCGGATGATCGCGTATAGATCAATTAAACTAAATGCAAACGATAACTTTGCTCCATCTGAGTTCGCTCTAGCAGCGTAACCACAGGGGGTTGGTCACTTACCTAGCAACAGAAAAGTGACATTTATTTTCAAAAAAGCTAAAATAACTGTGTACAAACGGTTTCTGGTGTGGTATAGTGATTACATAAGATGATTGATGGAGAGAATATCATGTTTAAGTTTGAAAACACTGCTAAAATCGAAGACGTAATCAAAGCCTATGACTTTGACCCAAAGATGACACGCTCAATTGGCGAGCAAGATCGTTACATCCAAGGTTCTGTTATTGCAAAAGGCACAACACCAGGTGGCTACGAAGGCTACACTATTCTGATCACCGAAGACTCTGGTAAAACAGAAGGTGGTCGTGTAGGTGATACTGGCTACGTACCTTTTGAAGTTAGCTTCATGGAATATGACGAACGTATTGAAGTGATGGAGGCAGCATGAGCAATCCTATAACAAAAGTCTTAGAAGATCTCAATGAGAAACTTATGGACTATGATACAGAGATCGCGTACCTCGAAGAGCTGCTGGTAGGTACTAGCGGTCCTGCCGAGGACACAATCAAAGAGCTCGACTCTCTCAGAGCAATGCGACGTCAGGTTCAG
>Ga0209137_1002610_pt1 | contig 15710 bp, 15 predicted proteins | sample SaaInl5LU_22_DNA_FD_184642 | JGI IMG/M metagenome (GOLD analysis project Ga0209137, IMG submission 184642) | Marine microbial communities from expanding oxygen minimum zones in the Saanich Inlet - ESP_105LU_22_DNA (SPAdes) (version 2) | ecosystem: Environmental > Aquatic > Marine > Intertidal... | reverse complement strand
CCCGACGCAGATGTTGCAGCAACGCCAGCGCAGCCCTTGGGCTTTCCACGGCGCACATCACTGTCACACTCTCTTCGGGAAGAGCCGCAAGTTTTAACGACGCTGCAGTGATGACGCCCAACGTCCCTTCTGATCCGATCAAAAGATGGCGCAGGTCATAACCGGTATTATCTTTTCGCAGAGGATGCAGGTCATTCAGGATCGAACCGTCCGGCATGACTGCCTCAATCCCAAGACATAAATCCCGCGTATTGCCGTACCTCAAGGCCTGTATGCCACCCGCATTACTGGCGAGGTTCCCACCGATGGTGCAGCTTCCCTCGGACGCCAAAGACAACCCGAAAAAGCGGTCGATCCCGTCAGAGGCGCTTTGGATATCAGCAAGAATGACGCCAGCTTCGGCGACAATAGCATCGTCTTCCGCGCTGATTTGACGGATCTTCTTCATGCGTTCCAGTGAAAGAACAACAAGGCCGCCGCCCGTAGGGTCCATATGTCCCAATGCACCGCCCGTGCCACCACCGAACGGAATGACCCCAATGCCGGATGCGTTACAGAATTTCATGATCTCAGACACTTGCGATGTATGAGTTGGACAGAGCACAATAGAGGCTGATCCGCGTTCCCGTCCGCGCGGATCTTCCAAATACCGGTCAGTATCCTTTCCCATGTACCAGCCGCGCGGGCCGACGATGGATTTGAGGCTTTCCAGCTCAGTGTCTTGGGGTTGCGTATGGGTCATTGAAATTGTGGTGAATCAGCTTGAGCGCCACACAGAATAACCGTGCGTGCTTAGGATTATGGGCATGTGATAGGTGCCGGATGGATCGGGCATCTGAAACCGTTGGACGATCTCTGCGACGGGGGGGCTATGGGTGTCATCAAAGCCCCTTTTCACCCAATATGTGCCGGTCGCAAAGACCAGCTCGTACATCGCCTCAGGGTCAACTCCTGTCAAATCAATCTCTTGGGAAAGACGCCCCCCCGCATCCATTTGGGAGGCGAAAAGCGGGGTTTGGGCGCCGATCCGGATCAACGTAACAGCGATGCCGCCCGCATGGGAGCCGTCTACCGCGTTGAGTGTATGAGAGGTGATCCGTGCCATTATTCGATTGATGCCTTGTCACGCTTGTCTGCGGTTGCGGCAACAATCGGGCTGATCACACCTCGGCATTTCACGTTGACGCAGGCAGGTTTTCCGCTGGCGATTGCCCGTTGGATCGCGCCTGAAAGGTCTTCGCGCTTGGTCACCAATTCACCATGTCCTCCCATCCCCTCAACCATTGAATGGAAAGGAATATCGCGGAAATCGGTGGCATAATGTTGGCCGTTGGAAAACAGCTTTTCCTGCTGTTGGCTGATGCAATCTAGACCGCCGTTGTTATCAACAACGATGACGATCGGCACGTTTTCCTGAAAACACGCCTCAATTGACAAACCACCCGACAGGAACGCGCCGTCACCAGTGACCAGCACAACGGTTTTGTCGCGGTGCACGTTTTTCGCTGAATACGCGAAAGACACGCCCACACCCAAAAGGCTGTAGTTGCCCGGATGTAGAATACCGCCCAGCTTCAGCCCACGTTTTGCAGCGATGTTCACCCCAATTTCATTCCAGAAATGCGTGTTACCGCCATCAAAGACCAGCCAGTCGCCGTCGCTCATCTCTGCCTGCACGTCGATGCTAAGCTGAAGCGGGTGTATTTTGCCCCCTTCTGCCAAATCGTTAGCAGTCTCAGACGCGATATGGTCGCTCCACTCCTGCACCCAATCCGCGCGACGTTGTTTTTGCAGATCGAACCAGCTATCCCATGTTGACCCAACACCGACCAGGGCATCCAGAAACGCTCCAGGGTCAGAGAGCAGTTGCATGTCAGCGGCGTGGTTGTAGTCCAGTTCTTCGTGGCTGCCGTTCACACAGATCAGCTTTGTATTCTCAAGGATGAACGGCGGATTGCCAAAGTTCATCTGATTGTCCAATCGGCACCCGACCATCACAACCACGTCGGCCTCGTGGATCGCTGGTTTTGAGGGATGATACTGGTGGAAATCGGCAAGCCCCATGTAGCACTCAGACGCCTCGCCCAGATTTTTGGTGTGGTAAGGCACATTATAGACCGGCATCCGCAATGCGGTGCAGGCAGCGTCCAGTTGCGCTTCGGATTTGGACCACCACACGCCATGCCCCGCAATGATCAGCGGGCGTTCGGCGGATCGGATAACATCCAGCACGGGTGCCAATGCGGACGGGTCCGGCCACGCGCGCGGAACTGGTGTATCGGTACGATCAAACGGGCGTTCGTCCCGCCCGATTTCTTCTTCAAAGGACGAGAACATGATGTCCACAGGCAGTGCCAGATGCACTGGGCCAGGATAACCGGTGGTCGCAGCTTTCCATGCACGGTCCACGAATTCGCCAATCCGGCTTCCGTCAACGATCTGCTCAGAGTATTTGGTCAAAGGCGCGGCAATTGCCACATCGTCGATTTCCTTAAAGCCGCCAGACCCCTGACGCTTTAACGTTGATGATCCGGTGACGAAGATCACGGGCGAGCGCTCGCCCCATGCCTCCAGCATTGCCGGAACCGCATTGGCGAAACCTTCTGGCCCAACCAGACACAGAACCGGTTTGCGAGTAATCCGCGCATGACCATCGGCCAGATGCCCCGCCACTTGCTCATGCGGGCAATTGATCACAGGCATCTGGCATTCCATGAATCCTTCTAGCGCCGGATTGCAAAATCCTCCCGCCAAAGTGAAGGCATGCTCGACACCTTTTTCTTTGAACGCTCGCGCCAAAAGTGCGCCGCCTCGGATCTTGTTTTCGGTTTGTACGTTCATTGTGTTTCCTGATCTTGAAATTTGAATTTCACGAAGTTGACTGGCTGTTCTTCAACGCTCAGCTTGTCTTTTACGTTGTTCTGTTAGCCCAATGCGTCCGATTGCAATGATCGTCATGACACAGAAAACCAATGCTATGGGACGCTCCAAAAGCTGACCCAACGGATCACCTTGCGCGATGAGTAGATAAGATCTGAACGACAGCTCAAATTCCGGCGCAAGCACAAATCCGATCAGAAAGGCGACAAATGAGTAGTCGAATTTCTTCATGAAGTAGCCGATCACCGCAAAAATTATCATGATGTAAAGGCTGAAAAGGCTGTTGGTCGAAGCGAAAACGCCAGTCAGGCAGGTCAATCCGATGACCGAGTAACTGATGTGTTCAGGCGCCTTAACCACATGGCTATAAAGCCCGCTACCCAGTAGCCCTACCGCAAGGTTGATGAAATTGGCAACCAGCAGGATCGTGAAAATGCCATAGATCAGCGTCGGTTCCGACTTGAAAACATGCGGTCCGGGTTCGATCCCGTGTACCAGAAATGTTCCGATCAAAAGGGCCGTCGTTACGTTCCCTGGTATGCCAAGCGTCAGCAACGGCACAAAACTGCCACCGACCACGGCGCTGTTGGCGGCCTCTGGTGCGGCAACACCATCCAGAATGCCTTTGCCAAATTTCTCTGGGGTTTTGGAGTATTTCTGGGCTGTGCCATAGCCGACAAATGCAGCCATTGATGCGCCAATTCCCGGGAGTGCCCCAATGGCGGAGCCGATCAAACTGGAACGCAAGATCGTTTTCCAATGCATCAGAAAACTGGACAATGGCAAAGAAGGGCCGCTTGTTTCGCTGACAGAACGTCGCTCAACTTCGCCACCTGAACCACGTCGTGCATAGCTGCGTTCAGCAGCGTTCATGACTTCAGCCACTCCTAACATGCCAATCGCAATTGGGAGCAGGGGGAGCCCGTCCAGCAATTCAATAAAGCCAAAAGTAAGCCGCGGCGACGCTGACATTGGATCAAGGCCAACCGATGCGCACAGGATGCCAAACGCGCAAGCTATCATTCCGCGCATCATCGATTTTCCGGTCAAACCCGCTACAAAAGTGAACGCGAAAAGAACGACAAACGTGAGTTCCGTCGGCCCGAACTTAAGCGCGAAGCGCGAAAAAGGCGCCGCCACCAAGTAAAGTAATAAATCCGCAAGTATCGCACCTGCAACTGAGGCATATAGCGCCATTTGCAGCGCTTGTTTTGCCCGGCCAGAACGGGCCAGCGGATACCCGTCAAATGCCGTCGCCGTCGCCTCAGGCGAGCCGGGCACATTCAACAAAATGGCCGAGATTGATCCGCCAAAAGTGCCGCCTTTGTAGATGCCAATCAGAAAGGCAACGGCTGTAAGCGGGTCCATCCCAAAGGTGATCGGGGCCAGCAGCGCGATGGCCATTGCCGCCGTCAAACCGGGGATGGCCCCCATGAATATTCCGACCGAAACACCCGCCGTGATGGCCAGCAAAGGGCCAAGCGAGAGGGCGTTTTGGATTCCAATAATGAGCGCTTCCATGATTTAGCCCGTCCACAATGTGAAGCTCGGCCAGATCTGAAGTCGTAAACCAAGACCATAGCGCAGGGCCAAAAACAGAACCCCGACAGCGATAACACTGGTGAGAATGATCCCCATCGGACGTCCGCGCCCACCAATGCCTAACATCAGACCGACCAGCAACGATGTTGATACGGCCAGATATCCGACAACCGGCAGCAGCCATACAAACAGAACCATCGAAATGACAACCAAGAAAATCCCAAAGGCCTGCGGCTTGTTGATGATGACATCATCCTCACGTGCCAACTGACGCTCTTTGTCAGATTTGGAGGTTCTCAAGAATGATAGTCCGAAATCAAGCAAGGACAGGACAAACATCAGGCCAATCGCCAAAGCTGGTAACAACGTCCCATTCGCGCCAAATAGCTGATTGTCGCCACGAACCTGTGTTGGGATTATCCACAACACAAGTCCGCTAAGGGCTACAACCAGCAACGACATGATTTGTCGATTAGTCATGAACATCACGTCAATCCTGTATCATTGCTGCTGATTTTCGGTAGGTTTAGTTAGTTTTGGCACCGATTACCGCTTCCATGTCAGAGGTAATCGCATCAATCGAGGCTTTGGTTTCCGCGCCATTCATCGGTGTAATTCCCACGAACCTACCCTGAACCAGCTCTTGAAAACCCGGATCATTTGCAGCGCTAACCAATGCCGCTTCCAGCGTGGCTTTTACATCTGCAGGCAAGCCTTTGGGTGCGGCAATGACCGAATTGTAGCTGACTGCCGGATAGCCCAAGCTCGACATCGTCGGAGCATCGGGTGTGGCGTTCAAAGGTTCTGAACCAGACGCGGCCAAGACGACCATTTCACCGGACTCAACATATTTGATGTGAGGCCCACCACTTAGGCCGAAATCTACGTGACCACCTAGAATGGCCTGCATCATGTTTGCCCCGCCTTTGATTGGTAGCGGAATGAACGTGACGCCTGTTGCTTTGGAAATTGCTTCGATTTGCAAGAGGTCGGCAGGTCCAAGTGAACCGAACTTAAGAACTTCACCAGTCAATTTTGCATGTTCAATCAGGCTGGGCAAATCTGTCCAAGGCTTATCCGCCAATGAGACGAACGACGTTTCAAATCTGGCCATTGTCAGCAGATAGTCAAAGTCTTCTTTGCCATAAGTCACTTCACCCTGAAGCGGGTTAAACCCAAATGTCAGGCTGGTGGCGACAACAAGTGTATATCCATCCGCCGCTCTTTCTTTCACCGCGGTGGCCGCGATGCTGCCTCCGGCGCCACCCATATAGGTGTGTGTGATCGTCTGGCCGAGCGCGGCTGTCAGCGGCTCTGAAATCTTGCGTGCCATGGCGTCAGAAAACCCGCCCGGTTTGAAACCGATGACCATTTCAATCGGTTTGTCAGGGTAGCTTTGGGCGAGGCTGGCAGTACTGCTGATACCCAGTGCCAATGTGGCGACTGTTAAAGTGCGCGTTACAAAATTCAAAGATTTCATGTATTCCTCCCAGAACGAGTCGTTGTTTTTATCGGTTAATCCTACCGTCGCGAGGGGGTGAGGCTAATAGTTTAACGCGATCCAAGCCATAACATTTGAGTATGAGTTCATGCATTTCCGGCGACAGGTGCTTCAAAAAGTTATGAAAATTGGACAACTTTGTACTCTCTGCCGAATTTCAGCACACATAAGAGAGCTTTTGACGGGCAAGAGGTTTATCTGATAACTGGTCGGTATCACTAGCCCGGTTAGACAATGAAACTTATTCAACTAAAGTACTTTTGCGGCGTCGTTGAAAACGGCGGCTTCATCGCGGCATCACGCGAATTATACGTCGCACAACCCGCCCTCAGCCGTCAGATATCTGAACTTGAAAGCGAGATTGGATGCCAGCTGTTTTTCCGAGGGCCGGGTGGGACAAAAATCACTGAAGCGGGGCAGAAGTTCTATCTGCATGCCCGCAAAATCTTGGGTACGGTCGAGTTTGCGCAAGCGGACATGCAAATTTTACCCAATCAATTGACGGGCGAAGTCACAATTGCACTGCCGGTTGGGATGGCCTCGCAGCTGGCCCCGCTTATTGTGCGCGGCGTTGAGCGTATTCACTCTGCCATCTCCGTCAAAATTGAAGATGGTTTAGGGTATCAGGCTGGACAGGCGATTGACGCAGGAAAAGTTGATTTTGGTATCATCGCGAATGTCGGGCGGTTGCACAACGTGACCTATGATCCAATTCTGGAAGAAAGCTTGTTTTTGTTCACCAAGCGGTTCGACGCGGATCCAGACACAACCAGCATTGATCTCGCGGCAATCCAAGATATTGAACTCATTATGCCTGACCGCAAAGTGAACGTGCGCCGTGGGCTTGAGAATGCCATGATAAAGATCGGCGGCAAATTGAATGTCCGCTACGAACAGCAATCCTTGCTGACCATTCGCAGCATGGTGCGCGCCGGTATCGGAGCCACCGTGATGAACTGGCCTTCGCTCTCGGATCTTTGGCATTCGGGTGAGCTTGACGCACGCATCATTGTCAATCCCGGCCTTTCTAGAACGGTATGTCTGGCTGTGCCAAACGCAAGACCTTTGACCAGCTCCGCTGCCGCCACCTACGATATCGTTAAAGGCGTCATGGAAACTGAGATCGAAAATGGCAACTGGCGGGGGGGACAGATTGTTGAAAACCATGATGAATTTTTGTCTGATGACGCGTTGATAACAACAACTGATTAGGCGGATCGCCGAATTGGATTAGAGGCGGCCCAGAATTTTGGCTAGCAATGGTCGAAATGCAGCAACTTTCGGTGAACCATGAAACACTTTGACCTTCCACGTTCGTCTTGGATGGACGACGAGCTGCATATGTTGTCGGATGCATGTCAGCAATTCTATGAACGCGAATGCGCGCCCCATTATGACGAATGGGAGGCACAGGGATCGTTCAGTCGCGGACTTTGGGAAAAGGCCGGTGAGATGGGTTTGTTGGGGGCTGAGGTTCCCGAAGAATTTGGTGGCTTGGGCGGTAGTTTTGCCCATGACGCGGTGATTGCTTATCAAGGGAATCTTGCAGGAATTGATGGTTGGGGCGGAGGGCTGCATAACTCAATCGTGATCCCATATATCATTCATTACGGCTCGGATGAGCAGCGCCATAACCTTCTGCCGCGCATGATATCTGGCGAACTGATCGGTGCGATTGCGATGACCGAACCCGGCGCGGGATCGGATTTGCAAAACATTAAGACGACGGCGGTTAAAGATGGAAATCACTACAAGATTTCCGGCTCAAAGACATTCATCACCAACGGCGCTTTGGCCGATATGATTATTGTTGCGGCTAAGACCGACCCCAAGTCGGGCGGGCGCGGGACATCGCTGTTCTTAGTTGAAACCGATGGGTTGGAAGGGTTCCGCCGGGGTCGCAACCTCGATAAACTTGGGATGAAATCCAACGATACGTCTGAGCTGTTCTTTGATGACATGCGGGTGCCTGCATCAGCGCTGCTTGGCCCCGAAGAGGGGCAGGGTTTTGCACAGATGATGCAGCAATTGCCGCAGGAACGCCTGTTGATCGGTGTCTATGCGGTGGCCCGGATCGAGCGGGCAATGCGGGTGACGCTTGACTATGTTAAGGAACGGTCAGCATTTGGTCAAAAGATCGCAGAGTTCCAGAATACCCAATTTGTGCTGGCCGAATGTGCAACCGAAGCCACAATCGCCAAGACCTTTTTGGATGCCTGTATCGTGGAACATCTGGCGGGCAACCTGACAACAGAGAAGGCCTCGATGGCGAAATACTGGCTGACGGATTTGCAGGCCAAGATCATTGATCGTTGTTTGCAGCTTTTTGGCGGTTACGGGCTGATGGCGGAATATCCGCTGGAACGGATGTACCGCGATAACCGGATTGAACGGATCTATGCGGGGACCAACGAGATCATGAAGCTCGTGATCGCCCGCGGTCTGTTAAAGGAATGACAATGACTGAAGATATCGTGCTTGTGACTCGTCAAACCACTGTTGCGCATCTCACCATGAACCGTCCAGCCGCGCGCAACAGCCTGTCGTTGGAGATGCTGGAGCAGATGCATTCTGCGATCAGGGATCTTGGGGAGGCCCGTGATGTGCATGTGATTGTCATCAACGCAAACGGTCCGGGTTTTTGTGCAGGCCACGATCTGAAAGAGCTAACAGCAGCACGCGCGCATGCTGATCAGGGCCTCGCGTTTTTTGAAGAAACCATGGGCAAGTGCGCGCGCCTGATGCAGGCGATTGTGACCTGCCCTAAGCCGGTGATCGCGCAGGTGCATGGTATTGCAACGGCCGCAGGATGCCAATTGGTGGCGAGTTGCGATCTGGCGGTTGCAGCGGAAGATGCGCGATTCTCCACGCCGGGGGTGAATATTGGTCTGTTTTGCTCCACGCCGATGGTCGCCTTGTCACGCAACGTGTCGCGCAAGGCGGCGATGGAAATGTTGCTGACCGGCGACATGATCCCGGCAGATCAGGCAGTGCAGTTTGGCCTGTTGAACAAAGTTGTCGCCGCTGATGATCTGGAAGCGGCGGCAAACGCTTTAGCAGACACAATCGCGGCAAAGGCCCCCGCGACATTGCGCATCGGAAAAGAAGCTTTTTATCAGCAGGTTGAGATGCCGTTGGTGGATGCTTATGACCACGCGTCGCGCGTGATGGTCGCAAATATGATGAAACCAGATGCAGAAGAGGGCATTGGCGCGTTCATAGAAAAGCGCACGCCAAACTGGCGATCTCTCTAGCTGACATGCGCGGATAGTTATTGGAGGATGAAAGATGGAATGTTGTGGACCAGGATATGCAACCCCAGCTGAAGCGATCAAAGCACCACGGGAAAAGTTGCTTTATACGATTGCGATCTATACCGGGACCGGCATTCAAAAACCGGATTACCTGGCGACGGTCGATGTGGACCCGGACAGCCCGACCTATTCACAAGTTATTCACCGGCTTGAGATGCCGGGCATCGGGGATGAGTTGCACCATATGGGCTGGAACGCCTGTTCGTCCTGCTTTGACGATGGATCGATGTCGCGCAAATATCTGATTTTACCGGGTGTTCGGTCCAACAACCTGCATATCGTGGACACCGCAATAGACCCGCGCGCGCCGAGGCTGCACAAAGTGGTGGAGGGGGCCGAGATCAAGTCCAAAACCAACCTGTCTGGTCCGCACACCGTGCATTGTCTGGGCTCGGAAATCATCATCTCAATGCTGGGCGATGCCAAGGGCGAGGCACCGGGCGGATATCTGCATCTCAACAAAGACTTCGAAATCCAAGGTCGCTGGGAAAACTCCATGGGTGACATCAAGTTCGGTTATGATTTCTGGTATCAGCCGCGACATAACGTGATGGTCAGTTCCGAATGGGCCGCCCCCAATACGTTCATGCCGGGCTTTGATTTGGAGGAAGTGGGTCACCTCAAGTACGGTCGTGAGCTGCATTTTTGGGACTTTGAGAAAAAGGTTCCGATTGAAACGATGTATCTGGGCGAGGATGGCTTGCTGCCTTTAGAGGTCAAATTCCACCACGACCCCGACAGCACGCACGGGTTCTGCGGGGCAGCATTGTCGTCCAACGTCATTCATTGGTGGAAAGACGATGCCGGCAAGTGGCAGTGGGAAAAAATCATCGATGTGGAAAACGAACCGCATCCTGACTGGCCCATTCCGGTGCCGGGGGTGATGTCGGCGATCCTGATCTCGATGGATGATAAATACCTCTACCTCAACAATTGGTTGCATGGTGATATGCGCCAATATGACATCTCTGATCCGCATAATCCGGTGCTCACGGGGCAGGTTTGGATGGGTGGATTATTAGGCAAAGCACCAGAAATAAACGGTGTGAAAATGGCGGGCGGGCCGCAGATGTTTCAGCTCTCGCTGGACGGCAAACGGCTTTATGTCACGACGTCGTTGTTCAGCACATGGGACAACCAGTTCTATCCTGAAATCCGCGAACAAGGTGGTGTGATGGTGATGATGGACTGTGATCCCGTGAATGGTGGTATGACGATGAACCCCGACTTCATCGTTGATTTTGGCAAAGAACCAAATGGGCCAAGCCGCTGCCACGAGGCTCGTTATCCTGGTGGCGATTGCACAAGTGACATCTGGCTATGATCGTGACGATTTCTAACCGCAGCGGCGCAACTTACGAGGTCGATCCCCGTCGATCGCTCTTGGATAGTTTGCGTGATCAGGGCGCCGATCTGCCCTTCGGCTGCAAATATGGCGGCTGCATTACCTGTGCGGCAAAGCTGACTGCCGGAAAAGTTGATCAGCGTCGCCAGGTTGCGCTGAACAACCGGCAGATCAATGACGGCTATGTCATCCTCTGCGTCGCGCGCCCCGTTACAGACATCACCCTGGAAATCGGCGTGGAGAGCCATACGACGCTCTACCGCAACCCTTTCCGTGACCCGTTGAAACCCCACGAACTCAAGGCGGATATCGCCACACCAAAGGAGGTTTGACCCATGCCTGCTGCTGCAATGGACAAGCTCTACAACTACGATACCAAGTACCTCGCTGACATCCTGAAATCGGTGAAATCTATTGCTATGGTGGGTGCCAGCGCCGATAAAACCAAGTTCAGTTACGGCGTGCTGCGGGTGCTGCACGAGACCGGTTATGATATGATCCCCGTAAACCCCAACCCTAATCTGCATGAAATCCGGGGAATAAAAGTGTATCATTCGCTGGAAGAGATTGACCGTCCTGTGGACATGGTTGAAATCTTCCGCCCCAAGGAAGAATTCTATGGGTTTGCGGAACAGGCCATCAAAATGGGTGCAAAAGTGCTTTGGGGTCAGATCGGCGTCTACGACGACAAGGCCGCCAAGCTGGCCGAAGACGCGGGCCTCAAAGTCGTTATGAATCGTTGCCCCAAGATCGAGTTGTTCCGCCCCTTTTGGAAACCACGACTGGACCTCAAAATTTGATTGAACCCGTAGCTCATGCGTGTTGCTGTCCGGGCGCAATCGCCTTGGATTGGCCGCTCAACGCGTTGTTGTTGCGCATTGGATTTGGACACAAGGAGAACGCTGTCATGGCGCAATTCATTACGAAAAATTCTAAGGATATAGTCAAGGCCGCCCTGTCGGATGTGCCTGCAATCAGTGTTGAAGAAGCGTTGCCACTTGTTGGCAGTGACACGCACGTTTTTGTTGACCTGCGCGATGGCACGGAACAGGCAAAATCAGGCACCATCCCGGGTGCTATTGTGTCGTCACGGGGCATGATGGAGTTTCACATTGATCCTATAAGCCCGGTTCACAAGCCAGCCTTCAATCAAGACAAAACTTACGTGTTTTACTGTGCCTCGGGTGGGCGTTCCGCTTTGGCCGCACTGGTTGCCATTGAGATGGGCCTGTCACCAGTCGTGAACCTGTCGGGCGGCGTAACCGCATGGAAAAAAGTGAGTGGAACTTTGGAGGATATGAGTTAATGCGCGACGTTGTCATTACATCAGGTGTCCGCACCGCAATTGGAAGTTTTGGTGGTGCAATCGCCAGTTCGCCGCCCTGTGATTTGGCCGTCGCTGTTGCCAAAGAAGCCATTGAACGAGCAACGGTTTTGCCTGCCGACATCAATCAATCCGTGTTCGGCAATGTGATCCACACTGAACCACGAGATATGTACATCGCACGCGTTGCGGCCATCGGTGCGGGTGTACCGGAAACATCGCCAGCTCTGACATTGAACCGCTTGTGCGGCAGCGGATTACAGGCCGTTGTCACAGGCGCTGAACAAATCATGCTTGGCAACAGTGACATCGTTCTTGCTGGCGGCGCTGAAAATATGAGCCGCGCTGGCCACATGATGATTGCTGCGCGCTTTGGTGCAAAAATGGGTGACGTGTCAGCCACTGACATGATGACCGGCGCGCTGACGGATCCGTTTGGCAATGGCCATATGGGCGTGACTGCGGAGAATGTTGCGACGGCGAGCGATATTGATCGTCAAACCCAAGACGGGCTGGCGCTGGAAAGCCATCGTAGAGCCGCCAGGGCGATCAATCTTGGACACTTCAAAGAGCAAATCCTGCCCCTCACGGTCAGACAGGGCCGCAAGGAAGTTGTTTTTGAAACGGATGAACATGCGCGCGCTGATCTGAAGGCGGAAGATCTCGCGAAACTGCGTCCGGCCTTTAAGAAAGACGGCTCCGTCACGGCGGGAAATGCATCGGGGATTAATGACGGGGCTGCCGCACTCGTGCTGGCGTCCGAGGATATCGCGGATGAAAAAGGCCTGCCCAAACTTGCCGTGATCCGCGCGTCGGCTCTAGGAGGCGTTGCGCCCGAAGTAATGGGGATGGGGCCAGTTCCTGCGGTTACACGTGTTCTGGAACGGGCTGGCCTGAAAATTTCAGACCTGTCTTGCATCGAGTCCAATGAGGCTTTTGCAGCCCAAGCATGCGCTGTTTCAAATACATTGGGCTTTCCATCTGAGATCACCAACCCAAATGGCGGGGCCATCGCGCTTGGTCATCCGGTCGGCGCGTCGGGGGCAATCATTCTGATCAAGCTGATGTACGAGCTACGGCGCACAGGCGGGCGTTTTGGCCTCGCAACAATGTGCATCGGTGGCGGTCAAGGCATTGCCATGATTATCGAAAATCCAAAGGCAAAGTAATGTCTGAGATCCAGAACATTGCAATCATCGGGTCCGGTACAATGGGCGGTGGTATCGCCATCTCGGCACTGAACGGTGGCATTGAAACGGTTCTTATCGACACGTCCGGCGCCGCATTGGATCGGGCAAAGGCCCGCGTCCAAGAGTACTTCGAGCGGCAGGTTTTAAAGGAAAGAATGACAGTTCAAGACGCCGAAAAGGCTTTGTCACACCTTCGACTTGCCACCGATTATTCAGCCGCCAGCAACGTCGATTTGGTGATCGAGGCGGTATTCGAAGATCTAGAAGTTAAGAAAACCGTATTCTCACAGCTGGAACAGGTTATCTCCCGAGCCTGCTATCTGGCTACCAACACCAGCGCGTTGAAAGTCTCTGAGATTGCCGACGCGCTGGTGTACCCAGATCGGCTGTGCGGCTTGCATTACTTTAGCCCAGCCGAAGTAAATCCAGTCGTCGAAGTCGTGCGCAGTGACCTGACACACGAGAGTACCGTGGCGGCCGCGTTGGCTTTTTTACAGTCCTGCCAAAAGATTCCAATCGAATGCAAAGACCAAAGCGGGTTTGCTTTGAATCGCTTCTTTTGCCCTTATACAAACGAGGCTGCACGCTGCATCGATGACGGCCTTGGGTCGCCTGCACAGATTGATGAAGTCGCTAAACAAGTGTTCGGTGTGCCGATTGGGCCCTTTTTCGTGATGAATATCGTCAAGCCGCGCATCAACCTGGCCGCCGTTCGAAATCTGGCGCATCTGGGACCCTTTTACGCCCCTGCCACTAGCCTGAGTAAGACCGGTGATGCTGGCGAAAATTGGGAAATAGATGGCACGCCACCCGCTCTTGCTCCAGAGATACAACAAACCATCTCAGATCGCTTACAAGGCGCCATCTACTTTGCGGTGAAACAAGAACTTGATGAAGGTGTCGCAACAGCTAAAGCAATCGATCTTGGCGCTTGTCGCGCATTTGCGTTTGCCAAAGGGCCGGTCGAAATGATGCAACGTTTGGGGTCCGAGACCGTGGCACATATGATTTCATTGGTAGAAGACAAAAACAACCTAACGCGCCTCTCCACTTAGAGAGTTAAGATGGGCTGACAGAAACACATAGGGCGAGATCATGAATCCGACTGACCGGGATCTTCTAACATCCAACCATTGGGGCACCTACAGGGTGGACGTCGTAGATGGCCAGGTAACGGCTTTGCGAAAATTCGAAGAAGACCCAGATCCGTCACCGATTGGTCTCGGCATTGTTGACGTTTTAGACGGCCCAACTCGGATTACAACGCCAATGGTACGCAAAAGCTGGCTTGAGGGCGGGCCCGGAACAGCAACGGAAAAACGCGGTTTAGAAGACTTTGTCGCGGTGAGTTGGGACAAAGCGAATCAACTCGTTGCGGATGAATTGAAACGGGTGCGAGGTGATTTTGGCAATCAGGCAATCTATGCGGGTTCCTATGGCTGGGCCAGTGCCGGACGGTTCCATCATGCCCAAAGTCAGCTCAAGCGCTTTTTGAATTGTATTGGTGGTTTTACCAGCTCGAAAAACACCTATTCCTTTGCTGCCGCCGAAGTTGTGGTACCCCATGTTTTGGGCACCTTCCGCGGATTTATCGACACATCGACCAGTTGGGCCTCCATCGCGTCGGACTGTGAATTGTTTGTGGCTTTCGGTGGTGTACCGCTAAAAAACGGCCAGATCAGCCAAGGTGGCACCGGCGCACATGTCCAAAGGGCGGGCGTGTCCGCAGCGCACAAAGCTGGTGTACGTTTCGTTAATATTTCACCCTTGCGATCAGACTTGATGGAGGAGGTGGAGGCCGAATGGCTGGCACCGCGCCCGTCGAGCGATACCGCGCTTATGCTGGGGTTAATGCATACACTGCTGGCAGAAGAATTGCATGATGAGGCGTTTCTTGATCGCTACACGGTGGGTTTCGAACGTTTCGCAACTTATTTGAACGGCGAAGAGGATGGCATTGCGAAGACCGCCGATTGGGCGGCCGACATCTGCGCACTACCTGCTGACACAATCCGCGACCTTGCCCGACGCATGGCCAAAAGCCGCACGATGATTTCGGTGGCGTGGGCGCTGACACGACAGGATCATGGTGAGCAACCTTTCTGGGCTGCAATGCTTGGGCAGCTCGGCCTGCCAGGAACCGGTCTCGGCTTTGGGTATTCGGCAATGAACAATATCGGGTTGAACCGACAGCAACTGGATTTTGCATCCTTTCCGCAGGGCAAGAATCCGGTTAAGGATTTCATTCCCGTTGCCCGTGTCACCGACTTGCTGGAAAATCCTGGTGGCCGGTTCGACTACGATGGGCAATCCTATGCTTATCCCGATATTCGCCTGATCTGGTGGGCTGGTGGTAATCCGTTTCACCACCATCAGGACCTCAACAGACTGCGCCGGGCCTGGGCCAAGCCCGAGACGATCATCGCCAACGAACGGTGTTGGAATGCGCTGGCTAAACACGCAGATATTGTGCTGCCCTGCACCACGCCGCTGGAGGGTACTGTCAGATTAAACTCGGTTGAAGCGAGCAGGGTGGTTTCGTAGGCTTGCCGTATGACAAAACACTTCCCATTCAGGTACTTTAAAACGAGCCCTGAGATCATCCGCTTGGCTG
>Ga0209137_1002607_pt1 | contig 15724 bp, 15 predicted proteins | sample SaaInl5LU_22_DNA_FD_184642 | JGI IMG/M metagenome (GOLD analysis project Ga0209137, IMG submission 184642) | Marine microbial communities from expanding oxygen minimum zones in the Saanich Inlet - ESP_105LU_22_DNA (SPAdes) (version 2) | ecosystem: Environmental > Aquatic > Marine > Intertidal... | reverse complement strand
AGGGCATAACGATCTTCCTCTCCTCCCACCTGCTCAGCGAGATAGAGATGCTGTGTAGTCATGTCGCTGTGATGAGCGCAGGCAAAATCATTGCTCAGGGGCTTATCGAGGACCTCAGGAATGAGGAGCCAACCCGCCTCATTCTTAGAACCGATGACATTGACGCAGCTGTAGAGACGTTGAAGGCAAATGGAATCGGTAAAGCCAAGATTCTCGGGGACCAGATCACTTGCGAGGTAGATCCCGCACTCGATGTCGCAAGCCTGAACGCAAAGCTAGTAAGAAAAAAGGTCTCGGTAAATGAGATCAGGCTTCAGCGCTCCAGCCTCGAAGAGAAGTATGTGAAGCTCACGGGAGAGGGGTTTGAAGTTGTTCGCTAAGACCCTAGGCATCAGGCTCTTCCTCTCAGAGCTCAAGGTCATGTTCACGCGACGCCGGACCTGGGCGATGCTGGCTGCTATCGCACTGATTCCCATTTTGTTGGCTGTAGCAGTTGCGCTCTCATCGGAGCGGCTAGCACCAGGTGAAGGCCCGCCATTCCTGGCTCAGGTCACACAAAACGGCCTGTTTACTGGCTTCACGGCCATGCTGCTGGCACTGCCGCTGTTCTTGCCGCTCACGGTGTCGGTGGTAGCTGGTGACACCATCGCTGGCGAGGCTGGGCTAGGTACCCTTCGCTACCTGCTGATCTCTCCGGTGGGACGGGTTCGGCTACTTGTCATGAAGTACCTGGCATCGCTGGTGTTCATTCTCGCCGGCACCTTCACACTGATGATTGCCGGAGCGACAATTGGAGCAATCCTGTTCCCGGTTGGCCCGGTGACTTTGTTGTCAGGTTTCACCATAAGCATTTTTGAGGCCTTCGGGCGGATGGCACTTGTTGCTCTCTACACAACTGTTTCGCTCTCCGGAATGGCAGCCGTTGGCCTGTTTATCTCGACGCTAACCACTGTTCCGGTTGGAGCGATGACCGCAACCTTGGTTACCAGCGGTGTTAGCAACATCCTTGGGAACATCCCCCAGCTTGAGTGGATGCACTCCTGGCTCTTCACCTATTACTGGCTTGACTTTGCAGATCTTCTGAGGGCTCCAATTGAGTGGGGTTCAATGCTCAACAACATTGTTCTGCAGCTTGGGTGGATTGCAGTCTTTGGAGCTCTTGCCTATGGTCGCTTCACCACCAAGGACATCCTGAGCTAGCGCTGTTAGACTTTGTGGCCGTAGGGGCCTCTAGCTCAGTTGGTAGAGCAACGGACTTTTAATCCGTGGGTCGTGGGTTCGAGCCCCACGGGGCCTACAAATTTCTAGGTGCCCTCGCCCACAACCTGCAAATTGCTTGCGCCATCAACACGCCATGTCCCCTCGACGTTGACCATCAGGTACCTCAGGCCATAGACGGCGTTGCCGGACTCTATGAAACGAACGTCAATGATTGCAATGACTTCTGAGCTGTCCACCATGCAGTCTCGGTAGGCAAGCTCTGAGGACTCAATCAGAGGGCCATAGCTACCGGAGATAATCTCTATAAACCCCTCTAGGGTGACGCTTTCCTGAAAACTGGGAGAGGAAATTGCATACGCCCTATCAAACTCACCTTCGCCAAAGGCCGCGGTTTGGGTGTCTATTGAATCTTCAATGCTGAGCTGAGTTGCTTCCTGGCACTCCTGAGGGCCCGCAGGTTCTGACTCCGCGGTGTCCTCTTCCTCAACTTTGCCTTGAGGCGAATCTTCTTGAGGCGCTTCGCTATCAACCTGAGCTGGGGTGGAGATGGCCGCCTCGTCAACAGCTGCCTGACAGCCAGTGAGTGCCAAAGCTGCTAAAAGGACCAGCGCCCTACTTAGTTTCACTCTGCTGCCTATTTGTTAGTCGCCTAATTAGCTTGAGTGATTCGCAAGACCAAAGCGCCCATAAAACCAATAGCGGCTGGAAGAAGAGCCTTATAAACCGGGCCTGATCGGTGTCTAGACCAAACGCGTCAATGCCCTCCACATATTGGTTGATGTTGCCGGGAAAGATGGCGATGAAAAACAGTGCTGTGACAAGACCTGCCCAAGGGACAACCCATCCCACAGTAAGTAGGGATAGTCCAAGGAGAATCTCCACGATGCCGGATGCGACCACAACAAAGTCAGGATCTAGCGGCAGCCATACCGGAACCTGTGCCTGAAACTCCTGGCGAGCATCGGTCAGATGACCAACTCCTGCCATCATCAGAGCTCCACCCAGCAACACTCTGGCGAGTGTCTTGATTACCTTCATCATTGCTAGGCAAACCCATTCATTGCCCGCTTTGTTCCGCGCAGCTCTGGAAGCAACTTGGCCCATAACTGGTTTGCAAGTAAGTGCAGAGTAAAGGCAAGTCCCTCATCGGTGTCTATAAAGCCGATGGTGGTCTGGTGGGCGAAGTGAGCTATTTTCTCGGTCACCTAGTAGGGGTCAAAGAATGCAGCCTTTGTGACATAACCCACTCCCCGATCATGAAAAAGAAGGCCTTCAAAGACTTCGAGAAAAGGCTTGAAGCGAGCAGGGGCATCAAGATGAGGCTTGTTCATATGAACGAGAGAAGCCCGGCCGAGCTCGCCGCCTCAAAAGGCAGGGAGCCGTGCGTGCTTCTGGAATATGAAGACGGGTCAATGTCTATGTTCTTGGATTATGAGGAACTCAAGGCAGCTGGTGGAAGGGTGAACTCGTTTGAAAAACTCGTCGAGTCAAGGCTAAATATTTACCTGTAGGACTTTCCCCCAAACGCCGACCACACCGGGTTATACCCAGTTCTGAATGCCCGCATCCAGCGTCGCTCGCTGAAGTTTTAGCTTCAGGGGGTGAAGCGAAGACAGGTAATTCTGAAGTTGAAAAAAGAGGCTAGAAAACAAGGTCTGCCCTTTGAAATTATTGAGCTCAAAAGGCACACCGGTATCAAAATCGGTAACACTACTAAAACACTTGGTCGTCACAGTGAGATACCGAATAAGACAGTCGTAAAGTTTTATCAGCAGTTCTCCGATGAGCTAGGAAGCAGGTGGTGGAGGTGACACACTTCACAATCATGGCTGAGCGAGACGGTGACTGGTGGTCGCTTCAAGCCAAAGAGTTGCCTGGAGCAATTAGTCAGGTTAGGAGAATCGAGGATGCAGTCGTAATCAAGGAAGCCCTTGCTTTCCTAACAGGAGAGCCTGAGGACTCAATAACGGTATCCCTAGAGATACTTGAATCAGGTTTGATAGACAACGCTTCCTAACTTCTTACGCTGGTGAAGCCACTGCGCCCAAATGGCAAAAGTTAGCCAAACCACCTGCATCACTACAATTGCCCGCTGAGCAACTCCAGTTACTGTCCGATCCGGGTCTAGCCAGGTAAGCAGAAAGACCAAGGTTGCGATTGTCATCACGGCTGTTGCCGTAATTGCCCCCGGTGGCCGAATGCTCCAGTGATACTGGCGGTCAAATCTCATGGCTAATAGTGGCCAGGCCGAAAACAACACAAAAGCTGAGGTGGCAAAGAACAGGTGCTGAGGAGAATTAGATGTCTGATCCGGCACCGCAAATATGGCAACCCCATATGAACTTAGTCCCGCAAGAAAGAGTGTGATTCTTCCGGGCATGGCGAGCGACTTCGCGTGCCAGGCTCCAATCAAAGTGAGGGTTGAGCCAAAAAGGAAGAAGCTGGTCTGCACCCACTTCACCGGAGAATCATCTGCGGCAAGGTCGGAGATGGTCTGACGAATGGGGTCATACCCTGGCCACAGCAGCGCCGATAGTGTCCATCCGGTTATGTTTTGGATGGGGCCGAGTGTGGCTGCGACGACCGCCCAAATGCCAATCAGCTGCATTACAGAGCCATCCTTGAGAGGAAAGCCTTGGTCCGCTCTTGCTGCGGGTTAGCGAAGAACTCCTTGGCCTCGTTGGCTTCGTAAATCTTGCCTTGCTCCAAGAAAATTACCCAGTCCGCGACCTCTCGAGCAAACGCCAGCTCATGGGTGGCCATGAGGATCGTAGTGCCGGTCTTCTTGAGGTCGCGAATCAGATCCAGAACCTCCCCAACCAGCTCAGGATCCAGGGCGCTTGTGACCTCGTCAAGCAGCAACACCTTGGGGTCCATGGCAACTGCCCTGGCTATGGCACTTCGTTGCTGCTGCCCACCGGAAACCTTGTCTGGGTAAGAGTCTCCTCGATCACCCAGTCCAATGCGGTCAAGCCACCTCTGGGCAATTTTTATTGCTTCTTCTTTGCTCATGCCTTTGACGTGCTTGAGGGCGAGAGTGATGTTGTCCATGATGCTTAGGTGAGAAAAAAGGTTGAAGGACTGGAAAACGAGCCCGATCTTTGCCCTGATTTCATCCTCATCGACTCCAGGAGCCGAAATCTCCTCATCGTCTAAGAAGATTTGCCCATCCGAAATCTCCTCAATGAGGTTTACACACTTTAGAAGTGTGGACTTTCCTGAACCTGAGGCCCCGATCAGCGCAACTATTTGTCCGGGAAACACCTCAAGGTCGACCCCGTCAATTACAACTCGATCGCCGTAGTGCTTTTTGAGGCCGGTAACCCTCAGGCGCGGCTTGTCCCAGTTGATCACAGCGTGCTGCCCATCTGCTCACGCTCTGAGTACTTCCGAGAGATTCGATCTGCCAACCTGACTGTAGGGATGGCGAGCAGCACGAACAGCAGGCCAGCAACGACGTATGGGGTGAAGTTAGCAAACTTAGCCGCCTCAATTTGCGCGCCTCTGACCGCGTCAACGGCACCAAGCACCGAGATCAGCCCAACGTCCTTCTGAAGAGCCACAAAGTCGTTCATAAGCGGCGGTATTACTTTTCTAACAGCCTGCGGCAAGACAACCAGGCGCATCGACTTGGAGTAGCTCAGCCCCAAGCTCCTTGCAGCAAGACGTTGCGAGGAGTGCACAGATTCAATGCCTGCTCTAAATACCTCTGAGACATAAGCACTGTAGGTAAGCGTGAGCGCGATAGTTCCCAGCACCTCCGCGGGAACGCGACCCAAAAACTCAAGACGCAGGCCAGGTATTCCGAATCCCACCAGATACAAAACGATGATCAGTGGCAACCCCCTGAAGAGGTCTACATAGCCCCTAGACAAAACCCTTAGGGGGAAAAACACGGGTGACTTGAGGGTTCTGAAAATCGCCAGCAGAAGCCCGGTAATCAAGACCAGGAATGCAGCAGCGATTAGCACGCGCAGGTTTAGCAGTAGCCCGTCAAATACCCTTGGAAACGCCTCGACAGCGACTTCCCAGTTGAAAAAACTGGTCTCAACTCTTTGCCAGCCTGGTGTTGCCAAAAGACCAAACCAAACAAACGCCGCGAAGGCGAGCGTGGAAAGCATGGCTAAGCCAACCGACTTATTCTTTTTCCGGCGCTTGAAGTCCCTCCGGGCACGCTCCGCCGGGGAGATGGTCGAGTCGTCAAGTGCCATAAAGAGCCTTACAGAAAAACCTTAAATTGAAATAGGTGAGGCGATTTCTCGCCCCACCTATTTAACCCTGAAAAAACTACTTCAGTACCGGAGCACCGACATAATCTGCCAGCCACTCCTGCTCGATCTCAGCAAGCTTGCCGCTCTCGCGCAGGGCATCGACTGCCGCAGTCACTGCCTCGGTTAGCGGTGAATCCTTGTCTAGGACTAGACCAAAGCTGTCTCCAGCCTCAGCGCCATCAAGCTGACCAAGGATGATTCCGCCGTCAAGCTCGACCGCGGTTAGGTAGAACGCGGTTGGTAGGTCAACAACGATTGCATCGACCTGACCGTTGGCAAGTGCCGCCTTGGCATCGTCATTGGAGTTGAAGACCTGAGCTCCACCATTTGGCTGGATGATCTCCTCGATTGCCTTGAGGCTCGTGGTTCCTGTCTGGGCTCCGATCAAAAGTTCCTTCAGATCGGCCAGATCGGTAACTCCCTCAGCTGCGGAACCGGCAACGGTTATCACCGTCTGGGCCGTGTAGTAGTAAGGACTTGAGAAATCAACCGATGCTTTGCGCTCCTCAGTGATTGAGTACTGCTGCAAGTTGAAGTCAAAGCTCTTTGGTCCAGGCTGAATTGCCTCTTCGAATGTGGTTCTGACCCAAACTACGTCCTCGGGTGCGAAGCCTAACTCTGCTGCTACGGCGTAAGCGACTGCGGACTCAAAACCCTCGCCTGATTCAGGGGTGTCATCAAGAACCCATGGGTAGTAGGCGGGCAGTCCCGTGCCAATTGTCAGCTTTCCAGCCGTCAAAGTCTCCAGAACGTCCTCAGTTACCTCTTCAGACGTGGGCGTTGTATCTACTTCCTCAACGGCGGCCTCCTCGGCAGGTGCACATGCACTCAGACCCAGAGCGAGCGCGATTGCAGCTATGGACGCTACTGCCGACCGGCCAAACTTCTTACTTATGGTTGTCAAAATTTCTCCTATTTTTGCGGGGGTGCCAGAAGATATTGCACCAGTAGAGGCCGGAAGTCCAAATTTGCGACTAACTGTTACAAACGCCGATTAGCTTTTTGCCTGGTGAACAATTGCGGTTATCCTGTTAGTCAGTCGCAAGCCTGCGCAATCCCCCAAAAATTGTCTGGAGATTCCGCATTGTTGCTTCACGAGTTCAAGCAGGTCGGGCTGACCGACAGGGCGAGCGGACTACTTGACGCCCTGAATACCCGTGTCGTTGTTGCTGACGGCGCAATGGGCACCATGTTGCAGGATCGAAAGCCAACTCTTGAGGACTTTGAGGGCCACGAGGGTTGCAACGAGGTCCTAAACGCAACCAGACCCGACATAGTCCTCGATGTCCATAACGCCTACTTCGAGACCGGCATTGACTGCGTCGAGACCAATACCTTCGGCGCAAACTGGTCAAATCTCTCCGACTACGGCATTGACGACCGCATCGAGGAGCTCGCTGAGGCGGGCGCCAGGCTCGCTAGACAGTCAGCCGATGAATTCACCGCCAAAGACTCCAAACCACGCTGGGTTTTAGGTTCGATGGGACCGGGAACAAAGCTCCCATCACTTGGCCACACCACCTATGACTTTCTCAAGGAGACCTTTGCCCGTCAGGCCAAGGGTCTAATTGCGGGAGGCAGCGATGCCTTCATGGTTGAGACGAGCCAGGATCTCCTCCAGACCAAGGCCGCCATAAATGGCTGCAAGCAGGCCATTGTTGAGAGCGGCATTAGGTTACCGATTTTTGTTGAGGTAACCGTTGAAACCACTGGCACCATGCTCATGGGAAGCGAGATTGGAGCTGCCCTAACTGCCCTTGAACCTCTCGGTATTGACATGATTGGGCTGAATTGCGCGACAGGTCCAGCCGAAATGAGTGAGCACCTTCGTCAGCTAAGCCAACACTCTCAAATTCCGGTCATGGTTATGCCAAATGCTGGGCTGCCCATCTTGCAAGGAGATGGCGCGGTCTACCCGCTAACCCCTGGCGAGCTAGCAACTGCTCACGAACAGTTCATCAAGGAATTCGGTCTGTCACTGGTTGGTGGCTGCTGCGGAACTACCCCAGAGCACCTGAAGGCTGTGGTCGAAAGAGTGGGCGGGGTGAAGACGCTCCAGAGAAAGATCTCTATCGAGCCAGGGGTTTCCTCTCTCTATCAACACGTTGCCCTCGACCAGGACAACACCTATTTGGCAATTGGTGAGCGCACCAACGCCAATGGCTCCAAGGCCTTCCGAGAGGCAATGCTCGAGGAGCGCTGGGACGACTGCGTCGAGATTGCAAAGCGACAGGTTCGCGATGGTGCTCACCTTCTGGACGTCAGCGTCGACTATGTCGGTCGCGATGGCGTAAGAGACATGCAGGAGATTGTTTCCCGCTTTGCCTCGGCATCGACCCTGCCACTTGTCATCGACTCGACCGAACCCGAGGTGATGAAGGCTGGACTTGAGCTAATCGGCGGCAGACCGGTGATTAACTCGGTCAACTTTGAAGACGGCGACGGCCCTAATTCACGCTTCCAGAGGTCTATGCCTCTGGTCAAGGAACATGGTGCAGCTGTCATAGCTCTAACGATTGATGAGCAGGGCCAAGCAAGAACCAAAGAGGACAAGGTCCGCATTGCATCAAGACTCATCGACACCTTGGTCGAGGACTGGGGCATGCGGGTCAGTGACATCATCATGGACTGTCTTACCTTCCCAATCGCTACCGGCCAGGAAGAGACCAGGCGTGACGCGATTGAGACCATCGAGGCTATTCGTGAGGTAAACAGGCTCTACCCCGGTGTTCACACCACCCTCGGAGTCTCAAATGTCTCTTTTGGACTTAATCCGGTCTCGCGCTCTGTGCTGAACTCGGTGTTCCTACACGAGGCCTACGAGGCTGGACTCGACACGGCAATCATCGATGCGGCAAAGATTGTGCCACTGGCATCGATTCCCGAGGACCAGATGAAGGTTGCTCTGGATCTGGTCTATGACCGCAGAGAGTATGACGATGCGGGAAACATCACCTATGACCCGCTGCAGGCGATGCTCGAGCTATTCGCCGGTGTAAACAGCTCTGCCCTCAAAGATGCCAGGGCTGCCGAGCTGGCTGCTCTAAGCGTCACTGAGCGCCTCGAGCGCAGAATCATTGACGGGGAAGCCAAGGGACTTGAGCAGGATCTCGATCAGGCCAGGGAAGACGGCGTAAAGCCGCTAGATATCATCAACAACCACCTGCTCGAGGGCATGAAGATAGTTGGAGAACGTTTTGGTAAGGGCGAGATGCAGCTTCCCTTCGTGCTGCAGTCTGCCGAGGTTATGAAGAGCGCCGTAGCGCTCCTAGAGCCCCACATGGAAAAAACCGACGAGGGCGGCAAGGGAACCATTGTCCTTGCAACAGTTCGAGGCGATGTCCACGACATCGGCAAAAACCTCGTCGACATCATCCTGACCAACAACGGCTACAACGTCATTAACGTGGGAATCAAACAGCCAATCAATGACATCATCGCCGCCGCAGAAGAGCACAATGCCGACGTCATCGGCATGAGCGGTCTACTCGTGAAATCGACACTTGTAATGAAAGAAAACCTTGAGGAGTTGGCATCAAGAGGCTTTGGAACGAAGTGGCCTGTAATTCTCGGAGGTGCTGCGCTAACCAGAGCATTTGTCGAAGATGACCTAGCCGGTCAGTTCGAAGGCGTCGTGAGATACGCCAAAGACGCCTTTGAGGGACTTGATTTGATGGAGCCGCTTGTGAAGATTGCCCGGGGTGCAGATCCAGAGAGCGTGGGGCTGCCGCCACTCAAAAAACGCATCCACGCAAAGACACAGCTAACCCTCACCGAGGAAGCGGATCTCCCGGCTCGCTCCGATGTTGCAAGTGACAACAGCGTCCCAACGCCGCCCTTCTGGGGTACGAGGCTCGTAAAAGGCATCAAGCTCGCCGACTATGCAGACTTCTTGGATGAGCGAGCGACCTTCATGGGCCAGTGGGGCCTCAAGCCCTCCAGAAACGATGGCCCGGGCTATGAGGAGCTGGTTGAGACCGAGGGCCGACCAAGGCTGCGCTACTGGCTCGACCGCATTCTGGCCGAGGGGATGTTTGACGCAAAGGTTGCCTATGGCTACTTCCCTGTCTATTCAAGTGCAAACGAGGTCGTTGTCTTAGGCCACGGTGACGATCTCGAGGGGCTGCTGGGTACCAAAGGGCTGCTAGCTCCAGATGGTGGCGCAGGTGTTCTTGGCAAGGAGCGAATGCGCTTTAGCTTCCCGCGCCAGAGAAGAGATCGGCACCTCTGCCTAGCGGACTTTGTGAAGAGTGAGGAATCGGGCGTGATAGATGTCATGCCGATTCAGCTTGTGACAGTTGGCTCAAACGTTGACAACTTCACCCAGAAGCTGTTCGCCGAAAATGCCTATCGCGAATACATGGAGCTCAACGGCCTAGCAATGCAGTTAACCGAGGCGCTGGCCGAGTACTGGCACAGCCGCATCCGTGCGGAGCTCGGATTTGAATCTGAGGACCCCAAAGAGCTTGCCGGATACTTCGACCTCAAGTATCGAGGGGCGAGGTTCTCGCTCGGCTATCCAGCCTGCCCGGAGATGGAAGATCGCAAGAAGGTCGTCGAGCTTCTAAGACCTGAGCGACTGGGCATCGAACTCAGCGAGGAGCTGCAGCTCCACCCTGAGCAGTCCACAGACGCATTTGTCTTCCACCACCCAGAGGCTAAGTACTTCTCCGTCTAGAGCTTGGCTCGCTCCAAAGTCCGAATCAGCGGTCTACCAAAGACCACCAGCCCGATAGCAACGCTAAGCGCCCGCACGGTGTCCCAAGTCAGGGTTGAGCTGAGCAGGCTATAGGTGAGGAAGCTGAGGAGGTTCTCTCCAAGGGTGGCGCCTGGGGCATATGAGATAGATGTGGTCGGACCAACCGCAAATGGCCAAAACCAGAGGTTCATGATCAAACCAAAGAGGTAGCTTGCGAGAACTCCGTAGGTTGCAAGCGCCGGAATCCGCCACCTGGCAAGCTTGCGGCCAACAAACCCAGCTCCCGCACCAACCCATGCCGTTGCAAATATCTGGAATGCGGTCCAGGGACCAAAGCCTCCGAAAAAGATAGAAGACACCAAAATTGTTAGGGCACCAAGTAGAAATCCGAATCTAACGCCGAGTGCAGCGCCTCCAATAATCACAACTAGAAATACCAGCTCAAAGCCTCCGGTGCCCCCGGTTGCAACTCTGAGTGCGGCCCCCAGGGCGGCCAGCAAGCCAAGTAGGGCGAGCTGCTTTGGTCCAACAAGCTCACCATCGAAGACCACAAAGGTTGCAGCTGCAATCACGATTGCTGCGATAACAGCAAGTGAACCAGCCAGCGACTCCTCGATGCCTGTGGCATCAAACCAGAGTGGCCAGAAAAAGACCGCGAGCGCCGACAGAGAAAGCAGCGTCAACACAACTGCGCGAAGTCGGTTCATGCCTTGACCTCGCTGAGTTGCTGGAGCTGGCAAGAGGAGATCTCAAAGACTCGGCCGGTAAGCCTTTTGGCAAAGTCAAGGTCGTGAGTGGCAATAACCACAGCACAACCTGTCTCCTGAACACAGCGGATAGTCTCAGCCATAAGTTCCCTTGAGATCGGATCCAGCCCCTGCACCGGCTCGTCTAGAAGCAACAGCTGTGGCCTATGGCTCAGCTGCATCGCCACACCCAGGGCTAACTGCGTGCCGACTGAAAGATCTAGTGGATGGGTTTCAAGATCGGGTAGCTTGCCGAGAATGCTCTCGAGGGTGATGGCGGTCAGTCCACTTTTCACACCTGCCACCCTGTCCGCTCTTGCAAGTTCGCCCCCAAGCGAGTCGGAAACAAAAAACTGCGAGGGGCGATCGGGAACCAGCGCAACCATGCCCGGCTCGGGACCAACCACCTCGGTGCCATGAATCAGAAGTTCTCCGGTTCTTGGCTCAGCAATCCGCCTAAGCAGGGTCGATTTGCCCGAGCCATTAGGACCGGTTATTGCTGCGCAGTCTGCCTGCTTTAGCGACAGCGATACATTACGGATTAGCTCGGCCTCGGCTTCAACGCACGCAATTGAAAGCTTCGCTGCCTGCTCCCTACCGACAACCACCTTGCGAAGCGCAGGCTGCCTGATTGCCTTGGGCTCGGGCTCTCCTAGGACACCCTCTGAAATCTCCAGCCTGGTTGCACCGCTAACTACAACTAGCTCAGGTCGATGGTCGGCGATTATCACTGAGGTGCCGGAGGAAGACAGTGAAAGAACTAATGCACTCAGCTCTGCTATGCCATCGGCATCCAAAGCCGCGGAGGGCTCATCAATTAGCAGCAGGGCAGGCTCTCTAGTGACTGCACGCGCTAGTGCCACCCGGTATGCCTCGCCGTGGGAGAGGGAATGCACGGGCTTTTGGGCAAGCTTTGCTGCGTCCATGAGGTTGCCGGCAAGACCTTCGGGCCCCAGCTCCTCAGCCACAGTCTCGGCGATAAAGCTTTGCTGAGGCAGCTGGGGAACCATCGCCACATAACTAGATGCTGCAAGCGAATCGATGCGCATCTCCCCCAGCAAGATGTTGCCTACACTCTTTCGGCCGTGGTGTTCCCAAAGCTCACCCGAGAGCGCCTGAAGAAAGGTTGACTTGCCTGACCCAGTCTCGCCACTGAGCAAAACAATTTCGCCGGGGGCAACCTCACAAACAATCGGCCCCAAACCTGGCAGCTCAAAGCCTTTAACCCGCAAAGTTGCACCCTCTAGGTTCCTGGGGTTGGACTTAGCCAACTCAAGACCAACGGCAGTTGCCCGCTGCACCATGCGCTCAAGAATCGGAACTAGCACCGATAGCCGTTTTTCACCTCGAAGCTTGCGAGCCCAGTTCGCCTCTTTGGCCGCGGCCAACACACCGGGAAGTGCAGCGAGTGAGATTGAAAGAGCGGTCAGGAGGTTTCGCAGTGGCTTAACTTTGCGCGATGCCACTTGCAACTTAGCCGGCATTATGAAGGCCGAGATCAATCCAAAAACCAAGATCGATAGGGCAAAAGGCAGCGCAAGTTCCATGTTTCTCAGGATGCCGTCGGCGCTCACCTCTCCGAAGAGGGTGATGTGCCGAAAGGGTCCGCCAAGCGAAACTTCAGGAAGCTCTAATAGCACCTGGTTGCCAGCAAGACCAGCGAAGACAAATGCGTAGACCAGCCTCAGAGCGATAAAGCCGGTAGCAAGTAATGCCGCCAGCCTGATGCGCCCGAAAGCCCCAGACACTATGGAGTGGGCGCCTGACCGCCAATGGAAAATGCCAAGCCGACCGATTGTCCCTTGGTCAGCTGCAGCGAAGAGATGCCCTCCATTGCGTAACCCCAATCGGCCTGGGGTGACTCTTTGACCCAGAGACCCCAGTAAGCAAAAGCAGCTGGCATTTCTTCACAGGTCTCTAGGTAGGGTTCTTCACCCTCGACCAGTAGCTCGCTGTCCTCAGAGGGGACGTTATTTACCCTGCAGACCACGGCATCGCCAAATGCCTTTGTGCCCTCAACGCTGATGCCAGCTGAAGCCAAGACATTCTTGGCAGTCTCGCTGTTGCCGTTGATTAGGACGCAGCGCTCTAGGTTCTCTGCCTCCCCGGAAAAGTTAATGACAACAGCAACGCCATCGCAGCTGCCGTCACTTGCAAACTCAGTGGTGTTAGAACAGCCGGTAAGGGTAAGAATTGCCGCGAATAACAGGGCATAGCTAGATTTCAAGTTTTCTCCTGGGACCAGCTCAATATTGTAATCGCGAAATAAGCAAGATGCTCCTTGGGTTGTTAGCGCAATGGAACTAACGGGTAAGAAGTTTTTGGTAGTTGGCGCATCTGGAGTCTTGGGGGCCGAGCTAACCAAACAACTCCAGGAAAAAGGCGCCACCGTCCTTGGAACCGCAAGGGTAAATGACACCGCAGGCAATATTCCCTCCAAGGTGGAGATTCGGCTGCTGCTCGACTTTGAAAGCCCGGATAGCGTAAAGACTCTTACCGACTATCTTCTTGCCTCGTCGGAAATTGACGGCATCATAAACGCTTCAGGCCTGGTGGCCTTTGGAGAGGCCTCGGCTCTGGACAGCGAAACAATCGGGAGGCTGATGGCAGTAAATGCCGCCGGACCGATGCAGCTGTTCTCAGCGCTGCAGCCGCTTCTTGCGCAAAAAGATGAGAGCGTCATGGTGAACCTAACCGGTGTAGTCGCCGAGACTCCACTTCCGGGCATAGCCGCCTACTCGGCCAGCAAGTGCGCGATAGATGGCTTCCTTACAGGCGTCACCAGGGAATGGCGCAGGGCTGGAACAAGAGTTGTATCTGCCCGTCCCGGCCACACCGAAACAGGGCTTGCGGGCCGAGCAATCGCAGGCGAGGCACCCAACTTCCCTCAGGGTATGACTGCCCAGCACGTGGCGGCAAGAATTGTTCAGGCAATTGAATCAGATGAAAAAGAATTGCCTGCTAGCGCATTCTGATTGCGAAGGAAAACTCTCTAGTCTCACCAGGCTCCAATAGGTGCTCAGCAATTTCATTCTGGAAAGCGTTCGCAGGTGAGCTCATAGGTTCAATCGCAATCATTGATTCACCCTGGTCAGGCCCCGGGCGATAGAACATGAAGTGATCTAAGTTTTTCTCTAGCTCAATTGAGAGTTCAAACCTCGCGGTCTTGAAAGACACCTCACTGGCGCCCAGATAACAAGTGTCGATCTCTCCCCCGGCATAGCTCAGCCCGTCAACTGGAGCCTTTGCAATTGGAAGCATTCTTGAATCGGTTTGAATAACATGCGTAAACGCCCCCGAGAGCTCAAAAGGCTCCGATGCAAGGAAATAAGGGTGGAAGCCAATTGCAAATGGTGCTGCAATCTCGCCTCTGTTGGTGGCCGTGGCGCCTACTCTTAGTCCTCCAGCTGTGAGCTCATAGCTGATAGCAAGCTCAACGCTGTAGGGATACCCGGGATCAGCACCAAATTCATAACTGAGCACCACCTCTGTGTCGCTAGCACTGACCTCTTCAAATTCACGGTCATAGACCAGCCCGTGATTGGCGTTATTGGAGGCATCTAATTTGCCTGCAAAGAACTCCTTCCCGGCAAGCTGGTAACGACCATCTTCGAGCCGGTTGGGCCAGGGCGCGAGGATGGAACCAAAGTAGATCTGGCCTGGGTTATAGGCGGCATTTGGGTCAATTAGCTCGACACCGTCGACTGTTAGGGCCTTGAGTGCTGCGCCAGTTTTGGAAATAAGTGCCATACTGGTACCACTCTCGGTAGCCCGAGACATACTCAGTTGCTTTTCAGGGTCGCTTTGGCGCACCCAACAATGTTAGTGAGAACGAGTAGGTAGGCACCTGAGTTGAAACCAAGAATTGATGCCAAGCTCTTTGACGGGCGGGACATCTTCTTTTTCGATGATGCCGGCTCTAGCCTGCCCTCCACCCGCAACCAGGACAATCGAGAAAAAGCTGAGCGGCCACAAACAGCCCAGCTTCGCTTTGATCCGCTAAGCAGCGAGTGGATAACCGTCGCCTCTCACAGGCAATCCAGGGCCTTTTTGCCTCCGGCCCACGTCTGTCCGCTCTGCCCAACCTCAAAAGACAACCTAAGTGAGCTCCCCGACCTGTTCGACGTGGCTGTCTTTGAAAACAAGGGGCCTGCCTTTGGGCCCGGTGTAGGCGAAATCGACCAGCCAAATGGCCAGCGCTTTGGCTTTGCGACCAATTCATTTGGCCGCTGCGAGGTAGTGGTCTTCTCCCCTGAGCACGAGGGCAGCCTGGGTGCGATGCCAGTGGAGCGAATCCGAACTGTCATCGGCGCATGGATGAACCGAACCGCGGAGCTTCAAGAGATCGATGGCGTCATGCAGGTGTTCCCCTTCGAGAACCGCGGAGAAGAGATTGGCGTGACGCTGCACCACCCTCACGGTCAGATCTACGCCTACCCATTTGTCACACCGGTGACTAAGAAACTCTTGGCCAGCGTCGATAACTACTCGGGAGACTTCTTTTCAGACCTCCATGCTTTCGAGCACGGCAGCGAGAGAGTAATTATCGACAGCGAGAACTTCACCGCTTTTGTTCCCTATGCAGCGAGGTGGCCAGTCGAGCTCCACCTAATGCCAAAGCGAGCAATCGCCGACCTGTCTCAGCTTCGCCCTTCCGAAGCAGACGAGCTTGCCGATGTCTATAAGAGAATCCTGAGCGGGCTAGACAAGCTCTACACAGGACCGACACCCTATATTTCCGCCTGGCACCAGGCCCCAATGATTGAAAACCGTGAGCGCATCCGCCT
>Ga0209137_1002603_pt1 | contig 15743 bp, 11 predicted proteins | sample SaaInl5LU_22_DNA_FD_184642 | JGI IMG/M metagenome (GOLD analysis project Ga0209137, IMG submission 184642) | Marine microbial communities from expanding oxygen minimum zones in the Saanich Inlet - ESP_105LU_22_DNA (SPAdes) (version 2) | ecosystem: Environmental > Aquatic > Marine > Intertidal... | reverse complement strand
GGGGCTGTGCATCTGTTGAATTATGGTTTACAAGCTGTTGCGCGTGAGGGTACAGCACGCTCGCTCTATCAAACATTACCAGCCGATTTAAATGTTTCAGGAAAGACGGGTACCTCAGACCAGCAGCGCGATAGCTGGTTTGCAGGATTTACGGGTAATCGGTTAGCGGTTGTCTGGGTCGGTCGTGATGATAATACCAGCTTGCCCTTTACTGGCTCAGGCGGTGCTCTAGCTGTGTGGACCGAGCTAATGCGACAAGAGCAGCCAGAACCCTACATAGCATTAAAACCAGACAATATTGAGTACTTTTGGGTAGATCCGCAGGCGCAGGTGTTAACCGATCCACAGTGCTCTGGCTCTCGTTCGGTTCCGTTTATTCGTGGCTCTGAGCCGAAACAGCGCGTTAGCTGTACTGGACAACTACGGGCCCCCTCATCTGACCATAGTGCTAGTGATCGTACTGCAGATGATAATATTCTTGATTGGTTTAAAGGGTGGTTTCGTTGAATAATAGGCATCTGAATATCAGGATATGGTTATGAATTATCAGTTTTTATCGTTGTCACTAGCGCTTTCACTGCTCGTAGGGTGCGCTGGTTCTAACAATTTTGTTACGCCTGTTGAAGAGCGGAGTCTAGCGCCTGTAATCGCACCCCCATCAGGAACGGTTATTCCTGTTGAACAGTCCGAACAGGTAGTCGTGGCACCTATTTATGATGCGCCAAGCTTTGAACCGCGTGCACAGACACCTTCTGAACAACGGTCTGTACCTCAAGCGGTGCAACAGTCTATGCAGCCGATGAGTCCAGCGGCAGACCCTTCAATGCCTAGGTTAGAGTCAAGTTCAAACACAGCCGTGGTTGCGCTTTTGGGCGATGCACAACAGTCTGCGGGTCGTGGTGATTTTGCAGCAGCTGAATCTCAGGTCGAGCGTGCGTTGCGTATTTCGCCGCGTGACCCGCAAATCTATTTGCAGCTCGCAGCAGTTAAACGCCAGCAGCGTGAGTATCTTCAAGCAGAGCAGGTCGCCCTTCGTGGTGTTGCACTGTCTGCTGGATTACCGGATTTTAAGCGCAAACTCTGGCGTGAGCTTGCCCTTATTCGCACGCAAGCGGGCGATTTCGGTGGTGCTGCACAAGCGCAAGCAGAGTCAGAGCGCCCCTAAAGGCGCTAGTCAATGCTGTTTAAGTTCGAGTTCGAGAATATCTAGGGTCTTTGAAGGCCTCAAGCCTCTGGCTTGTTTGGCACCAGACCTATGCCTACACCCAATGATGCGATAGCGAAGCCGGTAACCAGCAGTGCAAGCGTCATTGTTGCAAAGGCATAAGCGGCAACGGCTGCCACAAAGAGCGCCGCCGATAGCCCCATCACAAGTCTGAGTCGGCGTCCTTGAAACCAGATCAAACTGAGCGCAAAACCTGCGACTAAAACAGTGGCTAGTATCAAAGTGTATTGCTCGCCATAACTCATACGGCGCAAAAGCTCATACAGCGCGATTAGTGCTAAAAGCCAACGCCCCCATGCGGGACGGCTGATTGGGTAGTTGCGTGCCAGCGCTAATAGCGCTGTTACTAGCATGGGCGCAGCTGCATAAAAAGCTAGGTTATAGAGCATGCGCAGCAGCGTACCCGAGTTTGGCCCTGCCTTGTCGAGTAACAGCCCACCCAAGGCAGCCAAAGCGCTCGCCACAGCAGCCAAAGCTATGACAAGGTATTCGGTACCCTTTTCGGCTGCAGCAGAGGCGGTTGAACCCGCTCCTTCATTCACTTTGCTATTGGTCTGCGCCTGAACCTTTTTATGGTTTACTACAGGCGCTTTGTCCGCTTGGTTTTTTGCCATAACAGCAAGAAAGCCACTCGCCAAGAGGATCAATATTTTGCTAACTAATAACATCTACTGCCTCAGTGACTGTTTCAAAGTGTTGCAAAAGCGCGATCGGCCGCGGCAATAGTGGCGTCAAGGTCGGCCTCTGTATGAGCTGCTGAAAGGAAGCCCGCCTCATATGCAGAGGGCGCAAGATAGACACCTTCGTTAAGCATTAGATGAAAAAACTTTTTGAATGTTTCTAAATCGCAATGCGTCGCATCTTCGAAGCAGTCAACGGACTCTTTGTCAGTAAAAAATATGCCGAACATACCGCCCACCGCTGCCGTCGCTATCGCTATGCCATGTTTTGCGGCAACGGCTTTGATACCTTCAGTAAGGTATTCGCTCTTAGCACTTAGTTCTTCATACAGGCCTTCACGTGACATCGCACTCAGCATAGCGATACCTGCACGCATGGCAAGCGGGTTACCTGATAGTGTTCCAGCTTGATAGACAGGTCCTAGCGGCGCGATCATCTCCATTACCGCACGTCTGCCACCAAATGCGCCAACTGGCATGCCACCACCAATAATTTTACCTAAGGTTGTAATATCGGGTGTTACACCGTAGAGCTCTTGTGCGCCGCCACGAGCAACGCGGAACCCAGTCATAACTTCATCAAATATCAGGAGTGCGCCGTACTGGTCACAGACCTCACGCAGCCCTTCAAGGAAGCCTGGTACAGGCGGGATACAATTCATGTTGCCAGCAATGGGTTCTACAATGATACAAGCTATGTGTTCGCCAACTTCAGCAAAGGCCGCTTTTACGCTGTCGATCTTATTAAAGTCGAGCGTGATAGTGTGTTCAGCGAGTGCGGCGGGTACGCCGGGAGAGTTGGGTTCACCCAGCGTTAATGCGCCTGAACCAGCTTTAACCAACAGTGAATCTGAGTGCCCGTGGTAACAACCTTCAAACTTAACGATCTTATCGCGTCCGGTGTAGCCGCGCGCAAGGCGGATCGCACTCATTGTTGCTTCAGTACCTGAGCTACACATGCGCACCATTTCGATAGAGGGGACCATCTCGCAGATCAAATCAGCCATTTCAGTTTCGATTGCAGTCGGTGCACCGAACGAGAGACCGTAGTTTAGTGCTTCACGCACAGCTTCGATAACGGGCGGAAAGTTGTGGCCAAACAGCATTGGCCCCCAGGAGCCTATGTAATCAATGTACTGTTTATCGTCTTCATCGAAGATATAAGGACCCTGAGCGCGCTTTATAAACACCGGTGTACCGCCAACCCCTTTAAATGCGCGTACCGGAGAGTTAACGCCGCCGGGAATGTGTTGTTGTGCGGCTGCAAATAGCTGTTCAGATCTAGACATGGGTCATTTCCTGTTCGCAAAAAAATTAGCGTTAATTATCCACAGCCACTGCCTGAGTGCCAGTCGAAATAGCCAGGCATCAACGCTCTGCTATCAAAGCAACCTGCTGCGGTCACTATTTTGTGGTAATTCTAGTCGCTGTGACGGGCATAGTAGGCTTGAATGCCTGCATGGGTTACAACCCCAACGGGTTTGCCCTTGCTAAGAACAATTAAAAAAGCGGTCTCTTTTTCGCGCATTAGGTCCAGCGTCTGCAGCAAATTAGACTTATCTTTGATAGAGCTTGCGCCAATCCAGTTTGATGGAGATTCATCCGGAAATTCCCAGCCGGGCACCGCGGGTGCAAGATCATCAATTAACGGCTGCCCCCCGCGTGAGAGGCTAAATACGGAACCTTCCTGTCGTACTATCCAACTATGCTGACCGGCAATCGTATTTTGTGCCGTTTCATCTAGGTCGGGTCGATTGAGTGCGAAGTTACGACTCATAACCTCTGTAATACTGGCGTTCATCATCACGCGGCGATAGATTTGGGTGTTTCGGCTTAGCCCTTGTAAGCTCAGCATGCGCTCAAAGATTGACCGTCGTTTAAAGGCTGAGCGCATGAGGAGTTCACTACCGACAATGACCAGCATGGCCGCCGTTAGAATATGACTGCTACTACTCCATTCGAACACAGCGACTAGCGCCGCCAATGGTGCGTGAATAACAGCCGACATCATGGCGGCCATCCCGATCAGTGCGTAATTACTCGCATCGGCGTCAATTTGCATTTGATCAGCATAACCGGCCAGCAGTGCGCCAATAAGCCCACCGGCTGCCAGAGCGGGACCTATTACCCCACCGGGTACACCCAAGCCCAGTATGATGGGCGTCAAGATTAGATAGCAGGCGAGTAATCCGATCATCTGTAACTGATCAAAGCTGCCGCTTATTGATCCTAGTGTGGTCAGATGGACAGGTAGCAGTACTTCAGGGAACACGAGTGCCACACTGCCCACCAGTAGGCCGGCGAATAGCATGCGCGTCAGTAGGGGGGCGCGACGTTGTGCAGTACGAACCTGTAATTCTTGAAACAGAAACGAGAGAAGTCCTATTGCCAGCGTCATAAGCAGTAGCAGTGGCAGTTCTTGTGACATTTTGATCGGTTCAGCAAGGATCTCTGGATGACTGGCGTGTGAAAATAAAATCTGAGTGAGTGTATTAGCACTCACTGCCGCGACAATAACTGCGACAAACCCAATGATGCTGTACTCAAGCAGAATAACCTCCATGGCGAACAGAATGCCGGCGAGTGGGAGGTTAAAAAGTGCTGCAATAGCGGCAGCCGAGCCGCAGCCGATCAATAGTCGCTGATGGCTCGCACCCACCCCAACTCGCTCCCCCAATTGGCTACTAATTGCTGCCCCTAGGTGAACGCCCGGTCCTTCGCGACCTACAGGGTGACCACAACCAAGGGTAACCGCTGCACCAATGAGCTGGTTACATAAATTGCGTAAGGGTAGCGGCCTATGTTTGTACGAAAGGTGTTCATGTAGATGCGTAATTCCAACACGTCTGTCATCAGTTGCTTGGCGTGACCAGAAAGCCCAAAGTAACAGCGCGCCCAGTACCGGCACCATGAAACGCCAGATATTAGGCAGTGCCGATAGACTGTCAGCAATATTAGCGACCCCTAAGCCCCACTGTGGAAGCTCAATCAACCAGCGAAACAGCGCTATTAGAAGCGCTGTAGCTATACCGGTTGCCAAACCAATGATGCTTAGAATGGGCATGCGAGAAAAACGATGAACCATTGCGTCGGCGTTTTGCATCTAATTTTTTGTCCTTAATAGTTGCGCTAGTGCACAGTCTGTTCGGTAATAGGTCTTATTATAAATTCTAGCCAAGCTGTTCTAGCTCTCTTTGGCGCTTAGGTTACTCAAAAGTGAGTGATTCGGTTTAGTTTCGCTATTGGAGTTATACCCTGAGCTTGCGTATTATACAGCCCCCGTAGTTTTCATACCCCGGAGATAGCACAGTGATTAAAGTCGGTATCGTTGGTGGAACAGGTTATACAGGTGTTGAACTTCTTAGAATCTTAGCGAATCATCCAAATGTAATAGTTGAGGTTATTACTTCGCGCTCCGAGGAGGGGATTCAGGTAGCTGATATGTTCCCAAATCTTCGTGGGCACTACGATCTTGCATTTACAGTACCTGATATTGAACGTTTAGCGGCTTGTGATCTTGTCTTTTTTGCAACGCCACATGGTGTGGCCATGTCGATGGCTCCAGAGTTGGTTGCACGCGGTGTACGTATTATCGACTTGGGTGCTGATTTCAGAATCAAAGATATAGCCCTATGGGAGAAGTGGTACAAGCTAGAACACAGTTGTCCAGATCTAGTTGAGAAAGCTGTCTACGGACTGCCTGAAGTTAATCGCGACTCTATAAGGGATGCTCAGTTAGTTGCTTGTGCTGGCTGTTACCCAACTGCAACCCAGCTGGGTTATTTACCACTTCTAGAGCAGGGGCTGGTTGATACTCGTCGCCTTATAGCTGACTGTAAATCGGGTGTAAGCGGAGCAGGACGCGGTGCAAGTGTCGGCTCCTTGTTGTGTGAAACCAGCGAGAGCATGAAAGCCTATGGTGTGCCTGGGCACAGGCACCTTCCTGAAATTCGTCAAGGTCTATCACTCGCAGCGGGTCGTCCAGTTGGATTAACCTTCGTACCGCACCTTACTCCAATGATTCGCGGTATTCACGCGACGCTCTACTCGGTGCTTAAAGACCCAGTTGATAGCGGCTTACAGCAACTGTTTGAAGAGCGTTTTGCGAATGAGCCGTTCGTTGATGTTATGCCAACGGGTGCGCACCCTGAGACTCGCAGTGTTAAGGGTTCTAACGTTTGCCGAATCTCCGTCCATCGTCCTCAGAATGATGATACAGTTGTGGTGCTTTCAGTTATCGATAACCTGGTAAAAGGTGCGTCAGGGCAAGCTGTGCAGGTGATGAATATCATGTTCGGGTTAGATGAAAAGGCCGGATTAGGCATCCTGGGCTTAATGCCATAATTCTTGACTAAATTACTTGGTTTTGTAACACTCACCCCAATAGAATTTAGCGAGGATTGTGGCCGTGTCTACTGATCTCACATTTACCAGCTCTGCAGCAAACAAGGTACGTTCGCTTATTGAAGAGGAACAGAACGACAATCTTAAACTGCGTGTGTTCATCACAGGCGGTGGTTGTTCTGGTTTTTCCTATGGGTTTACCTTCGACGAAGATGTAGCGGAAGATGATACTGTCGTTGAAAATTCTGGCGTTACACTTGTCGTTGATCCAATGTCTTTCCAATACTTGGTAGGAGCAGAGGTTGATTACAAAGAGGGCTTGCAGGGTTCGCAGTTTATGGTTAAAAACCCGAACGCCGCTACAACATGCGGTTGTGGCTCGTCCTTTTCAATATAATCGTACTGCTTATTAGTAAAGGCCAGTTCCCGAATACGGTTACTGGCCTTTTTTAATTATGGTGCGCCGGTTTAAAAACTCAGTTACTTAGGCTGCTTTTTGCTTTTTAATGGCCTAAGTTCGACTATAGCCCTTTAAATGCTCTAGATACTGAAATTGTTGCTTATGCTTAAATACGCTCAGTTTCGCATTTTGTTTTTAGGCGAAGAATTTAATATCGCATCGCAATTTGCGATGCATAATGGGGCTTTCTTGAAAATAGATGATTTGATAAATCCGTTATTTAAAACAGAGTCGCCTGCTGTTGGCTCTCTTCTATTGCTAGTTTTTAGCCTTATTGTATTTCCTTTAGTAGCGGCATTTAACCTCTCTTTTTATGTCAATCAATCGACAGGACTTGTGTCCCTCTGGTTCTTCTCCGCCTGCGCGGCTTTATTCATAACGGTGAACCCGTTGTTACAAAACAATGTGCGCATCTATTGGCTCTATCTGGTTCTTCTATTCGCCGGTATCAGCCTCGTGTTACTGACGACGTTTGAAATGAAAAGTTATTCGCTATTGCTTGCCTTTCTTGAGGTTTTAGAAATTGGGGTAGTCGCTGCGCTACTAAGGCGGCAGTGGTCAGAACACACTATAGACAAAGCCAACGACTATAAGTCTGTTTTGATCTCAGTCACTCGATTACTTTTTTTCATTACAGTACTTACGCTGTTTAGACGGTGGCTGGTTTTAGGCTCTACACATGCGGATTTAATAGAAAGCTCTCTGCATGCAAGTTTAGCAAGGGTTTTACCCTATCTGTTTGCAGTATTGGCTGTATACGTTATTGCCGGTGTTAAAAAAGTATCGGTTTCATGGCAGGTGCGCTTAGCGCCCTATGCGATTTTGTTTTTATTTATAGCGATAAGTGAGTTCGGTACCTTTACGCTTATGGGTAGTTACCAGCTATTTTTTGCGTGCTCTTTTCTTCTGTTTGTTATCGCTCCATTACCCACCGCTCTAACCTTTGGGGCTCTTCTATTTTTATTTGAAGCATTTACCCACTCTAATGAAATTATGTCTGCTAATGATTTTGTCGGGTTTGAACTCTACACCTCGCTTAGCTACTCGGTTAACTTCGTAATCTCAGGTTTGTCGGTTCTTTTTGTGGGTCTATTTATAGAGCAGCAGAGACAAAGCACAATTGAATTCGATCGTCTGAGTCACGCTTACAAAGATGTTTTGGATGGTTCGGATGTTCATATTATGGATATCAACCTTAAAACAGGTATGGCCCGTACTTTTCAAGGAAAAGCGATGATCGTGGGTGAGGGCGAATTTCACTATAAGAACCTTCTACACAAGATGATTTCCAAAGAGGAGGTTCAAGATGCGTTAGCGCTGGTTAATATCCCTAGCTCGTCGGCGGTATTTAGGTTTGTCGACCCCGATTCAGGCGACACAAAATACTGGGCAAGGCTCTCATTTGGTGAGCCTTACGTTTATAACGGTGAGCAGCATCAGTTTATCGTGCGCCAGATTGTGACGAAAAAGGTTCAGCTAGCTGAAGAGTTGAAGCGTACATTGCATTTGCGAGAAGAGGCAGATAAAGCGATTGAGCTAACCATTTATGATTTTGATATAGCGACTCTTGACGCGGATTTAGTTAGCACTAATCTCACTGAACAGTTGTCCAATATTAACGATACAGTGATAGATCGCTTGCGGATGGGGCTGAGTCCATCGGATTTTCAGCTCTTTATTGCTAATTTACGTGATCAATCTAACAGCCAGCGCAAAGACTTCAACGTCTTCAGTCCAAGCTCCGGCTCTAATAGCCGATGGATTCGTGTTCAGTACGCTAAGGTTCGGGAAGTAGATGGCAGGCGTCGGCGATTTGTTTTGAGCTGGGATGTTAGTCTTGAGGTTTACCATCGCATTAAACTTGAGCGCCAAAGCCGTCGACTAAAAACTGCAACTGAAAACGGCGGTGTAGGCATATTTGAGTTCAATCTAAGCTCTGAGTTGTTATGGTGTAACAGCTCTGCGCGCGATTTTCTGTTTATCACGCATGATATGAATCAGTCCATTCCTATATCGATGTTGCAAGCGTGTATTGATCAGCTAGCCTTTCGCCAGTTGTACCGGTATTTAGACGGTTTTGGAACTGGAGATTCTTTGGAACCATTAGAACTAAACGTCGCCTCATTGACGTTGACTGAACACACCAGGCATCTATTGTTCAACGCTTCGATGACCACCAATGCTGAGGGAGAGATGATTGTTGTGGGTGCAATTGCCGACAACACAGCGATGTTTGAGCTATTGGAAACGAGTGAGCAGGCACTGACTGAGGCTGAGCTGGCGCGCGATCAATTGGAGGAGATGAACACCCGTCAGGCGGAGATGTTCGCCGTTATTGGGCACGAATTACGTACTCCGGCTGCCGCCATTAGTATGATTCTAGACAGTACAGAGTCAGATTATTTAAGTGATACGGCTGCTACCCTGAAGTCAAGCTCCGCGCAGCTGTTACGCGTTATCGATGATTTAAAATTGATTAGCCAAACTAAGGCGCAGGTTAAACACTTTCCGGAGAACGTCTCCCCGTCTGTAATCGTGCGGGAAGTCACTAGTATGATGCAGCCTAAACTAAGTAGTTGCGGTGTTAAGCTGAGTATATGGACGGATCCTAATACGGCTGTGGTTTGTGCCTTTGATGCTCAGGCTTTGCGCCAATTGATGACCAATTTATTAAACAACATTGCAGTTCATAGCGATGCTAGCGAGGCCTATGTTGGGTTGATGGAAGTAAAAATTGAAGCTGGCCATCATATCCTGCGTCTAACTGTTCAAGATAACGGTAGAGGGGTAGCAGAAGAGCATCAGTCACGCCTATTCGACTCCTTTTATCGCGTAGACACTGATCGTGAAGGGTCGGGTTTGGGTTTGAATATCGCCACGAGGTTAGCTGAGTCTTTGGGCGGATCGATTAATTATTACCCGAGTCAATACGGCGGTGCCGGTTTTTTAACCTATATGCGTTTAGCGCAGGTGGCTGAATACAAGGAACCACCTGCAACTAATCTTAGGTTTGAGTTAAAAGGCAGTCGTATTCTTGTTGCAGAGGATAATTTAACGATTCAAATGCTTACCAAGGCTATTCTTGTAAAAGCCGGTGCTGAAGTGACGGTGGCAAGCGATGGCGCGAAGGCATTGCAAATTTTTAAAGAGCCGGGTTTATTTGACCTTGTTATAACCGATCTCTTTATGCCAAATCTTGATGGAATTGGGCTTATCCAAGCACTGCGTGAGCAGGGGGTTGACGTTCCGATAATCGGCGTTACCGCTGCGACTGTGGGTGAAGAGACACAGCAGTTGATGGCTGCAGGAGCATCAGCCACACTGGCAAAGCCGCTTTCTTTATCAGCGCTACAATCTATATTGGACAAGTACCTTACAAGCCAAGATAGCAATTAAGTTGGTGTACGGGGTGGCTGTTGCAACTCTACCTCTATCTGAAATCGATAGTGTTAATGTCTTCTTGAACCAACTGATCAAAGAGCGGATTATTGAGTATTATTAATTCAGTGTTTAGCCGTGAGGGCCAGATGAAGAGCTATAAAATTGCAGTGCTTGCTGGAGATGGTATCGGGCAAGAGGTAATGCCTGAGGGTATTCGTGCGCTCGATGCAGTGGCAAAAAAGTATAACTTTGAGTTGCGCTGGGATCATTATGATTTCGCGTCCTGCGACTACTATCTGGAGCACGGGCGGATGATGCCCGAAAACTGGAAAGAGATTTTGGGTGGTTATGATGCTATCTACTTTGGTGCTGTTGGTTGGCCTGAAAAAGTACCCGACCATATTTCATTGTGGGATTCGTTGATTCAGTTCAGACGCCAATTCGACCAATATGTCTGCTTGCGTCCCGTTAGGCTAATGCCAGGTGTACCATCGCCACTTGCTAATCGCAAAGTGGGTGATATTGACTTCATGGTTGTGCGTGAGAACTCCGAAGGTGAATACTCGGCCGTTGGCGGCATAATTGCCGAGGGTACCGAGAACGAAACGGTCCTGCAGGAGTCTGTTTTTACACGTCGTGGCACAGACCGTATTTTGAAGTATGCCTTTGATCTTGCTATGACACGTGAGCGCAAACATCTTACCTCGGCTACCAAGTCTAATGGTATTGCGATTTCTATGCCTTGGTGGGACAAGCGTGTTGAGGAGGTGGCTAAAAGCTACCCTGAGATTAAAACAGATAAGTACCATATTGATATACTGACGGCGCAATTTGTTATGAATCCGCAGCGATTTGATGTGGTGGTCGCTTCCAACTTGTTCGGTGACATTCTCTCTGATTTAGGCCCTGCTTGTACCGGTACTATTGGTATTGCGCCCTCGGCTAACATTAACCCTGAACGTAAGTTTCCATCACTGTTTGAGCCTGTGCACGGTTCTGCTCCTGATATCTTCGGTAAGAATATTGCGAATCCAGTCGGCATGATTTGGAGTGGCGTGATGATGCTTGAACACCTAGGGGAAGTGAATGCGGCATCTCATTTGATGAGCACAATAGAGCATGTGCTGGAGACAGGTCCGCGTACGCCTGATATGGGTGGCGACGCATCAACTCAGGCCGTTGGCGGTGCTATTGCAAGCGCAATATAACGAATAGCCTGATGTAATCAGAACTGATTGGCGCTTTCCCAATGTGTTAGCGTTTCGGTCTGATATACGATTGATTGTTTTTACAGGCTAACGTACACCTATGGCCATCTAAATATGTAGATGGCCAAGGTTTGGCTAGTTAGGGTACAGAGCGCCCAGCACTCTTGAACCTCTAGCACCGGTCACCGCGGGAAGGTTGGCCGGTGTACTGTTTATAAATGCTGCTGCAAGCCAAGCAAATGCAGCCGCCTCTAAATGATCTGCAGACCAGCCCAGTGTGTCGCTGCGAAGCACTTGGGTACTACTCAAATGCTCTTCAATACGCTGACACAACAGGCGATTGTTCGCACCGCCACCGCATAGAATCAGCATCTGCGGTGTAATACCTCTCACCCCTAGTGCGTTGGTAACACTAACAGCGGTAAGCTCGAGTAAAGTGCGTTGAATATCTTCGTCTACTAGGTGTTCAAACCCCTTAAGATGCTGCTCAAGCCAACTCAGATTGAATAGCTCACGTCCTGTGCTTTTAGGCGCCTTGCGTTGAAAATAAGGCTCTTTCAAAAGGTGCTCTAACAGTGCGGAGTTTACTGTGCCTTTTGCAGCCCAAGCGCCATCTTGATCATAGGTGCCTTGATTGTGTTTGGCATACCAATGATCCATTAAAGTATTGGCAGGACCTGTATCAAAGCCCAAAACACTGTTGTCGATTCCAAGAATGCTAAGATTGGCAATGCCGCCAAGGTTGAGTAGCGCAAGCGGCCGTTTAAGATCTTTTGTTAGGTAGTGATGAAAAGCCGGTACAAGCGGAGCACCTTGGCCGCCGGCTGCCATATCGCGACGCCGAAAATCTGCAATTACATCAAGGCCAGTCAACTCAGCAAGCAGGCTAGGGTTGCCCATTTGTAATGTGCACCCTTGCTCTGGTAGATGTCTAAGCGTTTGACCGTGGAATCCAATGGCACGAATTTGACCTGCAGCTTGCGGGTAATCTTCTAAGAATTGGTTAACCGCTTGCGCGCAAAATTGCGTGTAGTCACGCTCTAACACTAGAAGCTCATCAAGACTAATGTGTTGATTGCCACAGAAGTGATGAATCCGTTTACGCAGATCTGCAGAAAAGCGAGACTCGCCAGCGTGGATGATTTTAAAACCGGATGAAAAGCTGCATATGGCGATATCCAGTGCATCGACACTGGTACCAGACATTAGTCCCAAATAGAGATCAGACATTATCCGTTGTTATCGACCGCTTGCATCAGCAACCTGTTCAATCGCTTTTATCTGCAGCTCAGCAATTAATTGTGAAGTATCACTTTTGAATCGCGCGAGCTCTTTACCGCTAATAGGCTGAGCATCAGGAAGTTTCACTGTCATTGGGTTTTTGTGTACGCCATTGAGGCGGAACTCATAATGAAGGTGTGGACCTGTAGCGGTTCCTGTCATTCCAACATAGCCAATAGTGTCGCCTTGTTTAACGCGTGTGCCTGATGCAACTTTAGGGTTATATTTGCTCAGGTGCGCATAGAGTGTGGTTATGTTGCCCCCATGCTGAAGAATAATAGTCTTGCCATAGCCACCCTTGGTACCGCGCCAAATGACTTTGCCATCACCAGATGCTTTTATAGGCGTGCCTGTTTTAGCGGCATAGTCTGTGCCACGGTGAGGACGTTTAATGCCCAGTACTGGATGATAGCGTTCAGGTTTAAATCCGGAGCTTATGCGGCGAAAGTCTACCGGCGAGCGCAAAAAAGCTTTGCGCATACTGCGCCCGTCTGGTGTGTAGTAGTTTGTTTCGTTATTACTGTCGGTATAGCGTACGGCAGCAAAGGTATCACCATTATTGGTAAACTCGGCGGCCAGAATATTGCCATAGCCGATCTTTTTGTCGTCTAAGTACTTTTCTTCAAATAGCACTCGGAACTGGTCGCCTTTACGGATATCAAGGGCGAAATCAACATCCCAACCAAATATCTGTGCGAGCTCCATTATGGTTTTGTCACTTAGGCCGGCACGTTGAGCGCCTAGGTATAACGAGTTTTGAATATCGCCACTCACAAACCGCGTACGTATCTCAGGTGTGCGTTCAATTGTATTGAGGTCGTAGGTATCGCCGTTATGAATAAACTCAACAGATTGTAGTTTGTTCTTAACCAACCTTAAGCGTTTGAGTTCACCATCACCCAGTGCCAGTTCAAGTACCTGACCTGGACGAATTCTAGTAAGCAGTTTCTCTTTATCGCTTTGACTAATCTGGTGTACATCGCCAGCGTCAAGGCCTGCGCGTTTGAACAGCTTGGTGAGGTTGTCGCCTGAGCGAACCTTAAATTGTGTCCACTTAATGGCCTCATCTGCTGCGACGGCTTCAACTGCTATTTCTTGATTTAAATCCGCGGGTGCTGACGTTAGGCTGTTCTTCTCGCTTGTACCGACTGGATCTTGGATTGCTGGTGTTGAAGTGGTATCAAATGGCTCGAGTTTAAGCTTGGCTATTGGCTGAATTGAACCCATTTCGAGTGTTTCAGATAGCGAGTTCAGATCAATAGCGGGAGAAGCCGTTAAGCTGCTAGTGCGTGTCTCGGGCGCAGCATCTAAAGATGTACCTACAGGTGTTATCAGTTGTACCTGGCTGCGAGTTGCCTCAACTTCTTGTGATGGAATAAATGCAAAAATAAAAACAGTGACAGCGGTGAGTGTGCCGGCAAGCGCTAAATGCATTTTGGGGAAGCGCTGCGCGTGCTTAATAATATGTTCAGTCAACCTAAAACACCTTGAATTAGTTCAAATCATCTATTCACTTAGACTGCCGATTATATATAAGTTCCCTAAAATTTGCCCTAATGAAGATAAATTCCATAGGTCAGTATCTAGAATTGAGCAAATTAGTAGTAACGCGGCGTTTGTCACTACTCTTAGCAAGGGTTAAAATCCTTGCCCTTATACATTGGTAACAGGCTCGAGACGCAGAAATGACCACATCAAATCGAACACTGATCGAAGAGTTGCAGGCGCGCGGCCTGATTTCGCAGATGAGCAGTGAAGATGAGCTGCAAGCACATCTCAATAACAATTCTGTCACGCTCTACTGTGGCTTTGATCCTACAGCAGACAGTCTTCATATAGGTAGCCTTGTACCCCTTTTGACCCTGCGTCGCTTTCAACAGTTTGGTCATAAACCGCTTGCGCTAGTAGGTGGTGCTACAGGTCTAATTGGCGACCCAAGTTTTAAAGCACAAGAGCGTAAGCTCAACAGTGATGACACGGTTGCGGGTTGGGTTGAAAAGCTAAAAGCTCAAGTGAGTCGTTTTATCGATTTTGATGCAGGTGATAACAGCGCGGAGGTTGTCAATAATCTGGATTGGACGCGTGGCGTAGATGTGCTCAGTTTCTTACGCGATGTCGGCAAACACTTTTCAGTCAATCAGATGATTGCTAAAGAGTCTGTTAAGCAACGAATAGAGCGTGAAGGCTCCGGTATATCATTCACTGAATTCACCTATATGATCCTGCAATCATACGACTTTCAACAGCTCAACCGTTCATTAGGCTGCACGCTTCAAATCGGTGGTTCGGACCAGTGGGGCAATATTACCGGTGGCATTGATCTTACGCGACGTATGAACGCAAACCAGGTATTTGGCATTACGCTGCCCTTGGTTACTAAAGCAGACGGTACAAAATTCGGTAAGACGGAATCAGGAACCATCTGGTTAGATGCGGCAAAGACTTCGCCCTATGCTTTCTATCAGTTTTGGCTCGCCACTGCTGATGCCGATGTATACAAATTTTTACGATACTTCACTTTTTTGGATGTAGAGACAATCGCGGAGATCGAAGCCAATGATGCTGCAGTTCAAGGCCGTCCTGACGGTCAGCGTGTATTGGCTGAAGAGATGACCCGCTTAGTTCATGGTGAAGAAGCCTTAATAGCGGCTCAACGTATTACCCAATCTCTTTTCTCGGGTGATCTAAGTGAGTTGAGTGAAGCGGATTACGAACAGTTAAAGTTAGATGGTCTGCCATCGAGTGAGTTACCAGCAAACCTGTCACAGCAGCCGTTAACAACTCTACTGTCGGATGCGGGTTTAGCTCCCTCGGGTAAACAGATAAAAGATGCCTTGGTGAGAAACGCAGTGTTCGTGAACCACAATGCCTGTGGAAATGACGACATAATGAACGCCGAGTCAATTTTTGCGGAAGAACAAGGCTTGTATGGGCGCTTCTACTTAGTAAAGGTCGGTAAGAAAAAGCACCATCTTTTTTACCGATAATCGAAAGATTAAAAAAGATTGGGAAAAGTGCTTTTATGCGCTTGACTTAAAAACGGCGCATAGTAATATACGCGCCTCGCTTGAGACGACTAAGTCGACCAAGCCGCCGGTAACGGCAACGCTCTTTAACAGATAGATCAAGTAATGCGTGTGGGCGCTTGTTGAGGTAAGGCAAAA
>Ga0209137_1002601_pt1 | contig 15745 bp, 14 predicted proteins | sample SaaInl5LU_22_DNA_FD_184642 | JGI IMG/M metagenome (GOLD analysis project Ga0209137, IMG submission 184642) | Marine microbial communities from expanding oxygen minimum zones in the Saanich Inlet - ESP_105LU_22_DNA (SPAdes) (version 2) | ecosystem: Environmental > Aquatic > Marine > Intertidal... | reverse complement strand
CCATTTAGGATCTCTCTGAGGATCTTCAAACAACAATAGTACACCGTCATTGTCGCGGTGTGCTTCAAATTTGCTGCTATCCCATTCAAAAAACTGATCACAGTTACACACACAAAAACTATCCTCGCTGTTCATGTAAGGTTCTGCTGTTGCAACACTACACGCTGCGCCTTCAGTCAATGCATCCAGTTCAATTACTTTTGCATTAGGATAATGTTCTAGCACACTGTCTCTGAGATCGTGTTCTCGTCGTGTAATAAAAATATAGTCGTCAAACTCTAACCCTATGCTTTCTATTGTTCTCACAAACATGGGTTTCCCATTGATATCTATCATAGGTTTTGGTACAGTATACCCTGCCGATGAGAATCTACTTCCCTCGCCTGCCATTGGCATTATTAATTTCATATTATGATCCACTCAATTATATACGTACTTATTTATAGTGGTTGTATAGTACTTGTGCTAGTTCAAACTCTTCTCGTTCATCGATATCAATAGCTTCAAATTGATTCATAGTAAAATATTCGAACTCCAGTGGTATCATATAATTGGCTTCACGTAGATCCTTCATCTTACACACTGTTCCTGCATAAGGAAACATGTACACTGGGTCAATGCCCTGACTATACGGATGCCACAACCCAAAGTTAAAGTTAATAGGACGTTTGTTTACATCCATATAATAGTGTGTACTGTTGTGAACTGCAATCTGATTTTTACCGCTTCGCAAGTATTCTTTATACATTTCTTTGTAGCGTTTAAATAACGGGCAACACACAAATGTATAAATGACATTTTGATCATCAGCAACAGGAACGTCATGATATATTTTTTCTAACACATATCCGAATCTAGTTACATTGTTACAATACTCTGCATCCCGCTGAACATATGTTATGTTCTCACTGTTACTGACTTCTGTGTCGTCAGTACTGATATATACATGTTCTGCACCTGAATCGAACAACTGTTCCAACTTGACATCTATTAGACTTTTGCCATCATAGAATTCATTATGGTGTTTTCCTGGCAAACGTTCGCTTGTCTTTTTATAATTAGTTACTCCTACAAAACTCATACGTCTACATCCCATACTTGATCAACACTGTTCCATGTGTCTTTGTTCACATAGTTAATCAACAACACAAGTCTACGTCCTTGATACGAGCGTTTGGCTACACCATGCCATTTTTCTTCAGTTGGTTTAAACACTAGACAACGATTTTCTCGCCAACTAGCTCTGACACCATCGCCTGCGGCGTCATTGGTCAGGTATAAATCAGTACCCAAGTCTGTCATTGATTCGTCATCTTGATCAATATAAACAATCATAGTAATACGTTTATCTAACGAATCTAAATGTGGCTCTAGCCATTGTTGTTGATCATCCTGTGCAAGTTCAACTCTCAAGTAACTATTACTGAGATCATATCCAAACTGTCGTTCAAACTCTTGTTTACGTCCTAAAATATGATCCACAACTGTTTGTGTTATGGTGTCGTTGTTATCTGGTGTAAAGAAATATCTGCCCGGGATACCAGTTCTAGTACCCACACAGTCACTATTGTCACTGTTTATTTCTATCTCTTTTAATTGTTGTACTAACTCCTCGGGGAGAAAGTCGTCTTCTATATAGTATTCCCATGGATTGGTATATTTCATATTTGTCTTTCCTTTGTATTGTGTTTTCCACGCAAGTATTCTCCGTGATTTTCTAATATGTACTTAGAAAAATTAATATTTGACTGATCACCGGGATGCGTATTATCATGAGCAACGTCGATTTCAAAACATTTAAGATGTTTTGGGTCTATGTTTATTTCACGAGTATCATAAAAGTGAGGTAACTCATGAAATCCATCATCTTCTCTAGGCCCGACTGGTCCCAAGTGCAATACCCTAATTCCATACTGTTTTAGTTTTAAATCAACATAATCAATAATCTGCCTTGTTACTAGCATTGCATGAAAATCTGAATATATGTGTTCATAATATGCAGCACTTGCTTGGTTGGCTTCCCACGTCAGTAATGGCGATAGGTTACCCCGCCACTGGTCGCTAGAGCTTACATATGCAAATTCTCGACCATTTACAAAGCTATAAGCATCGTTGTTCTCGAATTCAACGTAACGATGTTCACGATTCTTATGGGTCCAGTGTATTATGACTATGCCGTCAGAGTCTAAATTTTTAACTTCATAACTAATAGTATTCATAATTGCCCTATTACTATTGCCTGGCAGTGACATGTTAACCAGATCATAACCAAGATCAGCGGCTACTAGAGCTGGCCAACCTAATTTACTTGGCATAAGCCCAATTTTTTTTGTTCCAGGGTACATTATGCAATCCGCAAGCCCTTGTCCGTATGTATAACTACACCCAAATGTATATAATTTAGTCAACACTAGTTTCCTTTAAAGTTTAAATTTTGGTCTGAATGTATTAAAAAATACAAGATGGTCGTCATCGTCTAGCTTGGCTACTTTCTCATCATTATAATAAACAATACGATTCTCAAATTTTACTGTTAATGTATCGCCAAAGTATGTGTCAACCGTTTCTCCTTCAAACGATTTATTATTTTCCAGATTCATATCGGTCCACCACATGTCAGGCAATACCCCATTGGGCCAAGTATTCGCACCGTAAGTACCTGCCGCCGACGGTAGTGTTGGGTGTTGATCATGAGTGTCATTGCTATTTCTAGATTGAACCCGTAGATATATGTCTAACGCTGGTAGCCTTGATACTCGTTGTAGCTTATTATAGAATTCCATATCAAAAGTTATTCTATTCAATGGTTCTGCATTCTGCATATATGTATGCTTGAATGTAGTGCCGAGATCAACATCTTTATGTAAAAACATAAACATTGGAGTTGTAGTTGACCTAAATTGTTTAAACCGTAGTCTAGCATTACCGGGATGTACTCTCCATGCTCCGTCAGGACCAACAAATAAGCATAACGGCCTACTCCACGAACTAAAATTCCAATCGAATTCATTGAACCACATGTATATGCTATAAAATATAGTAACTTGAAACCCTCTGTCTTTTAGAGGATAGTCGTTGTCTATTAACTCCATGAATTGGTTATAATAAAATCCGTCGGTTGGTGGATATTCATCTGGTCCATATTTTACCTTATATTTTACAGTGTGCGTGGTATTGGTTAATTCTTCAATTGATGTCTCCAATGGTTTAGCTAATATCATATTCAATTGAGCACGACTACGGTGTTTATAATCATTGGTGCTAAAATCATAATTTAGTTGTGCGACAGAAACCTTTGGATTAAAATAAGTTTTTATACCACTATCGTTGTATAATCTATCAATCATATCAGGTAATCTTTCTCTGGCAGGATCGAGATGATGAAATTTTTGTATATTACTGCCATCAATATATTCTGGCGGACTAATAATTTCATCATCTTTTTTAAGACCTATATCTCCTTTACCCGACAACATGCTAGTATCCCGATATGAGATGATTTCATTTAAAACAGTCTTTAAATCTTTCCCTTCATTGAGGTTCTCTGGTGTATCTCGAAGCAATGACCTAAACGGAAGTACATCCAATACCACAAAATTATGATAAAGAGCACTCATTGAGCTAAGTATCACTGCCCAGAAATTTTCAGCCTGATCAAGACGAGTGTGTTCTGTCCAGCTTAGATAAGGAACACTTGCTTTGTGTGCTGTGTATTCAGATTCCCAATTATGATAAAAGCGTTCATTTTGTGCTTTAATATATAATAATTTTTCAACAGCTTCGAGACCTGAACGGTTCCACATCATTATTTCATAATTGGTCCACCATATTGTTAATCCCTGTTTGACTTTATTTCCATCACTTACGTCCAACTCTTCATACCTACTATCCCGATGCCGGTGCATATTACGATGACCATTTGTTACAGTAGCAACGGCAGGGATATTTTCTGAATTAGCTAAGAATTTTTGAAAGCTCCGAGCTCTAGCATGCTTTATATTTTCATATCCGACATTATTATCAAGTCGATGAAATATAAAAAAGTCAGCACCGCTGCACAACGCTTTTGTTACTGCGAGATGATATTCAATTCCCCATCGCAATGTACTGGGTTTCCTAATATGAATGTCCCAAGACAACTCTAAGAGTCCTGAGTCCACTGAGCCCATCCATTTGTCAATGTTTTCTCTGATTTTATGTTCTGGTAAAAAATGTTCAGCGTTCCATTTTTGGCCATTACGGTCAACCATGTAACTGTTATCCCATGGTTGACTACTAACTCTTTCTGCAGTAACCGAAAAACTTACATGTACATTTTTAAAGTCCTGTATATCTGGCCAATTTAAAATATAATCAAGTTGATTTGTGCCAGGACACTCGTCATGATTTCCTATGCCGCGTGGCTCACCATACAATACGATTAATAACGTTTTATCTAATAGATTCTGATTTGCGTCCCTGGGATTTCGCATATTACTCGTTGTCTTTCTCAAAATATGTTATATCGAAAACACTATAATCTAATTTTTCAAAATAGGCATAACATTGTTCTGCAAGTTTATATTTGTTCTCTATACTCATGTGATTTATCTCATCTTTATTAGCATAGTTTTCCGCCTTAGTGATCATGTGCATGCTAAATTTATCATTGAGTAAATTTTGATCTGTGCGTAGTGTATCAAAGCCTGATAAAAATAAATTTTTGTTTGTTAAATTATTTATAAAACTATAAATTAACTCAATTTGATTGTCAACATCATCAAATTTAAATACTTGATCAAACCATACATTCCAAAAACTGTGTTCACGTCTGTAGTATGCATCAGCGGCTGCCCGATGCTGCATGGGTTCTCCTGGTTGTGACAGATAAGATAGCATATAATTCTGGTAACAAACTATACCTTCATTCATTGTGAACGGTGCTCTTCCTTGATATGTGGTTCCAAATATTATGTAATCTTTTGGATTATATTCTGTACGATAGTAATGAAAAAATTGTTGCACACTATAGTTTATGCTAGTTCCTGCCACTGCGTAATTAACAATATCAAAATTAAGTCGCTCGCTCAGTAACGATGGCCAACATACTTTGTCTGGTATATCTTCAAAAAAACTGTCACCAAATACTACTAGCCTGCCAGAATTTGGTTGTGTCTGAGATTTCTTATCGTAGCGCCGGCGGCGGTCGTAATTGATCTTGTTATCTATATTCTCTTCAAACTGCATACCGGTCATCGTAGATAATCTCCGTATTCAGATAATATGTTTTCTGTCCATATCTTATTTGTTTCTACACCTGGGTGTAAATCGTCAGCGCCGAAATCAACCGGTCTGTGTACCCCTGGTGAAAAATTTGTATATACAATATCGTCATCTAGCCAAGTAGGCAATATACTGTGACACTTGTCTTTGGTAGGATTGAAAAGAAACTCAGGTGGAAGAATGTGTAAAATTTTCTTAACGCCAATTTTATTTAAGGCTAGTTGACTATAATTCATTAAGTGTATTGCTTCAAAAAGTTCGTTGTCCAATACACTAAAATGTTCAGCCCAAACTTCGTGTCTATTATGATAGAAGCAGACCTTCTTATCTGCACGCCAAGATGATAACAGGTGAGTATTTTTCATCCAGGGCCTCGTCACCGGGTTTGCCCATTTTTGATCTGGATCTGGATTATCTGGCCAGTACATCATCTTCCTGCCTAAATGTGTCCATTGAATGATCACCGCTGAGTCAATGGGCATAGTTTTTCTATGATGCAGTACAGAAAGATTGATATGCCCATTGCTTTGTCCGAATACCGAACTATTGATTAGTTCACGGTTTAACCCGTCGGCGATGTTTTTAGCATACCCCATTTGACTAGATGTTGCGTGACTTGGGTTAACACAATCTGGTAAACCGTGTCCGTATGTATAACTACACCCAAATGTATACAACTTAGTCAATACTGGTTTCCTTAAATTCTGGCAACCAATCGCCAATGTTCTGATTTCTTATTTTATCTAATCCCGTTGTATACATTTGTGCTCTACGCCACTGTTCAGGGTTATCCGGAGCACTAAACATGTTTTTTAGTTCTTGTACCTTTTCGTCTGGTAATATATTATCTAAACGCTTGTGTATATTATCACGCATTTGTTTTGGCAGCACTGCGGGACTTAATATAACTGGATCATATACATAGTTATGATGTACCCATACACCGTGTTGATTATGGAAGAAGTCATAAAAGTCTCCCAGTGTTGAATAGTTCATAAAGCTCACAGTTTGGGTCACATCTAATTCAAAGTCTTCCTCTTTGAGTCTCAGAAAATTACGCATAACATCATCCCACTTAGTGGGGTGTCTTATGTACTCATTACGTTCAGCTAAATCGTCTATACTGCAAGATACTTTGACATTATCAAACTTACGCCATAGTTCTATCATTTCTTCACTCATACGAGTCATATTGATATTGTACCATAGTTTAACATCTGTTTTGCCCATGTCAACTAATCGTTGTAGAAATTTAAAGTGTTGCTTTATCATAGTAGGCTCACCGCCATTGATGTAAAATGTCTTTACACTGTCACAATGCTTGAGTAAATCCTCCCAAAAGCCTTCACGTTCTGGCCAACGAAATCCTTGCATGGTGTTATAGTTAGTTAAATCAAAGGTTAAGTCTGCCTGTAACTTATCGTAGTCATTACGCCACTTGCTACTACTTGCTGGGTTACAAGTTCTACATGCAACATTACAAGTATTGCCTAGACGTAGTTCCACAAAATCTAGTTGCACATCTTGTATGTAACCCTGTGCATCAGTCGCTAACTGTGCTACATCTTGTGTGTAATCAGGATAATTTTTTATTTCCTCCAGTCGTTTACTTTGCATGCCTTTGGCTTCTTCGCTGTAGCATCGCATACATGCTTTTGGCTTTTTATTATCAAGTACTTCGAGTCTAGCTTTACGAAAACTTTCGCTGTTCATGGTATCATGTACAGTATCTGTGTTTAAGTTATAATAGCGATGACCCGAGTCCGTGTTGTCTCGACTGCTGCTAATTGCTTTACGATGATCTGCAATGCAACAATGTGTAACACCACCGTGTGGGTGCGTTGCTAGGTGTTGAAATAGTAGTGGACAAAATGTGCTCATGTGTTAAGCTTCTTAAAAAATTCTTTAGCTACTGTTAGATAGAATATTGATCCAGGATGTGCCCCATCTCTTCCATTACACGTTTTTATAGGGTTACCTAAAATTTCCCAATCCTCAGACGTGATATTCCGACTGATTTCAAACAAAGCCCCTTCTCGAAGTTCTGTCATAAACATGTATGCTATCGGAATGTTTCCAATGTCGCCAATCATTTTTAACTTATTCACAACTAAATTCATTTCAAATTCTAACTGTTGCTCAGCATATAGATAATGTGCCTCTATAAACTTCCGCATATTCTGTCTATCATTATAATCTGACTCAGATTTTCTTTCACTATTCCAGGCCCCATTTCCTGTGCACCAGTGCCCTAGATTGGTCATAATCCCATTTTCATTTATTGCAAGTTTTCTGTTTTCAGCGGTAAATAATACAGCAATATAATCCGGTTTAAATCTATGGCACCAGTTGAGATACACATCCATTGATTGATTACTACCTCCTGGTATTCCGAGATTTATAACATCTATTTTTTCATTCTTATGATGTTCAAATTGACGTTTTAACATCTGTGGCCAAGTATGTTCTTCCGGAACACCAACGCCGTATGTATTACTGCATCCTAATACCAGCAACTTTTTAGTTGGTCTGTTCATAATATCTTCGAATTCATCACATCTATAACCATGTGCGTTATGGTGATACACAAACTCTGCACTATATTCTTGTTTCTCGCTGTTTTTATTCCAATTTTCTAAACTGTCAGTTGAACTCCACGGCAGTATTATCGATCTAGAATCTTGATCACTGGAAGTATATGCATCCACGGGCAGCATTATTGGCCAAATTGGCCAATCATTACTTAATATATTACGCCAGTTCACGAAAGGATTCGTGGTGTTGAAATCTTGGTAAACTGCATCTGAGGCTTGGTATTTTCTCATTTTATTCCATTACATGCTAGTAAACAGCGGTGTTTTATAGTGAGTTCAGTCTGCAAGGTAAACACCTTGCAAATATTTATATGTGCTTAATTTTTCTTCTAGTTCAAGAACATCGTCGTTTCCAAGCTGATGCAGCCATCGATCTTTAAATATTATGTTTCCTATTATTATAACTCCCAGAGAATGCTGCGGATCTGAGATATCAATTTGATTAGACAGGCCATTGCTAGCCAGCCATTCGAACATCTTACCTTTTATTTCTAGTGCAGTTTCTAAGTCAGGCAAAGTACTAACACGATAGTTGAAATAAGGTTTGATATATTCTTGCGGACTAATTTTATTATTTCTAACTAACTCGCAATCATTTGTACTCATTGCATGCCACAGACTTTTACCAACTGTGCCGTAATCTAAACATACCTGGCCTTGTTTAGGCAATGTAAAATGATCATAATCTGCATCGCCGAGTTTTATTTGAAATTTGTCAAATTGAGTCTGATTCGTAATTTCATCTGTTGTGCTAAGTCTGAATACGTGCGTCTGGCGTCTGAGACCAGATTGATGTTGTTCAATGCCTACGTTTGAGCCTTCCATACTGTGTACTAATTGATTGACAGCTTCGCACAACACAATCAAAGCAGGTTCATCTATTCCTAATGTAGCCAAGTCATTTAATGTATCTTCGAACCAATCATGCAGTGAATTTAGTTTATATACTTGCAGATCATCGTAGTGAATCGGTATGTCTGCATTTTTTATCTCTAATATATTATCAGTATTAATCTGATATTTCTTCCAGTCTGGAGTGTTGTTAACTTGTTCTATTATATTGTTCATCTGTGTTTGCATGATAATTAAATCATCAACTGATCCAATTGCATATCGATTATAACTTACTGTTAACCCGCTATCACCATTCGTATTGTTAACTAGCTCTAAGAATTTATGTGTTATTGGATTATCGATTAATTGAATGTTTAAAGTAAACATGTTTTCATCATTTGAATACGGATATGAGTGTATTTGGTCATGTGCCATTGAAATTTCATTGGTGCTATTAGGAATATAGTAGTCAGATTTATGGGCAATAGGAGTTTTACTAAACCGTATTTTTAGAAATTGTTTCATGAATGTCTATTCCACCACTGATATAACGCAGGATCTTCTTTGTATATATCTTCTAAACGTAACTGATCTTGTCGAATTTGATCTAATCTGTCTTGAAATCCTTTGCCATTTTTGAATTGTTGTTCGTGTGTATCAGGCCATTGCTCTGCAAACGTGGGTCTTGTTTTCATTTCTCGCAGTGTATTCACTAGTGTCATTTGATTATCAGTTGCACGTGGTTCCATATACTCTAGCATACTGTCTATATGGGTGTCTAGTATATGTCTAGGCCAAGCAAACGGACTCATTACAATGTCAGGATGAAATGCAAACATAATCTTTGTCTCCATACGCACACCTAGTTCAAGACTTAGATCAAACAGTTCACGTAAACTAAACATTCCTGGACCAGTAATGGTTAAATCAAATCTCATTTTTTCTTGTCCGCCCGGCAACAACAACCCAGCTTTAAAATTGTCTAGCCATTCTTCCCATACAATACCTTTGCGTATAAACTCTACAATGTCGCCGGTACCGTCAATACTTGCACACATCATCCAATCTTTAAACTGTGGCAAGTAATCATATAAGTTTTTGCCTTTGAAGTCAATCCTTGATAGATTACTATTGTAACGCAAGTAACAGTTTTTTGCACTACCGTTCTGTGTCATTTCTTCTAGTGCCCACCAATGCATATCATACATTAGTGGCTCGCCACCTACCCAATAAATTTCTTCTACAATACCATCACTGATTGCTTTCTTGAATTCAGGCTCAGCTACGTGCTTTTGGAAGTTGTTCATTTTCTTTTTAACTTCAGGAATCATAAACGGTTGTTGCTCAGGGCTCCATAAATCATGTTTCTTTTTTTCAGCTTCCCATGCGCTGCTCAATTGTTCACCACACATGCGACACTTAAAGTTACATAAGTTACTATAACGATAATCAAACGAAATAGTAGGCATTGTTGTATAACCGTCATCATCTGTTGAGTCAAATGCTTCTTGTATTTTATCTTTAAACAAAAATCCAGTGAACCATTTACGATAACTATTGATGCTTAGTATATCATCATTGCATACATCACACTGGCTAATACGCTCTCCTGCCATTAGCTTTTTGCGTATGTCTCGCATATATTCGCTGTTCCAATGTTCTTCCAATGTTACCGGATTAAACTTGTCAGCATCAGTTTCGCTTTCACGTATCTCTCCGTACTTTTCATCATTGGTAGCGTCGATGTATTGCTTTTGGAAAGTGTGTTCTTCACGACTTGCACAGCACATTCTTCTCTCGCCTTGAGGACTTATATATGTATGTGCCCAAGGTGCCATACAGAAAGTTTTGTTTTCACTTTCTTCTGCACAACTGCCGTCGTCTTTCCAAATTGGTATTTTTCTAGTCATCATTTTCCTTTGTTATATTATACTATCATCGATCATTTAAGTCAATGATGATAATTTTTTTACCATATATTCAGCAATTTGAAGATAACCATTACTGTAAAAATGTCCGCTTTTACTCATACTGTCAGCGTGTAATTTCTTGACTATTCCAGTTTCTTCAATAATTGAATTATCAATATCCAGTGGATGATTTTTAAAAGTCTCAAGAGTTCTCAGATTTGCATGAAGATCAACAACTATAATAGGTACGCCATATTGTGCGCAAATTGCTTTGGCAGCATATACATTTCTAACCAAGTTAAAGTAGTGTGCGATTTCGTCTTGTGCCATATACCCATCTCTGTATCCTGTATCATGGCATTCGCTGTTTGGGGTTGCAACCGATTGAAAATTATAATAATGCTCATTTAATTGTAGAACATCCCATAATGGGAAATTAGATTCAGCTCGCCTAGGCCAACGATAATTATGTATTTTTGCAGCCCGTTCATCATCCATATATTGGGTGCGATGAATCTGTGTTAAATTAAATATTATTCCACTATCCTCTTTTATGATGTTATTATATAAATCACTAAACAGTTGCATAAATGAAACGTCATTGCTTGAGCCGGACCTTGCATGATTAACAATACCATTACCTAAAATACGACTGAGATGATTTGGATATGAATTATGCAAATTATGTTTACCATCGCCGTCGCTATCAAAACCTGCAGCAAAGCTACATCCATAATGATATAGTGTACTATACTCAGTAATATTTTTCATCTTATATAAACCTTTCTGAATACTCCGGATACATATTATCAAAGTCTGTATTTCGTTTTAGATCTAATTGTCGATTATACTTTACAAATTTATCAAATAATATTGGATCATACTTGTGATTATTCGTTAACCAGTCTACAGCACTTTGTAGTTTTTGAGGATCTAGGCTATGTCTGCGCAAATAGTCTATTCCTTTTTGTGTGTTTTCAACTGCAATATGTAGTGCTGATTCGGGCATAATAGTAGCCATCTGATAATCAGGATTTACTAGTATATTAAAAACAATCTGATCCATATTCTCAATTGCACCATCTTCAAACAATCTAATAATGAAGTCGCCTAGTCGAGTAGCATTGTATATACTGTACACACTGGTGACTGCTGGTTGTATATTATTATATCCAGCAAGTTTTATCTCTTTTATGTTGTCCAAGACAACATCGTAATCACTGCCAGTCCTAACATACTTGGCATACTCTCCATAATGGTCAACGCTAGCAATAGCACTTACTTTTGTAAACTTAGGCCAATAGTCCAGCACATGTCGATTACCCAAATGCAATCTACTAAAGTTACTAGTGTACAATAACTCTATATCAGTGTTAATACTTACTAGACGTTCTAAGAAATCATAATGCTCTGGTGTCATAAGCGGCTCACCGCCGGCAAAGTATACCTTTTCTAATTCGCCGAGATATGGTAACAATTTACTCCATGTGTCGTTGTACAACAACGGCTTGTCAATTCCCAATTCATTAGCCCAGCTAGTGCTCCAGTCTGGTCCACACATACGACACTTTAGATTACACAAATTGTTAAATCTGATATCAATATATTTTAACTCTAGCGTGTCTAGTGTACCGTCAGCTTGTGTAGTTTTTACTAAATCAAATGTATCACTGAACTCATTGTTAAACCTTTGGCGTTCAGTCTGATTAATATTGCCTTGCTCTCTGACATAACACTGACTACAGTGTTTAGGCAATGGCTTACCTTCAAGCATACTACGTCTGACCATTCGATATTCTTTGTTATTCCATATTTCTTCAGGACTTTGTTGATTGAGATTTCCTAGACTCTGCTGATGTTCATGCTTTAAATTGCTTGCACAACATAATTGCACATCGCCGTCGGGTTCAACATGCATATGCATCCATGGTGCTATACAAAAAACACCGTTGTCTTTTTTATCTGAATCCATGATTTTCCAATGCTTTGGCGAGCTCGGCGCCTACATATTCGACGGCAGCTGTCGACGGGTGGTCGCCTGGGACTGACACATGATTAACAATGTCAGTTCCGTAATAGTCACGTAACTTATTTCCCACCGAGTCATTCATTATACTCGGAACAGATCTGATATAATCCGTATCTCGCCAAGAACTCCACCAGCGGAATGTATATAAATTAATATTTAGGTTTGCCATTAACATTTGGATATAGCGAAATGCAGTATCAATTTCCATATTTTTAAAATACGATGGCTTCGGCTCCTCAATACTTTCTACATGTTTTACTATATCGTCAGTACGATCAAAATTATCTCCGATATAATGACAGTATTCTAAAAATTCCAGCTCACTGTGTGCGAATCGACTCTTATGCTTTTCAAATTGAGTTGACGGATGCATAGATACCAACCAATCATTTTTTACATTATGCGGAAGAGAACTGTCACCTGATACATACTCAATGATGTCTTGCATTACTTTATTCTGATTCATTTGTATGTTTAATCTAGGCTCATATGTTTGTTGCAAGATTAAGTTGTCAAATTGTTGTAATAAATTCTGTTGATGAAGTGTCTCGATTATACTAGAAAATGCTACTATGCCTTCTCCAGGACATGATATAATTTTCCAATCTTTATCATTTAAAATGTCTCTGGCAATAGTACCATAGTTTACTTTCGTATTCAAAGGTTTATTATCTAAACTGTAACTACCACCCAAGTGACTACATCCAATCATTAATGTCTTAGACATCCACATACCCTTTGAGTTCAGGAAAAGCTTCGAAGAAATCTAAGTTCGGACGACTAGGAATCAACCGTTCTTTAAGCCAATGATCGCATTCAAGTTGACTTTCAGGAGTAGGGTCATTCATAAAATAGTTGACAAACCAATTATCTGTTCCTACAATTGGATTGTTTTGCCACTTGGGATCACTTGTTTTAGCAAATCTCTTTAAGAGTACTTGTTTAAAACTTTTCGGAAGTTCCCTTGCACCAATAGGCCCTAGTATAAGATTATTATGAACTTTTACACGATTTCTCCTTGCCCATTGGTGAAATTGTGGCAAGTGATATGCGTTTAACAATCCAACACTATGACTAATCCCAAGTTCAATAATTCCTTGATCACTTAGTTCTTTAAATTTTAAAAATATCCCATAAGTCTCGTCCCATTTCGCTGGGTATCTAATGTATTCAAACTGTTTACCAGTGTTGTCCAATGACAACATAATTCTCACCATCTTAAATTCTTTGAAGTGACTTATAATTTTTTCTGGCCAAAATGTACAATTGGTAATCCACAATATGTCAATATCTTTTGCTAAGTCATGTTCAACTAAATGCTCAATGAGTTTGATTTGCTTCTTAATCATAAATGGTTCACCGCCAGCAATCTCAATTTTTGTTAAATTTTTAGTGACTAGATTTAAGTCTTCCCAAAATATATCTTTGTCATGCCATTGTTCTACCTTGGGAGATTCAACACCCATACTTTTAAATATACTAGCCCACTTGCTGCTACTGTCAGGACCGCACATTGCACATGCTAAATTACAAGTATTGCCCATTTTAATGTCAAGTAACTGTAACTTATCATCAGTGAACATTGGCAATGATTCGTGTCTTTCAAGGTTATAATGATATTTCCAATATTTTATCTCACGTAGACGTTTGCTTTCGCCGCCACCTTGTTCAGTCTCAAAGCAATGTTTACATTTGGATTCAAAGTAATCGTCGAAGTTCTCGACGAATTCTTTACGGTCTTGGCTCGCCATAACAGTACTGATACTATCAGTGGCAACATTAAATTTTTCACCATCATCATTGCGGTATTGTTTAGTGGTAATACAACATGGACTAAACGCTCCAGTTGTTTCTATCTCTAATGCGTTATATACCATTGGACAAAAATATTTTTGTTTTTTGCTCATTATTAATTCCCTGGATTATGCTTTAATATATTTATCGATAAATAAATACGTAGTTAATTACTATGAAGGAAAATACATAAAATGTCTATACTAAAGCAAAATGAAAATTTTTGCAGTGCCCCTTGGATAACTTTACATATAGAACCAAATGGTGGCGTAAGTCCATGTTGTATAGCAACGTGCGGACCAGATCCCGACAATGCGGTTTATGGAAATTTGCACAAAGAGTCCCTTGATAGTATACTACGTGGCAGCAAACTTAAAGCATTCAGAAAACGTTTTATGAATAATGAACGACCAGAAGAATGCAGTACATGTTGGAGACAAGAAGAATTGCACGGCAAATATAGTAGCCTTCGCAGTGATTTTAATCACACTAAGTTTAATGAGAACGTCTATTCGGACACATTAGAAGATGGCACATATGACAATATGAAGATTACATATTGGGACTTTCGTCCTAGTAATAATTGTAATCTAGCATGTTTGATGTGTTGGGAAGGATTAAGCAGTGGATATTTTCAGCTAGCAAAAGATCTGGGTCTGAATGTTCGTACAGATGAGAAATTTTTAGAAGTTCCCAACGACAGATTTGAAGAAATTTTTGAGATAATTAAAGATACACTACGCACACACAGTGCAGAAATGCATTTTTATTTCGCCGGCGGCGAACCGTTACAGATGCCGCAGCATCATAAAATTTTACAATATCTAATAGACAATGAATACTTCGATGTAAGTTTACGTTATAATACAAATCTAACAACACTAAAATACAAGAAAACCAATTGGGCAGATATATGGAAAAAGTTTGACAATGTAGTAATAGATGCTAGTATTGATGCAGTTGGAGCCGCTGGAGAATTCCAAAGAATGAATAGTTCTTGGGCTAATGTTAAGTCAAACATACAAAGATTAATCGACAATGACATAACTGTAACATTTAACATGGTGCAAACTATGATCACGTATCCTTACATCATTGACACGCTAATAGAAATCTCAGCAATGTTTACTGAAGATTATCTTCAGAGACATATGAATAACCATGAAAAAAATATAAGACTAGTTGGCACTCACCATCCAGATCACTTAACATTACTCAATACACCTGAGGAATTCATTGACTACAGTATATTAGATCAGATCGACGAATTAGGTTACGACTCGACTCCGCTGAGGGGTTTACTAAGTGAGTATGATGAATTC
>Ga0209137_1002600_pt1 | contig 15754 bp, 14 predicted proteins | sample SaaInl5LU_22_DNA_FD_184642 | JGI IMG/M metagenome (GOLD analysis project Ga0209137, IMG submission 184642) | Marine microbial communities from expanding oxygen minimum zones in the Saanich Inlet - ESP_105LU_22_DNA (SPAdes) (version 2) | ecosystem: Environmental > Aquatic > Marine > Intertidal... | reverse complement strand
AACGCCTGGCGAAACCGTCGAGACAACCGCAATGGAAACGCCCGGGGAAACCGTCGAGACAACTGCGGTGGAAACGCCTGGGGAAGTAGCATCGGTGCCAAGTCAAGGAACAACACCTTCACCTCTTATTACAAAAGAGACCAGGGACACACCAGATTCTGCCGTGAAAAAAGGCGGGGCGTTGAGACAGAAACTCGCAAACAAAATGACCAGGGCAAGTAGAACCCTGAAACGCCGAACGGTGTTATAATGAACCTATAAAATAGAATATAAATACGTATGTTGATATGTATTTATACATGACAATCGTCGCGGATAATTCTGAACTACCTTTCGTGAGCGTGTGTACGCCCACGTTCAACCGAAGACCCTTTATACCATATACCATCAAATGCTTGGAACACCAGGACTATCCAAAGGACAGAATAGAATGGATAGTTATCGACGACGGAACAGACCTTATTGAGGACATGGTATCGCATCTCCCCTATGTAAAATATTTCAAATACGATGAAAAAATGACACTGGGAGAGAAACGCAACATCATGCACAAGAAATCGTCAGGAGATATACTGGTCTATATGGACGACGACGATTATTACCCGCCATGTAGAATAAGCCACGCGGTAGATACCTTGCGCAAAAATCCCTCTGCGTTGTGTTGTGGTTCAAGCAAGATGTATATTTACTTCAAACACATCAACAAAATGTACCAGTTTGGTCCGTATGGTCCGAATCATGCGACGGCGGCAACCTTCGCGTTTCGTCGCGAGTTGTTGAACGATACCAGATACGAAGACTATGCTTGTGTCGGTGAAGAAAAGGCGTTCTTAAAGGATTACACTGTTCCGTTTGCCCAGCTCGATCCCTTGAAAACCATTCTTGTTTTCTCTCATATACACAACTCGTTCGACAAGAAAACGTTGCTTGATAAACCGAATCAGTTTGTTACGGAGAGTCAGCTGACTGTCCAGCATTTCGTCAAAGAGCCAGAGCTCGTCTCTTTTTTCATGGAGGATATCGAGACGCTGCTCGAAAAATACACCCCAGGCGACCCGAAAAACAAAAAAGACGTCATTGCGTACATGAGCATATTGTCTAAGTCCAGAGAGGACATGTCAAAACATATGCTCAAACAACAACAGCTCATTCAGAATAACGCGAACCAACACATCGCTGGCGTGAAACAACACTTCGAAAAACGTCTTGCCATGCTTACGAAAGAAAACATAGAGATGAAAGACAAGATTGGGTATTTGGAGAATAAAATATCCAATCTTATTGCGGAAACAATCAACCTAAAAAAGGCAATGGTGGCGAAAAACGGTGCTTAGACAGGTATGTCAGTGACCAGAGTTTCCTCGCCCACATTCGTATTTTGTATACATTTGTCTAGATATCTGTACATCCTATTGATATCCAGTTTTGATATATTACAGTTATCAAACATCTCGAGAGTCTCGTTGTCGATATCCTTGTTTTGTGATTTCATATTCGTAAAAAGACCATGAACATCTCGCTTGTCCATCCCGAGATGATGGCATAGGAAATGAATAAACGTAGAATTGTTATATTCAGTCGAGTATTTGGTCAGAACCTTTGTAAATCTCACCTCTACTGGATTGTATACTGGTTTGGCTTTTCGTGGGGAGTCAGAAAAATAGTCATGGTACAACTTGTTGCTGTGAAACGTCTTGATGATAGAGCTCATCTCGTTGAATTGCCATATTTGTTTCTGAAACGTCACCCTGTCTATGTAATCAGCATAACAAATATTTTTCAATATGTTTATGTAGAGAGGGATGGCTTTGTGTATATCTACTTTTGACAACATGTCGATAATATTCTCGTGCCATAACAACCCAACAATCGTACGGTCGGTTTCGTTCATGATCTTATTGTGATCACCTATACCGTGGTAATTGTTTATTAATTTCTTCGTTACCGTCTTGGTGTCTTCGCTGCTGCATTTTACATGAAAGAGTGATCGAATCAGCGACACCGGGAGAGTGTTGTTGTTATTCACATATAAATTGTACATGTTCCGGATACTCCGCAAATCGCCCTGCGAATACGCAACCACCTCCTCCTTGACGATACTATCTGTATTTATCATCAGTTTGTCCACAATAACTCCGAGTTGGTGATATGTAGGCTGTTTCAGCTCAATAGTATGACACACGCTCATCAACTCTTTTATTTTTTTATCTATGTGATAATTCCCTATACAGATGATCGGATTGTATGTAATTTCCTCTTGCTTCTGCTTCTTCGTTTTCTTCTCACGTACTAATTTGATCAGCGAGTTAATTCCACCCTTGTCCCCGCTATTCATTCCGTCAATTTCGTCCATGACAATTGCTATTTTCCTAACGTTGCGATGAAACATGCTCATTACGGTACGGTCGGTCATATTGTGCTTTGTAATGGTGTCGATGATGTTTTTATTCCGTATATCTCCAGCGTCGTAATATATGACATCATAGTTCATACTCTTTAACAGTTCCGTAACAAACTGCGTCTTTCCGCTGCCAGGTTTACCATATATATAAATACCACGTTTGACATTGGTGTTGTGTTTGTTCTTTTCAAAGTCTTCCAACAGAGATTTTATATGTGAGACATGTTCATCTCTATGTAAGATACTTGTTATATTTAATTCGTCCATGCTATACTCCTACATATTTTTTTATACTTCTTTTTGTAGACATTAGTAAACAAGACATCTCGACATCTAGTGGCGTTATTGTCAAACATGTAACAGTCTAGAAAGTGAAAATAGTTCGTGTACTTCGTATCTCGGTACACATATTTTCTTTTTTTCCAGCCGACAATAGTATGTGTTTCCATAATCAAGTTGAAGATAAACATCGAATCGTCTCGGATAATCTTGCGAATGTAGTTATCATACATACCCTTGTGTTTGAGTATGTCTTGTAACATGTGGTGGTATCTCCGGTAGTTCTCTCTGTTTGTCCATATCAACACTTCTCTTGGCAAGAACGAGTGGATGATATCTACTAGTTCATAACATAATCTATATCCTTCTATCATTTTAATCATGTCGGACATTATAATCTTATATAAAGTCAGGCTATAATAATATGTTACGCGATGGACTTATTTTACGATCTCGACCGTTTTAGTGAGACATGGGTTAGGTACACCATAAGTGATTCCGTCCCAACTTACGCCATTAGAAGTCGCCCATCTATACTTGGAACAATTGCCCCTCGAGGTATTGTATGGTGCCAAACTGAAGTTCATTGGGGAGGTAGCATCACCGGCGTTCACCTTGTTCATGTTGAGTGTACATTTGGATCCATTCGTGCCAGCATCAAACCAGTAATCGGGACAATCACCAACTAACGGGGGCCATGTCATTGATTTTCTCGCACTGTTCATATTGATTGCGATAATTATCAATAAGACGATTAATATAGCAAGACTTGTATAAATTGCGATACTCTGGAAACTCATTATATAAATAAAAAAGAATATAATTTTTTATGAGTCTACTATATAATGAATCAACAATTTAACGGGCGTGTGGATATTCGATCTCCAGACACTAAATCGCTCTTTGACATGTATGACAAAATTCCCGCGCATCAATGCACTACCTATAGGAACGCACTTGATGGACAATGGGACACTTCTTCTCTCTCTGATGCTTACTTTTCAAGTGAAAATGTGATGGCCATACAAAATAAAATACGCGATGGCGTCTACACGAAATCAAACGGACAGTATAAGATAGGCGAACAAGATTGTGACACGCTAAAGGTAATTATGAGGTCTATTTATCTACAATACTCTTCTAATTTACCTACAAATATTCCCGATCAAATCGAGGCTCTTAACACCATGGTGTTGAACTACTGTATACCACAAGTTTTCAGCGAGGCAAAGGCGTATGTCAAGTATTTAAGCGACGCAAGTACAATGTACGTTCCAATGTCCCACCCAATCCTTCCAAAAGAAAACGATAAACAACTTGAGCTCAAGCCATGGTTTTAATTTTTATTCTACACATGTCGCGTACACAACATCTTACTTAGGTGGAACAACCACGACTTTCTTTTTTATTTTTTTCACCTTTTTTGTCCCATCCTTACTCACCACGCTATTCGTAGCCGAAACTGGATCAGTCATCATAAGTCGCTCGCGCATCTCTTTGTACTGCATATATGCGATATGTAGTTCGCCCAGTTCATTCAACCACATTTTCTGTATCGTGGTTGACTGAACCGTCTGAAGCTCCTCGAGTTTACTCTCGTGTTCATTCATTGCCTTCTCAGCATTTTCCTGAGACACGCTGTCCATCGGCATCTTGACAAGATATCTATAATCTCCGTCTTTTCCCAATTTATCGTAACCCTTCGCCTCCAACATCGCGTCAATTGCCTCCTTCGTCTTTCGTCGTAAGTCAACGGTACCATTGAGGACCTCTTGGATATACCGCACCTTGTTAGACAACAACACCAACTCCTTGGTGAGTTCTTCAATCATATACGTTTTACGCACCTCATACAACTCGATGCGTTTGATGAAGTAATCATCGATGATGTCCTGAACATTGTCATACTTCTTGAGTTTATCATTGTAATCGAATAAATGCATGTTGTTGGTTGTTCCGGTCGTATACAGTTTCATGAGTTTCTCCACACCATTACATCCATGGTCAGCTTGTACTGCTTCGAGGGTCGCCAGTGCGCCTTTCGGGAATTGAATCGTGAAATCCACATTCGTATCCTTGCTCATGTCATCATAGTCTTTGATTTTAGGAACAATTTTCTTCCCGTTGGAGTCGGTTGTATCCAACAATCCCTCCAGATGGGACTTGAAATCATCTGTCCAGTATCCCACAGGAAGCTCCGTCACACGTATCTTGTCGACACCGACCGTCTCGTATCGTCCCTTGATGAGATACTTTGAAGGTGCGAGCTTTGCGACGGTTCCTTCGAACCCCTCGTAATAAGGCATAAACTCCATCACAGGATTGTCTCCACGCAACTTGGCGCATAGGTAGTCGATTATTTCTGCTGGGTTATACGACATGATGTCGGTACTGAACCCGGTACCGATACCCTTTGTTCCGTTCACCAGAATCATCGGAATAATGGGTGCGTAGAAGATTGGTTCAACGGTTTGTCCGTCGTCGTTCAAGTACTTCAATACTGGATCGTCCAAGACAGGGAAGATCTTCCGCGTCACCGTATTCAAATACGTGAAGATGTATCTCTCAGACGCACTGTCCTTGCCTCCTTGAAGACGGGTACCAAACTGACCACTGGGTACAAGGAGGTTGATGTTGTTCGAGCCTACGAAGTTCTGTCCCATGCCTACGATAGCAGCGTTCAATGATGCTTCGCCGTGATGGTATCCGGAGTGTTCTGATACGTAACCCGAAAACTGCGCCACCTTGATTTCGTGTGTCAAGTTCTTCTTGAACGCCGCAAACAGGATTTTGCGAAGACTGATTTTCAGACCGTCCATCAGGTTGGGGATGCTTCTATCACAGTCGTACTTTGAAAAGTGGATGAGTTCCTTGTGGATGAATTCATCGTATGTCACCGCCTCTTTGGTGGTGTCCAGGTAACTGTCGCGATCATACATACCCAACCACGTCTTTCTATCGTCTGCGCGCTTTTTGTTGAATACCATATCGATGGTATCGTCTGTCTCTTTGCCAACATGTTCGAACCCTACAATCTTCTTCTTTGCGAAATACTCGCGAAACTCCTTGCCGGTACTCGTACCCAATCCCTTGTAATACTTGATATTCCAACCCTTGGGGTCATGGTTGAGCGTCTCTAACCAGGCGTCGTATTCGCCCGTATTGTAAAACATCAGTTCAGACGACCCCTTGCGTGCCTTGAGAATAGGCGTGTTCATGAATCCAATGAACCCAGGAATCACCGCGAGACTGGGCCAAACAGATTGGAACAGATTCACCCCCAGACCTTTGATGTGGCTTCCGTCTAAATCCTGGTCCGTCATAAACAACACTCGACCGTATCGCAACGAACTATAGACTTGTTCAATGTTTTTGTACGTCTTGCCTGTTTCCAATCCCAGGATTTTCTTGATGTCTGCGATCTCCTTGTTATCAGAGATCTTCTTTGTGGTCTCGCCACGCACGTTCATTATTTTACCCTTCATGGGATATACACCATATATATTGCGGTCGCTGGAGGACAACCCAGACACGATACCCGCCTTTGCCGAATCTCCCTCGCAGAAGATGACCGTACACTGACTTGATTTGTCGGTTCCTGCCCAGTTAGCATCAATGAGTTTGGGAATGCCTCGGACGTTCTTGCTCTTGACTCCATCCGTCTTCTTCGCTGCCTTGTTTTCCTTCACCTCGGTAATAGCGCAAGCAGCGTCCATGACGCCCATTTTCGCCACCTTCTCGATGAACTTGTCGCTCACCGAACAAGATGAACCGAATTTGGAGCTGGGGGTGTTGAGAAAGTCCTTTGTCTGACTGTCAAACGCGGGGTTCTCAACGTCGCATCGGATAAACAGAATCAGCTGCTCCTTGATTGAATTGATATTCACCGTCACCTTCTTCTTTTTCTCAATGTACGCACTCATCTTTCTGACAATCTGTTGGAGAATGTAGTCCACGTGCTTTCCACCTTTAGATGTATGGATGCCGTTCACATAGGAGACTTGCTGGAACTCGTGTGTTGGGCTCATGGCAACAGCGTATTCCCATCTGCCGTTCTCGGCGTCTTCGTATACTCGAGGAGTTTCGTCCTTTGTCCCGACATACATATCTATATACTGCTGAAACGTCTTGACCGCTACGGGTTGCGAGTTGTATTTCACTCGAATATTTTTATCGGTTACGGCTGCGACGTCATAGATTCGCTTCACAAGAATATTCACCATGTCCGGTGTCAATCCATCGACCCCGAATCGCTGAAAGTCAGGCTTGAACGTGATCTTCGTATACGGTTTGGTCTTACACTTGGTCACTTTGGGTTTGCCGATAACGTCCAGGTTGCTGGAGAAGGATTGCGTGTACTTGAGTCCTCGAATGTGATCCACCGTCTCGATCGACCCTTCCGTAGACCAGATCAACACAAGCTTGAACCCGAACCCATTCTTACCTCCCACGATCTTCTTTTCGTCTTTGTTGTAGTTGGTGCTGGTACGGAGATGTCCGAAGATCAGTTCGGGGATCCAAATATTATACTCTGGATGCATCGCCACATCAATCCCGTTTCCATCATTTGTCATTGTAATGGTACCATCTTCCTGAATACCAATATCGATATACGACACGGGTATAGTGTTTTCTTTTCCATCACTAACCGCCTGTTTCATGCGAACAACGTGGTCGCGACAGTTCACAATCCCTTCATCAAACAGTTTATACAGTCCTGGAATATAGGTAACGTTTTTTTGTGCGATTTTTTGATTTTCTTTGTCAAAGAGCCACATATCTGCTTCTACATTCTCTACCGAACCGATGTACGTGTCCGGATTGGCAAGAATGTGCTCCTTGTCCGTCTTCTGTTGATACTTCTCAGCTAGTTCAGTGTTGCTTGTAGCGGACATGTCTTTGTTGTATGGGTAACTGCTGGTATATTTATATGGGTTCGTTTGTTCATTTTTATTTTATTTGTTTTATTTGTTTTATTTGTTTTATTTGTTTTATAATTTTATAATTTTTATAGTATACAACTACAATACAATGGCGAATAATAATTCAATAGTATTTATTCATATACCAAAAACAGCTGGATATACTATTGGTAGGTGTCTTAGAGACACAGGTGCTCTTAAAGACGGTTACGGGTTTTCTCACCAAATAGCTCGAAATATAATAAAAAAAGAGGACCGCGAATGTATTATCACGGGTGTTGTTAGAAATCCTTATGATAGATTATATTCGATATACGAGTTTTACAAAAAAAAGAGAACGGATATAAGTAACGATGTAACGTTCGAAGATTTTATTATAAATTTCGAAGAGAAATATTATTTAAAACTATCACAGTTCGATACTTGTTATAATTTCTTAACCGACGAAGACGGGAAATTAATGACAACAGATATTATCAGATTTGAAAATTTAAAATCAGAGTATAATATGTTTTGTGACAAATATGGAATCGAAAATAATTTAATTGAGCGTAATAAAAACGAATTAAAAGACACTGATATATGCTGGAGTCAATTATATAATGAAGAAATGAAAAAAGTAGTTAATACAATATTTAATAAAGACTTTGAAACCTTTAATTACAGTTATTCAGATTTTCTTACATCAAAAGACATTAGCTAGCTAATTCGGGGGTTTACATGTTCAAAGACATAAAACTAATTTGTGGTGATAGTTTATAGTCACCATGCAACAGCCGGTTGATTTTTGCGACTACATAGAAAACGAAGTGAAATACGGGAGCCCGGACACTATACCTCGGTTCTGTCCTGTTCCTAAGGTTAAGGGGATATATCAACCTACACAGGACCAGTTGTACAAACAGTTCGTCGGGGTAAATTGTAACGTGAGTAAAAAGCTGCCTGGCGTGTTAGGAAACCCGCGTGCTGTCTCTACAAAGATGCGTAGATCAGAACTTATTTCCGCCAACCGAACAAAAAGCGGTACCACGCGATTCGTTCTTAACGGCGGAGCCAATGGAGAGAGACAGGGGCAACCTGGGGGGATTACACCCCCATTAAGAAATAGATTTTAATCGAACGGATTGTTTTCGTTCAAATTCGGCCCTCCCATATTGATTTATTTTCTCGCCCTACTTTATAATGACCAAGCTGTCTAAAGCACAACGGGAGAAGTATGACCATGTCATTGGTTCTAGACGCCAGGTGTGGAATGGGTCCGCTCACCACACATCCGGCGGTCTGACTAGACCTCAATTGATCATGACCAAGAACGGACGCATTGTTAGCAAGTCAAAGCACTTTAGTGCGAAGAAGGATAGACGCCTTATTAAGGCTGGTTATGGAACTAAGAAGGGGAAGTTTGGATTCGTGCTTCTTAATGGAAAGAAAGGAAAGAAAGGAAAGAGGGGAAAGACCATGAAGAAGCGTGGAGGATATTCTGGTCACCTTCCTCTCAGCCCCACCGAATATAATGGTGCGGGTGAAGGAACCAGCGGCGTCGCTCTTCAGTTGGAGGCTGGACAGGCCGGCGGTCGTCGCACAAGACGTCGTCGACGCGGAGGGTATACTAATTATGCCCTCAGCCCTGCTAACTACGATGGCATGGGTGAAGGAACCAGTGGCGTCGCTCTTCAGTTTGAGGCTGGACAGGCTGGCGGAAAGCGCAGAAAGTCCCGTCGCCGTAGACGCGGTGGTGAAGCAGGTATGATAAACTAATCTTACGACTCGTTATGCGTTCCATAAAAGTGTAATTGAATAATGTCGCACAATCTGCGATATTATTTAGTGGTTCGGATTAGAGTTCTACTTCATAGTACCAGTCACTTGATATGAATGTTTCGTACACGACATATGTGCCGATGTATTCGTGGAGGTATTTCTCAAAGTATCGTTTACTGGTTACGTGCTTGGAGTTGTACTCGGAACAATAGAACTGATACGCATCGTCGAACGAAATCACCTCTCCATTACTTTTTGCGCGATACACCTCTTTCAGTTTACCCATCGCACATGATATATCATCGCGTTTATTCCATAAAGTACATGATATGTTCATGATAAACTTGTTGTCGCGAATGTCGACGTCTGGAAAAAAGTGCCTGACAATTTTGAAGGCCTCCGCGTCGTCGATGTGTCGAGAGTTTGTCTTGAAGAGTACACACAACTCATCTATCTCCAATTCATTGTCGGTGTCCGTAACGACATGGGCTTCCCAAAACTCAATAAAGTCGCGGACCAGGGGGAGATGTTTGCTTGCGATATTGACAAAACAGTCGTGCTCGTCTACATAGTCATATTTTTGGATAAGCAACTGCTTCAACGTGTTGAAATAAACCATGTTGGGAAGATCCATCGACGACAGGTATGATTTCCAGAGGTAGTGAATATCTTTCCAGTTCAATGTGTATGTAGAGGGTGTAGAATGGACATCATCGACCGTATCAATCATTTCATCACAAAACCTCGCAACAATTTGCTCCTGGGTTTGATCCTTCAAGAACATGGTGTAGGTTTTCAGATTCTCGGTAGCCTTTTTCTGGATGTATTCGTCGCCGGATCCAAACCGAGACGAGTAGTGACATGCGACACAAAAAAGATCAAGGGACTGGTTGACGTTGAGATCGTTCTCGCGCTCACCGTTGAAATAAATCATCCGACAATTTGTATACGCATGTGTTTCATGATACTTCACAAAGTTCTTTATCAAATGACTATGTCCAATAGTGATATAAGCGTAGTTCTCAAGAAGAGCGAGGAGCGATTTCGATTTGCCGTGTGTTAAGTAGATGTGGTCTCTTCCTTTCTTTAATATATTGTCACCCAATACAGTGAGGAAATACTTCGCGGCGTCCCGGGTGACAAAAATGCTTGGCGAGAGAAGTTTCAATACATATTGAATTGTATACGATTCAGGAACAGCATGATGTAATCTGCGATCCTTGATATGTTTCATCACGATATCGGTTGTCTTGAATTTCCAATCATGTAGATCCTTGTTATGGGACATGGTCACCAGAAGCTTCTGGATAATGTCGTCTTTTTTTACCACAACATAATGCTTACCATCGTACTCATAAAAGCATTCAGTATTGTTCTGAGACAGATAGTAGTATCTGTTTTTGCTCAGAAACATTTTTACAAAGTTGCTTTGTTCCGTCTCAAGGTTGCTCGCACGTGCTTGTTTCATGGTATACGCAGTATGTTCCGCAAAGAGGGTTTTTTCCAGGACAACATTTATATGCATGTCCATTCTCTCCATCATGTACTCGACGTTTTTGTATTTTTCGCAAAGCATTTTCACAGTCGTCGCACACTTTTCTTCGAAAGTGTCCATTGCTTATTTGTATGGCACGAATGTTTTTATATTATTTACCCGGGTTTATCAGTATTCTCCGCCCCTTCTCCGAATCTAGTTCCGTATGTGCGTGGTCGTGAACAAAATATTTCACGTAGGGAGACATCACCATCTTGTAGCCCTTTTCGCGAACAGAACACAACAGATTGTAATCTTCGTCGTGCGATGGAACAAACCATGTTCCTTCCTGGAATATCCTTCTCTTTAGCAAAAAGCTGATCCCGACCTCATACTGAACAAAGTGGACGCTGCTGGGGGTAGGATGAACTCCGTATTCGGGATGTCGCATTCTGAAAACAACAGCGTCAACATTGTCTACCAGGTCAATCTCGTTGTAAAATGTTTCAAGGTACGTGTATGCGATCGTGTCATCATCATCCAAAAAGGCGATCCATTCCGTATCGCATGCGCGAATTGCAATATTACGAACCTCGCCCGCGCCATTATTTCGCTCTTGTCCGTTTACTATCTCAGACGTACCTGCCTTTTCGCATTTCATAACAGTGATTCGGGGATCAGTTACTTCTATTGTAGGGTCGATTCCGTCGAAAATCACGATTGCTTTCCAATCCCATATGGTTTGTCTATATAAGCTGTGGAGAGCTCGTTCTAGGGTGTCCCTGCCGATGGTAGGCACAACAAACGTTACCAGGGTCATGGATAAGTACCCGAGTTAACTTTAATTTTGTTTCTAATTATGTGTTATACCAATAATTTAATATAGCACTCTCGGAAACGATTTAAAGCTTTTGCGTAAAAAATACCATATAATGAGTGAGCATGCGTTAAATTCTGATTCTTCGGGTACTAATACAGCCAACAATGTATTAACGATAAAGACTGTACAGATTGCCCCTTTCCGCACGCTTATGACCGCACTAAAAGATATTCTACTTGAAACAAACATTACTTTCCAACCAGACGGCATTCGTATCATTAACATGGACAAATCGCACACCATTCTTGCTCACCTCCACTTGGCCGCAGAAAATTTTGAATTTTATGAGTGTAAGAAAGAAAGAATCATTATTGGCGTAAACATGTTCCACCTGTTCAAGTTGATCAATTCTATTGACAACGATGATACGTTGACCATCTACATTGAAAACGATGACTACGTTGACGGAATTGTGTCTCATCTAGCACTGAAGTTTGAGAACGGGGAGATTAAACAGTGCAAGACGCAGAAGCTGCGACTCATTGAGCCCGAGCAAGAGGAGCTTGAGTATCCTGACGTGAAGTTCTCGTCTGTCATCAACCTCCCTTCGGCAGATTTCCAGAAAATCATTCGCGACCTCTCGTGTATTTCCGACAAACTGGAAATCAAATCTGTGGGCAGCGAACTTATATTCAAATGTTCTGGACAGTTCGCGTCTGCTGAAATTCATAGAGCAGAAACGGACGGAAGTATGGGATTTGTGCTTAAACAAGATTCCAGCAAGGTCATTCAAGGCGAGTTTTCGCTGAAGAATCTGGCCTATTTTATCAAGTGTACAAATTTGTGTTCGCAAATCGAACTGTATCTGGAAAATGACCTACCGCTGGTAGTAAAATACAATGTCGCCTCGCTAGGAGAGATTAAACTGTGTCTTGCCAGTCTTCCCAGTGCATAGATTACGATACAAGTACATATATGGTCGTCATGAGCTGACAAAGTGTCAAGAACTTCACTTTGTTTGACGCAGGCCGAATATCTCCATACCCCAGTGTAGTGCCAGTGACAACAGCAAAATAAAATCGGTCGTAAAATTCTTGTAAGGGGTGTTTTTTTGTCACGTTATCGGGGATAATTTCAGTATCAGACACTACGACATTCTTCAGGGTGTCGTCGGTCTCTATGTCTACGTTACCACTCTGTATTTGTGTGGCGATTTTTTTTTCTGATCGTAGCGTCAGCTCATTCTTCTTGACCTTGTCTACATATTTCTTGACAGCCTCATCTTTCAACTCGTCTTGAACAATATTTATGCCCTCAAATTCGGTATCGGCACAGAAGAAGAAGTATATTAATCCAAAAGTAAAGAACGATAGCAATAACATCAACACCTTGTTCAGTGCCTTGTTTTTTACTAGTTTGACAAGTGGAGCGAGTTTGGTAGTTTTCCTTCTATTGAACAGGTTGTATATCATAATCTATATACTATAACAGATTCTTATGATTCTTATGAATCTTATGATTCTTACGATTCTTATTAGTGTGTATCATATGGTTATAGAAAGGATCTGTCAGACAGATCCTTATGTGTTATTTTATCGATATATTTGTGTACCTGTCTATTATTATGGACATTGAGAGAAACCTTGAACAAGGCCCAGGTGCTACGATTGTGTCTGCATTTATAACAAATATCAACTATCGTGCTGATAGAAATTATGACAAATATTTCGCATTGGCCAAACAACTGTTACTGGTTCCGATGAACAAGGTGATTTTCATGGATAAAACGATACTGGGATATTTCAAAGACTACATTAACGAACACACAACCATCATTCCATTTGACAAATATGCCAATTATTTGTACGAACACAAGGACCAGTTGGATAACTTTGAGTTGAACACACAAAATCCGTCGAAGGACACAATCGAGTATATGTTTACCATGGCATACAAAACCGAGTTTGTGAAGAAGGCAATAGAGATGAACAACTACAACGCAAAGCAGTTTATATGGATGGATATCGGAATCAAACATATGATGGATCATCTTTCACAAGAGGAGTTTTCCGAAAAGGTGTTACGATTGAAGTATTTAGAACACCCGAACAATGTTCGGATACCGTCTATATGGAATCCCGACCACCAGTTTCAAATAGACATCTACAAAGATATATGCTGGTGCTTCGCGGGAAGCCTTTTCGGAGGAAACCCGAAATCTTTGCTGGAGTTTGCCGACCTGACGAAAGATGAATGTTTGAGAATTATACAGGAGAAAAAGTCTCTTATGTGGGAAATTAATGTTTGGAAACTGGTGTATAATATGGATAGATGGAGGTTCTTGTATTATACGTGTACCCATGACACTACCATACTAGATAGTTACTAATTTGACACTTGATTTATAGTTTATGTCTACTATAAATCATGTTTTTGCATTATGTTTCGTGTAGGAAGTTATATTCTTTATAATATATATACAATGAGCGGTGGTAGGAGTTACCAGAACTACATTGACACGCTGAAAGCCTGTCAAAACAACAACAGTCGTGGTTGTCCTCCTCCTCCCCCTTCTCGGCATTGTGTAGTCCCCGGACCAACTGGTCCACCTGGTCCACCAGGACGGCAAGGTCCGCCTGGTCCACCAGGTCCAGCTGGTCCTACTGGATCCCAAGGAACAACGGGCCAGAAAGGGGACACGGGTGACAGAGGTCCGACAGGACCTCAAGGCGATGTGGGTACATCTGGAGGGTTGATATTTTTTATGAATGCGAATGATTTATTAAATGTATGTAATTTTAACTTCTATGATGTAGACACTCTCTTAAATAATTCATGTAGTCCGACCATATTGACTACGCGGGTAAGTAATGATATACAAGGAACCTCAGCACCACCCATACCCACAGGCGGCGATATCCAGAGCGGTAACGAAATTCAGTTCGCCTTTGAATCCAATGCTTTGCCATATGGATTAATACCCCCAGGAGTTTGGGACATGCACATATGGGTTCGCGTGTCTGTTCCAAACGCAATTCGATTACAATGGACACTTTATTCACTCGATTGTCCTCCCTTCTCTCCCAACCCTATAGGGACATCTTCTATTATCACCGTTACAGAATCGTCGCCTACTGTCCCGACAGAACTTACCATTCCTATGGCACTGTATAACACGGCATGTTTCTGTAATGCGAATACGCGATTATTAATAGGAGTAAAAGCGTTCACCGACCAAACCGATATGCCTTCTATATCGATATATTTCCAAGATTGTATGACTCCGTACATAAGAACCACTCTTACTGGAGGCGGAACTGGTGCAACTGGTCCTCAAGGTCCGCCAGGAACAGCAAGCGGAACTGGTGCTACAGGTATTACAGGTGACACGGGCGTGACTGGATTTACTGGTGACACGGGTGTGACTGGCTCTACCGGACTTACTGGCTCTACTGGAGGCACTGGTATCACTGGATCAACTGGAATTGCCGGATCGACTGGCGCAACGGGACCACAAGGTATACCTGGTGTCGCGAGTGGAACAGGTTCGACCGGACCAACAGGTATAACAGGGCCGGCAGGAATCGCAGGCGCCGATGCAAACGGATCAGTATGGAATTATACCAACCCATTTAACGTTGACCCGACAAGCGGTAATTTTAAAACGGGCGAAGGTGGAACTACACAAGCTACATATGATCAGGTGACACAAACAAAGATCAATAACATTGATTACTATGGAGGCGATATGGAAGCCTGGTTACAAACTATTAAAATTGGTGATGTTCTTAAACTGACACGACAAGACGCAACAAACAGTTATGCTCTTTATACTGTAACGTCTACAAGTATTACAACAAGCGGCGTTTTCGTCACATTGTCTTATATATCATCCGGAATAGTAACCACTTTGAGCTCGGGCCTCTACAAAATAGCATGCGGTATTGCTGGACCTACCGGACCGACTGGTTCGACAGGTCATACCGGAATGACTGGACTGACTGGACTGACTGGACTGACTGGAGCGACCGGTCGAACAGGTCCTACCGGAATGACTGGGTCTACAGGTGTTACAGGTAGAACGGGCGTAACTGGTG
>Ga0209137_1002597_pt1 | contig 15763 bp, 13 predicted proteins | sample SaaInl5LU_22_DNA_FD_184642 | JGI IMG/M metagenome (GOLD analysis project Ga0209137, IMG submission 184642) | Marine microbial communities from expanding oxygen minimum zones in the Saanich Inlet - ESP_105LU_22_DNA (SPAdes) (version 2) | ecosystem: Environmental > Aquatic > Marine > Intertidal... | reverse complement strand
TCAGTAGCCAAGCGAGCGTATGTGAGGCCAGTAAGGCCCCCAAACAGATCGAGATGCCAGGCTATGCCTACGCGTTAAACTATGGCTATCATCTCGACGCCGGCAAGTTCGCCGAGATGCTACGGGCCCACTCGACTGAGCGTCTGGGTGTGAAGCATGTGGTCGATCATTTGGTGGGGGTTGAAACGGATGCTGATGATTTCTTAATCGCGGTCCGCGGTGAGAAGAGCGGTTTGATTGAGGGTGATTTATTTATCGACTGCAGCGGGTTTCACGCCTTTTTGCTGAGCGGACACTACGGTATAGGGGTAAACACGGAGCCGGCTAAGTACTTGTTTAATGATCGAGCGCTGGCGGTTCAATTGCCCTACGAAAGCGAGCAATCGCCCATTGCGTCTGTAACACTTGGAACGGCGCACTCTGCGGGTTGGACTTGGGATATTGGCTTGCAGCATCGCCGGGGAGTGGGTCGTCTCTACAGCAGTGCTCATCAGACCGACGAAGATGCTGAAGCTGGTTTGCGAGAGTACGTGAAACAGACAGCGCCTCACGTTAACTTTGATGAGCTAAACCCTCGCCAAATCAAGTTTCAAAGTGGATTTAGAGACAAGTTTTGGCACAAAAACTGTGTTGCCATTGGGCTGTCGTCAGGTTTTGTAGAGCCTTTAGAGGCATCGGCGCTGGTCTTGGTTGAGCTTGGGGCAAAGTTTTTGTGTGATCATATGCCAGTAGATAGGCATGTCATGGCTATTACCGCCAGGCGCTTTAATGAACAGTTCACCTACCGCTGGAACGAAATCGTACGATTCTTAAAGCTCCATTACTTGCTGAGTCGTCGCGACGACAGCGATTATTGGCGAGCTCATCGACAGCCTGAAACCAATCCCGACGATCTGAATGAGCTCTTAGCTTTGTGGCGTACTCGAGCCCCATGGCACCAAGATGAGGGGCGTATTGATGATTTGTTCCCCTCGGCAAGCTATCAGTATGTGTTGTATGGTATGGGGTTTGAAACGAAGAATAATGGGCACGGCAAACGGCGCGTACCAAACTTTGAAGAAGTGTCGCGCAAGCGTTACCAACAAGAACAGCAATATTTGAGTCACTTACCGACGAATCGAGAGTTGGTTCAGCAACTACTGACGCGCGGGTTTCGCGCTGGCTAGATAACACCTAAGGATTTGTTATGGCAAATATCCAAAAACTGAATAATGTCGATCACCAGAATCTTCGTGTGAAGACAGGTTATGGCGCTGAATTTGGTGACGATGTCATGTTTGCCATGACTTTCCCGGGCGAAATGCGATCGATTCAAGCGCATTACCCTATATTGATTTATAAAGACCCCAACAGTGGCAAGTTGGCGCCAGTCGCCTTGCTGGGCTTCGAACGCGGTGAGAACCTGTTTTTGAAAGAGGGTGACTGGGACGCAGCGTATGTGCCAGCCATGATCCGACGACAGCCCTTTATGGTGGGTCAAGAGCCGGGTAGTGGTGGTGAGCGACAGCGTGTCGTGGCGATCGATGTGGAACACCCACGAGTCAATACGGACGAAGGCGAGTTATTATTTTTGCCTCAAGGCGGCACCACTGAGTACTTAGAGCAAACAGCGTCGATGCTTGAGGGATTGTTTCATGCCCAAGCGCTCAGTGAGGCGTTTATGCAGGCGCTATCAGAGCAGGGTTTAATCCAGTCGGTCACCTTAAGCATTCGCTTAAAAGATGGAAGCGAGTACGCGTTAGAAGACTTTTACACCATAGATGACGAGTCGCTCCAGAAAGTCGATGAACAAGTATTGGCCAAGTTAAGTCAGGATGGCTGGCTCCTGCCGGCCTATATGATGCTCGCTTCGTTATCGCAGCTGCAGTCGCTTATTGGGCGTCGTAATCAGAGCTTGTAAAAGAGACAAGTATGGCGGCCTCAGAAATACACGTGGTTGATGCGCAGGACTGGACGGAAATACCAGAGTCGGTGCTGTCTGCGACAGAGCCCGTAATACTGCGTGGTTTGGTCGCAAACTGGCCCTGCGTGTCACTGCAGCGAGATGATTCCGACGCGGCGCTTGCCATGTTGGCGGAAAGTTACTCAGGACGACCCGTCAGCACCTTTTTGGGCGAAGCAGAGATTAAGGGGCGTTTCTTCTACGACGAAGAGTTAACAGGGTTTAACTTTTTGCAGCTTGAAGCACGCTTAGACGATGTTATAGCCAAGTTGAAAGAACATCGTGGCGATCAATATGCGCCAGCGATTTATGTCGGTTCGACTAATTTAGACGCTTGGTTGCCGGGGTTTCGGACGCAAAACGATTTACCACTGGATGCTCTTGATCCGGTTGCGAGCTTGTGGATAGGCAATAAGACCCGCGTGGCTCCTCATTTCGACTTGCCACAGAATATCGCCTGTTGCGTGATGGGGCGACGCCGTTTTACCCTGTTTCCACCTGAGCAGATCGAGAACCTCTACGTTGGGCCTCTAGATTTGACGCCTGCAGGGCAGCCAATTAGCTTAGTTGATTTTGACGATATCGATACTCGGCTTTTTCCCAAGGCGGAAACCGCGCTACGGCACGCTGTCATTGCTGATCTTGAACCGGGTGACGCGCTGTTGGTGCCGAGTATGTGGTGGCACCAAGTAGAGGCGCTCGATGACATTAATATATTGGTTAATTATTGGTGGTCTACTGTACCTGAGTTTCTGGGCGCTCCGAGTGACGCTTTGTTGCACGCCATGCTCAGCATTCGCGGTCTGCCCAAGCCGCAGAAAGACGCCTGGCGGCGCTTTTTTGACTACTATATCTTTGAAGCGGATGCGTTAACGCATCAGCATATCCCAGAGAGCGCTTTGGGTCGGTTGGGTGCTATGGACGAGACTCGAGCCAAGCGCGCCAGGGCCTTGTTGCTTAATCAGCTCAAACGGTAATTTAGTTTCCGGAGATTCTATGCAAGCCATTAAAAAAGTCGTTATTGCTGGCGGAGGCACTGCTGGTTGGATGGCCGCCGCGGCTTTATCAAAGTTGGTCGGTCAGAAGCTCGATATCACCCTCGTTGAGTCTGAGGCGATAGGCACCATTGGCGTGGGCGAGGCAACAATACCCTCGATATTGACGATTAATCGTTTGTTGCAAATCCCAGAACCTGAATTTTTGCGCGAGACGAAAGCGACCTTTAAGCTTGGGATCGCCTTCGAGAACTGGCGCAAACTGGGACATCGCTACATTCACTCCTTTGGCGATACGGGGACGGGGTGTTGGGCTGCGGGTTTTCACCATTTTTGGCGACGAGGTTTAGATGAAGGGTATTCAAAACCCTACGGCGATTACTGTTTAGAATTGAAGGCGGCCGAGGCAAATCGCTTCGGTTTGCTAAGCCAGCAAAAGGTGAATTACGCGTACCACTTAGACGCCACCCGTTACGCGGCGTATCTGCGAAAACTGGCAGAGCGTGCCGGTGTAATGCGCGTAGAGGGCATGATTGACCAAGTTGTCAAAACAGAGACTGGAGATATTCAATCTCTGCGTTTAGCGGACGGGCAAAATATTGACGGCGACTTGTTTATCGATTGCACTGGCTTTCGCGGACTTTTGATCGAAGACGCTCTAAACACAGGGTACGACGATTGGTCCGAATGGCTACCTTGCGACCGCGCAGTGGCCATGCAAACAGAATCGGTAGCCGACCCCATCCCTTACACGCGTTCTATCGCGCATGGGAGTGGTTGGCAGTGGCGTATACCTCTGCAACACCGCGTGGGTAATGGTCTGGTATATTGTTCAGATTACCTGAGTGACGATGAGGCAACGGCTCTGTTGCATCGCCATACAACGGGTAAGCCAACGACAGACCCGCGTTTAATTCGATTTCAAACGGGGCAGCGAAAGCAGTATTGGAACAAAAACTGTATCGCGATTGGTCTGTCGAGTGGCTTTATCGAGCCTCTAGAATCGACCAGCATTCATTTTATACAGGACGGTCTGCTATGGTTGTTGCTGATGTTCCCAAGTCACGGTATCGCTGACTCGGTTAGGAATGAGTACAACGCTAAGCTGCGCCGCGAGGCTGAGCACATCCGTGATTTTATCGTGCTGCACTATCATCTGACCGAGCGCAACGATACGGAGTTTTGGAATCGTTGCCGGACCATGCATATTCCAGACTCTTTGAAACACCGCATGGAGCTGTTCCGCGAAACCGGCACGGTTTATAAGTTGCAAGATGATGTATTTGCCGAGAACTCTTGGGTTCAAGTGATGATGGGGCAGGGCCTTATTCCTGAGGCTTACCACCCCATTGTTGATCAGATGTCAGGACCAGAGCTGTCACAGTTTTTGGCAAAAAATATGGAGAAGGTCGAGCAGGGAATGTCGCAATTGCCTGATCACACGGCATTTATCCGTCGTTACGCCCAGCTCTAGGCTTGAAACAGGGATGGCAGGGGTTTAGCCTGCCTCCCTTGGACCCGTCAAGCTCGCAGTTGAACCAGAAGCTGGTTCCAAGAGTCGGTATCGGCCTGCTCATTGTAAGCCAGCGGCAAATTATTCTTTTGTCCTCTCTCTGTTGCTAAAGGATTCGTGAATCCGTGCATAGCGCCGTCGTAGCCGACGAACAGGTAGTCCGCTTTGGCTACCTCCATTTCGGCTTTAAAGGCGATGACTTGCTCTGCGGGGATCATGACATCATCGTTGCCGTGGAATACCGCCACTCTTGCTTTAATTCGGCCCTCGGACGCTGGGTGTTGGGTTGCCAAGTTGCCATGAAAGCTCGCCACGAGGTTTAGGTCTAGACCCGCACGGGCCATGTTCAGAACCACGGCGCCGCCTAGGCAATAGCCAATGGCGGAAATGTTTGAGGTACTGACATCGGCGCGTGCCTTTACCCATTCAAGCGCGGCGTTAAATCGATCAAGCACGCCGTTCGGCGTTGCTAACAAGGTGTTCATTAACGAAGCAGCTTCTTCGCCATCCGCCGCCGTTTTGCCACTGCCATAGAGATCAACAGCCATTGCGGCAAAGCCTTCGGCTGCCAACATGTCAACGCGAGTTTTGACATAATCATTACAGCCCCACCACTCATGAACGACCAGTACACATGGGTATTGTCCCGATGACGAGGGGCTGGCGAAATAGCCACGTAGGGGCAGATCACCTGCCGTGTACTCGATATCTTCACTGTGCATAAAAGCTCCTCTTGCGTGTTGGAAGTAGGTTGTGAACCCGATGTGGATGCCGTAGACGTCGATAAAAACCGAATCGCTCAGGCTTGTAACATAGCGCTCAGAAAAACATCTGTCGATATTTTCGTGGCGACAATCCTGTCCAAGTTTTAAACGCACGCGTAAATGATCGTGCTTCGGAGAATCCCAATCGCTCGCTGATCGCTTCTATCGAGAGTTGGCTATTTTGAAGCAGTTTAATCGCGCGTTCACGGCGCCAGTTTTCTTTAATTGTATTGAAGCTCGTGCCCAAGTCACTTAAGCGCCTTTGAATGGTTTGAGGACTCATGAACAATTGTTCCGCCACATCATGAAGCGTAATAGTCGCCATGCGATCCGCCCCATGAGGCGCCAATAGACGCTCGATTTGCGATTCAAGGGTCTGCTGCCGGCCGGGTATCGTCATGATGTCGTAGGGCGAGCGTCTCACAAATTGCTGAATCTCACTGCGTGTTCTGGTGATGGGTTTACTTAAGTAACGCCTATCAAAAATGAGTCGATTACTGTTTTGACGATACGATATGACGGCTGGGAACATCACGGTCAGCTCGCTTTCGTGAGCCGGGCGAGCAAAGCTAAATTCTACCGAGCGAAGATTAATGGGCTCACCAATTAGCCAGCTTGGAAACCGATGCCAAATGACCATAAGAAATTCTCGTAAGAAATGTTGGTCATCGTGGCTGTTGTCGGTGAGCGAGATACTGAGTACGGCATCTTTGTGGTATTCCTTTAGATCAAACTCGATGTTCGGGTGGGTAAGATTATAAAAGCGAGCGGTCTGCTTGAGTTGATCTTTCAGAGTGAGACACTGTGGGATTAGATCGCTCATCAGTGCGAATGTACCCATTTTGCTGGGTACTTCTGTGAAGCCCATAAACTCGTCGTTTAAGGTGATCATGACGAGCTGAAATAGGCGCGCCACTTGGTCGGTATGGACTCGCGCATTCTCGGGAATGAGCGATGACGGGTTAATACCTGCCTGGGTCAACAGAGTAGATTGGTGACGCTTCTGGTCGCCTAATCCGCCCATCGAACTAAAAACATGGTGTCTGCAAATTGTGGCCATCGTATTTTTCTGTGATGTTTTAGGTGATGATATCAATAAAAAACCGCTTTATCGCTATTTTTTGATGTTTTTTGTGAGTTTTTTTGGGGTTTGTGGACCTGTTACTAAAGGTATCAAGCGGGCAGACTGTGTGCAATCTAGAAACGTACTGTCATAAAAGCACCGCGAGGCGAATATGAACTTAGAAGCAAATCGCATTGTATTCGATGATCGAAGCCAATCCTTTTTCTGTGAGTGGCCCCGGTTATCGAGTGAGATGCTTGTCCCCAACGCGCAAGCAGAAATTGACATTCCTCCCCGGGCGCGCAAGCAACCCAAGCAAACTCGCTCAAAAATTCTCGTCCAGTCGATCAAAGAGGCGACGTTGATTGTGGTTGATCGCTACGGCACCTGCGATGTGCAAGCGAGCACCATTTGTGAAGTCGCGGGCATCGCTATGGGCTCGTTGTACCAGTATTTCGTAAATGTTGAATCTATCTTTGCCTCACTCTATGAAGATCACATCAAGGCCACATTGGCTCAGGCATTGGAACAAGATTATTCGACCAAACTTTTGGCCGAGTTGCATACGACCCTGCGTGGGTTAGACGAACGGCTTGGCGTAAGCTACTACCGCCAGTTCTACTCGAAGGGCCTGAACAACCTGTTCGGTGTGCCCTTACACACGGTGACACACTAGTTAAGGCCATTTGCCTGCCAGCTCTAGATGGCGGGCTATTTACACGCTATCCTGCGTCTTCGAATAATAAGGAGTCGCTATGTTTAACACCCGTTTAACCCAAGCTTTAGGTATTGATATTCCTGTGGTGCAAGCCCCGATGGGCTGGATAGCCAGATCGCAATTAGCGTCAGCTGTCTCGAACGCGGGCGGTTTAGGCGTTATAGAAACGAGCTCGGGTGAACTCGATATTATTAAAGGTGAGATTGCCAAAATGCGCGATCTTACCGAGAAACCTTTTGCCGTGAACATTGCGCAAGCCTTTGTGCGCGACCCCGACGTGGTTCCCTTTATTATTGATCAAGGCGTTAAGTTTGTAACGACCTCAGCAGGCTCGCCAGAACGTTTTACCGACCAGCTAAAGACGGCGGGGCTGACGGTTTATCACGTTGTGCCGAGCCTCTCGGCGGCACTTAAAGCAGTAGAGTGTGGCGTCGATGGTTTAGTGGTGGAGGGTGCTGAGGGCGGTGGCTTCAAGAACCCAAAAGACGTGGCGAGCTTGGTTTTGCTGCCTCTGATTCGAGCGCATCTCGATGTACCCATTATCGCAGCAGGGGGGTTCCACGATGGCGCAACCTTAGCCGCGGCTATCGCCTTGGGCGCCGATGGTATACAGCTGGGTACGCGTATGGTGGCCTCCAAAGAATCGCCGGTACACGATAACTGGAAGCAAGCTATTGTAAATGCCAAAGAAACCGATACGGTGTTTCTGTCTCGCTTTGCGCCACCCGCGCTGCGCGCCTTGCGCACCGAACGTACCACGCAATTAGAGAAAGACCCCGCACAGAGTGGGATGGCTGATTTTGGTGATCCAAAAGCGCTCTATTTTGGCGGCGATATGGAAGCCGCCATTCCACTGACAGGGCAAGTCTGCGGTCGTATTACCGCTGTCGAATCAGTTGCCGCCATTTTGGCAAAGGTTAAGGCTGAGTACGAACAAGCGCTCGATCGTGTCAGCACGGCTTCGAAAGCCTAGCGCTGACGTCGCCTTACTTCGTTAATTGAGATAAGGGTAGGGCGACGGTGTTTTTGATTTCGGTCACCGCAATATGAGAGTGCATTTCGCGTATGCTTTGTGACGCCATTAGGACGTTTCTTGCAAAATTTTCGTAATGCTTGATGTCTTTGGTGACGATTTTTAGCATGTAGTCCCACAGGCCCGTCATGGTATAGCACTCGACAATCTCCGGGTGTCTACTTATGTCTTGCTCGAATTGCAGCAAGTCTTGCGTACCTGTTTGCCGCAGGTTTATCGTGACAAAGACCACAAGGTCCAGTCCTAGTAGGTCGCGGTTAAGGCGTATGCCGCGCTCTTCAAAAAATCCGGCTTGTTCCAAGCGTTGAATACGACGCCAGCATGGTGACTGCGAGAGCCCAATGTGCTCGGCAATTTCGGCGGTGCTTATTGTGCTGTCGTTTTGTAGTAGTTCAAGAATCTTCAGATCGGTTTTTGTGAGTTCTTGCATAACTTATCCATTTTTTTAACTACTTGAGGTAAGTATATGCATACCGATCACTCAAGACATTAAAAATAGGCAAAAAGTTTCACAAAGAATTGGGCAGAATTAGAAAAATTCCTGTGAGTGCCCAAGCCATGAGCGTTGATTATAAAATCAGTCTAGATGACAAATATGCTCTGGATACGACCAGAGCGTATATGACCGGTATTGAAGCCTTGGTGCGTTTACCTATGCTGCAACATCAGCGCGATGTGGCAAGAGGTCTAAATACAGCGGGGTTTGTGTCTGGCTATCGCGGCTCGCCCTTAGGTGGCGTCGATCAAGCGATGTGGTCCGCTAGCCCATGGCTGAAAAAGCACAACATAACCTTCCAGCCTGGCGTTAATGAGGAGCTTGCGGCTACCGCTGTATGGGGCTCGCAACAAACGCAGCTGTTCGAGGGTGCGCGTTACGATGGCGTATTCTCAATGTGGTACGGTAAGGGTCCCGGGGTCGACCGCTCGATGGATGTCATAAAACACGCCAACGCGTTCGGTACGGCAAAATATGGTGGGGTCTTGGCCGTTGCTGGCGATGATCATGCGTGTAAGTCGTCGACTTTACCTCACCAGTCTGAACATAACTTTATTGCGGCCTCAGTCCCTGTACTTAGCCCAGCCAACGTGCAAGAAGTCCTCGATTTGGGTGTTTTTGGATGGGAGCTCTCACGCTACAGCGGTTGCTGGGTGGCTTTGAAGGCAATTACCGAAAACATGGATTCAGCGATATCGGCCGATATTGACCCGGGTCGCATGAATATTGTTATTCCGGATAGCTTCGTGCTGCCCGCTGATGGTGTGCACGCACGTTGGCCTGATAAGCCTCTAGACCAAGAGTTACGTCTGAATAAATACAAAATTTACGCGGCGCGCGAGTTTGCCCGGGTCAATAATTTAAACCCTGTGGTCATTGACTCGCCCAACGCTCGGTTTGGCATCATGTGCGCCGGCAAGGCTTACCTCGATGTTATGCAAGCGCTAGAGGATATGGGCATCAACAAGGCTGTTGCTCGAGAGCTGGGCCTGCGTGTGATGAAGGTTGGAATGCCATGGCCATTAGAGCCCGCGGGTGTTCACAACTTTGCTGAAGGTTTGGAAGAAATTCTGGTTGTCGAGGAGAAGCGCTCGGTAATTGAAGACCAGTTGACGGGGCAACTCTACAACAATCCTGTTGCCGCACGCCCTCGCGTTGTGGGCGAATTCGACGAACAGGGTCGTGACTTGTTGCCCAATGCGGGGGAGCTGACGCCCGCCATGATTGCGGTGGCCATTTACCGTCGCGTATCTCGTTATTTCGATTCTGAGACTATGCGCAAGCGCGTTGAGTGGATAGAAAACAAAGAGGCGTTCTTAGCCAAGCCCTACGACAAGGCCGAACGCGTGCCGCATTTTTGCTCTGGGTGCCCACATAACACGTCGACGAAAGTGCCTGAGGGCAGTCGGGCCTTGGGTGGGATCGGCTGTCATTACATGGCCACCTGGATGCTGGACCGCAACACTCAAACCTTTTCGCAAATGGGTGGCGAGGGAGCGGCTTGGATAGGACAGGCGCCTTTTACTGAAACTCAGCACGTCTTTCAGAATTTAGGTGACGGAACCTACTTCCATTCCGGTATTTTGGCCTTGCGTGCCGCTGTGGCCGCCCAGGTGAACATCACTTACAAAATTCTTTATAACGATGCAGTCGCCATGACGGGCGGACAGCCCATAGACGGTGACTTAAGCGTCGACTCATTGGTTAAACAAGTGTTGGCGGAGGGCGTATCTAAGCTGGTCATTGTCTCTGATGAACCTGATCAGTGGCGAGCCTTAGCTAAGGAGCGGGGCGTTGGCATAGAGCACCGCAACAGTTTCGAGAGTGTCCAAACTCAGTTGCGTGACACCTTGGGCACGACGGTCATTGTATACGTGCAAACTTGTGCGGCCGAAAAACGGCGGCGCCGCAAAAAGGCCAAGTTGATCGATCCGCCGCGTCGGGTGGTGATCAATCCAGAGGTCTGCGAAGGCTGTGGTGATTGCAGTGCTCAATCGAATTGCTTATCGGTCGTGCCCAAAGAGACCGCCTTAGGCCGCAAACGGCAAATTGACCAAAGCTCTTGTAATAAAGATTTTCGGTGTGTCGATGGCTTTTGTCCAAGCTTTGTCAGCGTATTGGATGCCGACTTGCTCAAACCTTCGGTCACACACATACACCTTGAGGATTGGCTCAAAGACTTGCCGAAGCCCAGTTTACCTACCTTGGAACAGCCATGGAATACGGTGGTCGCTGGTGTTGGTGGTACCGGAGTACTGACGATTAGCGCCTTGATAGCCATGGCGGCTCATCTGGAAGGTAAAGGCTGCGCCACACTCAATCAGACTGGATTGGCACAAAAGTTTGGTGCCGTGGTGAGTCACGTCCGTGTTGCTCGTCAGCAAGACGATATTTTGGCGGTGCGCATTCCCGCTGGCGAGGCTGATTTGTTGTTGGGATGTGACTTTATTGTGGCGTGCGGCGATGAGACGCTGGCGAAAGTCGCCCACGGCCGAACGCACGCGGTACTGAATCAACAAGCCACGCCCACTTCCGAGTTAATCAGTAACCCAGATGCCAGCGTGCCTTACTTGAGTCTAGTCGAACGTGTCGAGACTGAGGTCGATGTTTCGCAGCTAGTTTGGCTAGACGCGACGCGCATTGCCACGGAGTTGATGGGGGATTCTATTGCGAGTAACTGTTTCCTGTTGGGGGTGGCCTACCAAGCGGGTTGGTTGCCAGTATCTGATGAGGCACTAAACCGAGCGATCGAGTTAAATGGTGTTGGCATTGATATGAACCGTCAGGCTTTTGCGTGGGGCCGCTTGTGGCAAGCGAGCCCAAAGCGGGTAGAGACAGTACTGAAACAAAGCCCAGACCTAGAATATGAGCCCACACTCGATGAGTTGATCGAGGCCAACAGCGACCGTTTGCGAATTTATCAAGATGATCACTACGCCGAGCTGTACCGACGTCGCTTGGCCCACATTCGCCAATACGACCAGCATGAAGGGCAGTTGGCGACACGGGCTTTCGCCAAAGGTTTGTATAAATTGATGGCGATAAAAGACGAATATGAAGTGGCTCGCTTGCATACCGCGCCAGCATTTCGAGCATTGCTAGACTCGCAGTTTAGCGCTAAGCGACGTTTGCGCTTCCACTTGGCGCCTTCTGGATTAGCAAAGAAAGACCCAGCCACGGGCCAACTTCAAAAGCGTGAATTCGGTGCATGGATTCTACCTCTGTTCAGAGTGTTGTCGGCACTGCGAAAAATACGAGGCACGGCCTTGGATATATTTTCTTACAGCGACGAGCGTAAAGCCGAGCGTCAAGACATCGAAGATTACCTGACTTTATTGCACCAAGATGTGTTACCGCTGATGAGCCAAGATTATCACAGGGCCGTGGCTATGCTGGAGACGGTGCAACGTTTACGGGGTTTTGGTCACGTAAAAGAGCGCAACAGGGCTGAGGTCAAAGAGAGGCAGAAAGAGCTGTTGTCGTATCTGGTGATTGCTGCCTAGTGATCGCATTTTTGCCTTCAGGGCGACACTTACAGTAAGGTGCGCTCTTTAACCATAAGTCAGGTTCTATGACAACAACGATCATCAGCGTTAGGGTCACGCCAAAAGCCAAGCAAGCGCAAATAAAGGTCGAGGATATCGAGGGCCAGCGCATGCTTAGGGTTTACGTTACGGTAGCCCCAGAAGATGGTAAAGCCAATCGAGCCGTGATGAGGGCTTTGGCTGACTACTTTGATGTGCCTCGCACTCGCATTAAGCTACTGAGCGGGGCTAAGCAACGCGATAAACGTTTTTCTATTGATGCTGAAGTTAGCGTTTAAGCGGAACCAGCAGCCGTGTGCGTTTTTTGTATTCCTGGTAGTCGGCGCGGTCGCCCCATTTCTTCTCCGCCTTTTTCTCGAGCATAGGTATTCCGCTAATGCGGGTCAGCAGTAAATAGGCAAAAACGGGTGATAACAGGCTGGCGAAGGCAGTTGAAGTTAGAGCAGGTATGGCCAGCAAGGCGACACCTACCCAAAGTGTAATTTCACCAAAGTAATTAGGGTGCCGGCTGTAAGCCCACAAGCCGCTCGAGATGAAGGTGTCTTTGCCATGTGTTGAACGATGCGCTCGTTTTTGTCGATCCGCGATGACCTCGATGCCAAAGCCGAGTAACCAGATCATCAATGCATTGACGTCCCAAAGTGACAAAGGTACGGGGTCGATCGCGGTTATTGCCGCCAGTGCCGCCGCTGCCGTAATGCTGACCCACAAGCCTTGCAAAGTCCAGGTCAGAAAAAAACGTTTAGCGTGAGGTTTGATTTGCTGGAAGCGGTCGTCGCCGCCATCTTGGTGCACCCGTTTGAACAAAAAGCTGCCTAGGCGAAGCGCCCAAATAATCACGAGCGCACCGAGTAATAAAGAGCGGTCGTCAAAGCGGTTCGATAAAACAAGAGCCAGAAGGGTGACCGTAATGAAGCTCGCGCTTCCAACTAAGTCGTAAAATCGCTCGGTTTGCTTGCGATACGCGGGAATAAACGCTACCCATTGAATGACCATGGCTACCGTAACGCAAATAGCGAATATCGGTGCGCCCTGCATAGTCAAGCTTGTGGTTGAAATCACGGCGGTGAACGCAAAGATAAACCCGAGGGCGATTAGAATCGGTTTCATAGAGTGTGCTCTGCGTGATGAATTATTTGATTTTTATACGCGCAAGAAAGGGGTAGAGATCACTGTGTCTATCAACTACCCCGCGCTCTGTCAGTCTTTGTAGGAAGGATCTTTTTTCTCGATGATGCGTTTCATGGCGGCAAATTCTAATACCCCCGTAGGTTGCCCCATGCCCTGAACTTTCGTGAGTTCCTCAGTGCGCGATAATACTTCTGGGCGGACCTGAATTTGTTTTACTCCAGTTTGGTCCACAGAGGTTTGGATCTGGCAGGAGCGCTCTAACACCCACATGTTCAAAAAGGCCTCTGCAATTGTGCGTCCGCCTGCCAGCAAACCATGGTTGCGTAAAATCATCATCATTGCTTCAGAGCCCAGGTTGGCGACGAGTTTATCCTTCTCACTCTCATCGACCGTAATGCCCTCGAAATCATGGTAAGCGATGCGTCCATGCAGCAGGGTTGAATAAAAATTGTCGGGGCGCAAGCCGCCTTCCTGGCAGGCAACGGTCATGCCTGCCGTGGTGTGCGTGTGTGCGATACACAGTATGTCATGGCGCGCGGCGTGCACACAGCTGTGGATGAGCATGCCTGCCGGATTTACGAAGTGTTCTGTCGGTTCTACGATGTTGCCGTTGATGTCGACTTTAACCAAATTAGATGCAGTGACTTCGCTGTAATGCAGTCCGTAAGGATTGATCAGGAAATGGCCTTCATCACCGGGCAGTTTTACCGTGATGTGATTAAAAATAAGTTCACCCCAGCCTAAATGGTCAAAAATACGGTAGAGAGCCGCTAGGTCTTCACGTAAAGATTGTTCTGTTGTCATAGGTGTTCTCGTCGCAGTGTTATTAAATTAAGACCCACAGTATAGCAGGGCTGGGCTTGATATCACGCGGTCATTTAATCCCAAATCTTCGGGCTACGTGGTACATTAAGGCCTAGTTTTAGGGCAAAAGAATGCTCTGTTGTATGTTCAAAGCCAAACGCATTTTGCGCTCAATGCCGTCGATTGGCCGGGCGCCAATGTTGCACGATCGAGTGGGACTGGGATGACAAAATCGATAGAAAATAACCTTTATTACCGACTGGGGATCGACAAGCCTGAGCGCGCGCAAGCAAGGGTGTTGCAAACCGAAAGCGGTAAGGTTTGGACCTACGGTGATCTCAGTGATCTGGCAAAATCGCTGGCGCAAAAACTCATCTATTTGGGCGTCCAGCAAGGCGATCGAATTTCGGTGCAAGTCGATAAGTCGGTCGAAGCGCTCGCCTTATACTTAGCCTGTTTGCGGATAGGGGCTGTGTATCATCCCTTGAATACCGCGTATTCTTTGGTTGAGCTCGATTATTTTATCGAGAATGCTGCCCCGCGTGTATTGGTCTGTTCGACCGATCGGGAAGAGTTGCTGACAAAGTTAGCTGCTAGGCGTGGGGTCGATGTGGTTTTAACGCTGGATATCTTGGGTACAGGGAGCCTAGTAAGTGACCTGCCTGAAGCTCAAGACAGTGTTCCGGTATCAGTAAACACTTCTACACCGGCAGCCTTGCTGTATTCGTCGGGCACCACCGGTCGACCGAAGGGTATTGTGTTAACGCACAAAAATTTGGCAAGCAATGCCGAGGTGTTGGTCGATTTGTGGGGCTTTAGCGCTAACGATGTGTTGCTGCACAGCCTTCCGATTTACCATGTCCACGGTTTGTTTGTCGCCTGCCACTGCGCATTGCTCAGTGGTGCTTCGATGCTGTGGAATGCTGGCTTTAAAGCGCAAAGCGTGGTGGAGCAACTTGAACGTTCAAGCGTCATGATGGGGGTGCCTACGTATTACTCTCGTTTGTTATCTTTGCCAGAATTCGATTCAGGTTCGTGCAAGTCGATGCGTTTATTTATCTCTGGGTCCGCGCCTCTGCTAAGCAGCACGTTTGCAGAGTTTGAGCAGCGCACGGGCCATCGAATCTTGGAGCGCTACGGGATGACAGAGACGGGTATGAGCACCTCTAATCCCTTAAACGGCGAGCGCAGAGCGGGAACTGTGGGCTTTCCTTTGCCGGGGATAGAGGTGCGTGTGGAGGATGGCGACGGCCTGATCTTGGCAGCTGGAGAAGTGGGCAGCCTGCTGGTCAAGGGCCCCAATGTGTTCAAAGAATACTGGGGGATGCCGGACAAAACCGCGGCCGATTTTACTGAAGATGGCTTCTTCAAAACGGGCGATTTGGCAACCATTGACGCTAAGGGTTATGTCGCAATTGTGGGACGTTCTAAAGACTTGATTATCACCGGTGGGTTAAATGTTTACCCCAAAGAGATCGAGCTTGTTATCGATCGTTGTGGCGGCGTTCTAGAGTCGGCAGTGATTGGCTTGTCGGACGACGATTTTGGTGAGCGAGTTGTTGCCGTAATCGTACCTGATGGCAGTGAAAACTCAGCAGATTTGGAACACAGTGTCAGGCGCGAGTTGCAAGAGAGGGTAGCGGGTTTTAAGCGGCCTAAAGACTATATCTTCATTGAGAGCTTGCCCCGCAACGCGATGGGGAAAGTGCAAAAAGCGCTCTTGCGGGAGCGCTTTGCAGATTAGTCAGTGACCGTTAGG
>Ga0209137_1002595_pt1 | contig 15771 bp, 17 predicted proteins | sample SaaInl5LU_22_DNA_FD_184642 | JGI IMG/M metagenome (GOLD analysis project Ga0209137, IMG submission 184642) | Marine microbial communities from expanding oxygen minimum zones in the Saanich Inlet - ESP_105LU_22_DNA (SPAdes) (version 2) | ecosystem: Environmental > Aquatic > Marine > Intertidal... | reverse complement strand
AAACGGCATTCGAGTTTTTGCCCGCTACCTGCTAGAAAATGGATTGGCGACGCTAACAGACGGCAGCACTTTGCCGGTCGCCACCAGGAATGGCATCAAGGATCTAACTGCAACGGTCAATGGGTTTGCGGTTGACCTGGGTCTTTTTTCAATCGGGGACGACCAAACGCTTGTCAGCACTCAAGGGCTTCAAGTATCCAGGCCTGGTCTTGCTGTCAATGTTGGCAACCCTCACGTTGTGGTTGCGCTTGCGGATCTCGAGGAGCTCCAGGGCTTAGAGCTAACGAAGGCGCCAGTTCTCGAGCCTCTGCCAGAAGACGGGGCGAACGTTGAATTTGTGGTCCTGGATGAGCCTCTTATCAATAAGGGTGTTGCAGGGCTAACCATGAGGGTCCACGAGCGCGGCTCAGGTGAAACAATGAGTTGTGGGACCGGAATAGCAGCGTCGGCAATTGCAATTCGCCACTGGGCTGGAGGGACTCAAAACTTTTGGAAGGTCAAAGTTCCTGGGGGAGAGGTTGCTGTCAGGATGTTTCCAACCGAGGACGGCGAACACGTTTCAATCAGTGGCCCGGCTGTTCTTACTTATTCTGGGACTTGGCAGGACTAGCCACTTCGATAATTCGGTAGGTCTTTGCCGTTCCAATTCTGGAAACTTCATGACTGGGGAACTCTTCGGCTAGCCAGCGGACGAGTGAGTCGGCCCCTAGGTTCTTCTGAACCACAAAAATCGCACTTCCGCCGGCCTCCAGCCGAGGAATGTAAGTTCTTAGCAATTCGTGAAGTGCAACTTTGCCAATTCGAATTGGTGGGTTTGACCAGATTGCGTCAAACTTCAGGTCCGTGGGTAGATCCTCGGCAAGACAGATGCTCAGATTTGTGAGGCCAACTCGATCGGCGTTCGCCCGGGTTTGCTCAATGCTCCGCTGGTTGATGTCTATCGCATGAACTTTTGCGGCTGGACAGACAGTTGCAATCACGATGCCGATCGGACCCCACCCGCAGCCCAGATCAAGTACATTTCCATCTTTGGGTAATAGCGAAGTCTGTGAAAGAAGCACCTTTGTGCCGGGGTCTAGTTTCGTCGAGCTGAAAGTTCCGCTTGCGGCGGTCATGTCAAATTTGACACCGTCAACTTCAAATGAAACCTCGGTTTCAATTTTCTTCGTTGTCGGCTCTGAGCTGAAATAGTGCTCCATCGGCATACGACAAACCTAATACAGGCTTAGTCTTAAACAACAATGGAACCAGAATCTACTATCGACAGAATTTTACGCCGCGGCTCTCTGGCGCCGGCGTCCGAGTATGACGGCGATCAACTCGATTTAGAAGAGCGGGCGTCACTTAGACGAGTACCAGGACTTTCGACTGAACTGGAAGATATTTCGGAGGTAGAGTACCGTCAGCTGCGTCTTGAGCGGGTCGTCCTAATCGGCGTTTGGGGCACTGGAACAGTAACCCGAGCAGAAAACTCGCTTCGTGAGCTTGCTGCCCTTGCCGAGACTGCTGGAGCTGAGGTGCTGGATGGACTTCTGCAAAGACGCGCAAAGCCCGACCCTGCGAGTTACTTTGGAAAAGGAAAAGCAGAAGAGCTCAGGGAGTTAGTCAAAGAACTTGGTGCCGATACTGTGATAGCTGATGCCGAACTTGCGCCATCACAACGAAGAACTCTGGAAGACATAGTCAAGGTCAAGGTAGTTGATCGAACTGCGATCATTCTTGATATTTTTGCCCAGCACGCCAAGAGCAAAGAAGGAAAAGCCCAGGTCGAACTTGCGCAGCTTGAGTATTTACTTCCGAGATTGCGCGGATGGGGCGAGTCAATGTCAAGGCAGGCCGGAGGCCAGGCTGCCGGTGGCGTTGGAATAGGGTCGCGTGGACCAGGTGAAACCAAAATTGAACTTGATAGAAGACGAATCAACACCAAGATGGCTAAATTGCGTCGCGAAATTGTCTTGATGAAGAGCGCTCGAGATACTAAAAGACTCAAGCGGGAAAAAGCAAGAGTTCCGCAGGTGGCAATCGCCGGCTATACCAACGCGGGTAAATCGTCTCTGCTTAACAGGCTCACCAAGGCTGGAGTCTTGGTGGAGAACGCACTTTTTGCCACTCTTGATCCAACAATAAGAAGGCACGAGACACCGGACGGAAGAGGCTACACCCTCGCGGACACCGTTGGTTTTGTGCGCTCGCTGCCTCACCAGCTGGTCGAGGCGTTTCGGTCTACCCTCGAAGAAATTGCGGGTGCAGATTTGATCGTTCACGTTGTGGATGCCACCGACCCGGATCCACTTGGACAGATCCAGACCGTTCGCCTGGTGGTCGCCGAGGTTGATGCCTCCGCAATTGAAGAGTTGATTGTATTCAACAAGGTCGATTTGGTTTCCGAGGAGGAGCACATCAGGCTGCGAGGTCTTTGCCCCGGGGCGTTCTTAGTGTCTGCCAGAACCGGCTTGGGTATTGCCGAACTTGAGGCCGCTATTGCTTCTTCTTTGCCCCGACCAGAGGTCCCGTTTGATGGGTTAATTCCATACGACCGCGGCGATCTAGTGTCAAAGATTCATGTGGCAGGAAAAGTCCAGAGTGTTGAGTACGTAGAAGGTGGCACCAAGGTCAAAGCTTTGGTGCGCGAAGATCTCGCTGCGGAATTGGCAAGCCTTACTAGACGGCCCTAAGAACAGCAACAACCTTGCCAAGAATTACGGCGTGGTCTCCGGGAATTGGTTCGAATGCGGAGTTTCGGGGGAGCAGCCAGGTGTGTCCGTCTCGCTGTTTGAACATCTTGACCGTCGCCTCGTCTTCTAGCATTGCGGCTACTATGTCGCCGTTCTCAGCAGTCTGCTGCTGACGAACCACTACCCAATCGCCGTCACAGATGGCGGCATCGATCATCGATTCTCCGACCACCTTGAGCAAAAACAGATCACCTTGCCCAACGAGCTGTCGGGGGAGGGCAAAGACATCCTCAACGTTTTGTTCTGCTGTTATTGGACCACCCGCAGCGATTCGCCCAACTAGTGGAACCATCGCGGCGTCTGGGTGGATAATTTCTCCGGCTGGCTCTAGACCTAGGAGATCAATTGTGCGGGGTCGGCGGGGGTCTCTACTTATGAAACCGAGAAGCTCAAGCTTATTCAGCTGATGAGATACGCTCGCGGTCGAAGATAGACCAACGGACTCGCCAATCTCTCTCATGGAGGGCGCGTAGTTGCGGCCGGCCATCGATTCGGCAATTACCGTGAGAATCCTTTGCTGAACATTGGTCAAGTTTGAGGTGTCCATACGTGCCCCTTCTGCAAAATGTCGGTGGGTAGCTGTTTACTACCTGTATCGAAACTGTATTCGTATTTATAGCAAATACCAAACACATTTTCGATAAAGCAGGAAATATTGAGCAGAAGCGCTTGCATTTTAGAAAAGTACGCATAAACTTAGAACAAGTGTTCGAAACAAGTATTCGGACTGAAGGGACGCAACATGTTAGTTCTTGGAAGCTACCGTCTTACCAACCCGGGACGTTTGGTACGCGCAGTTGTAATTCTCGCTCTCAGTTTCGTCATCAGCATCATGGGAATAACTGGCTCTTTTGCCGGAAGCGCCCCAGGCGCAACCCTTGAATTTGTCACGGTGCAACCAGGTGACTCGCTTTGGGAGATGGCGGACAAGTACGCTCCTTCTCAGGATCCTAGAGACTGGATTGCAAGGGTTGTCATGGTGAATGCTCTAGAAACTGTCGAATTGACTCCCGGTCAGCAAATAGCTCTGCCCTGAGTCGCTGGGGTTCCAACTCATTCGCTAATCTTGAGGGGTGACTAACCTAGACGATCTGCCCATTCGACCAGACTTGGTCGGACAGCTGCCCTATGGCGCCCCTCAAATCGACGTTCCAATCAGACTTAATGTAAACGAAAACACCTTCGGAATTCCCGAAGAGGTGGCGCTGAGAATTGTCCAGCGAACAGCTGAAGCGGCTCTAACGCTGAACAGGTATCCCGATCGTGAGTTCATGGATCTTCGTCAAATGCTGGCTGAGTTTTTGGGCGGGAACTTGGCGGCAGAGCAAATTTGGGCTGCAAATGGCTCGAATGAAATTTTGCAGCAGTTTTTTCAAGTCTTTGGTGGTCCAGCGGCAAAGGCAATGAGCTTTGGTCCTACTTATTCGATGTACGCGAATATCGCCCGAACGACCCTTACCGAATACCAGTTGCTTCCTCGGCTCGATGATTATTCTCTTACCAGTGAATACGTGCGTGAGGAAATCCAAAAATCAAAGCCGCAAATAGTTATTCTCTGCTCGCCAAATAACCCAACCGGAACCGGCTTAGCGCTAGATGTGATTGAGGCGGCCTACGACAGCTTCGAGGGAATGTTGCTAGTTGATGAGGCCTATCAGGAATTTTCTGACTCCCCAAGCGCTATTTCGCTGTTGCCTGGAAGACCACGCTTAGTAATAAGCCGCACCATGAGCAAGGCATTCGCGTTTGCCGGCGCTCGGGTTGGATACATGGCTGCCGATGCTGCCGTGGTTGATGCCATGCGCATTGTCAGGTTGCCCTATCACTTGAGCGCACTGACTCAAGCGGCGGCTATGGCGGCCCTGGAGACCAGCGGGCAACTTTTGGCTAACATCGAGCAGATAAAAGTTCAGCGCGATCGAATTATGGTCGGCGTCTTAAAAATGGGCCTCAGGCCCTTGCCATCGGATGCAAACTTCGTCCTAATTCAAGGGTTCCAAGACACTCAAGTTATCTTTGAGGGCTTATTAGCCAAGGGAATCATTGTGAGGGACATCGGAATTCCGGGCTGTCTTCGGGTGACAGCCGGAACCGAAGCAGAGACCACAAAATTACTTGGCGAGCTGGCATTGCTGCTTGACTAAACTAGAGGCACTAGAGCCAAAGGATCAGCTGTGAATCGGGAAGCAAAAATCAGTCGTAAGACAAGTGAATCGTCTGTTGAGTTATCAATCAACCTTGACGGCACCGGAAAGAGTGAAATCTCAACCGGTGTTCCCTTCTATGACCACATGTTGACTGCATTCTCTAAGCACTCTCTAGTGGACCTAAATGTTGTCGCCACCGGCGACGTTGAGATCGACGCACACCACACGGTCGAGGATGTTGCGATTGTTTTGGGTCAGGCGCTTGCTCAGGCACTCGGTGACAAGCAGGGAATTAGTCGCTACGGAGACGCAACCGTTCCGTTGGACGAAGCGTTAGCTCGAGCAGTCGTGGATGTTTCAGGCAGGCCTTTTTTGGTTCACTCAGGCGAGCCAGCTGGGTTTGAGTACCACTTGATTGGCGGGCACTTCACTGGGTCATTGGTACGGCACGTGTTTGAGGCAATTGCACACAATGCTGGCCTCACGGTCCACATAAATGTTTTGGCGGGCCGAGATGCCCACCACATCGCAGAGTCTCAGTTTAAGGCTTTTGCGCGCGCGCTGAGGCAGGCGGTAGCTTTGGATCCCCGCGTTGTAGGCGTCCCGTCGACCAAGGGGAGCTTGTGACCAAATCGGTCACAGTTCTTGATTACGGCAGTGGCAACGTCCATTCCGTCTGCAAGGCGCTAAGTGAAGCCGGGGCGGATGTAACGCTTACGGACAACGCCAATAATGTCTATGAATCTGACGGCTTAGTAGTTCCCGGTGTTGGGGCCTTTGGTTCGGTCATGGAAAAGCTAAAGGCGCATGGTGCCGATCGCCTCATTGATAAGAGGCTGACTGCTTCTAGGCCGGTGCTTGGGATCTGCGTTGGCATGCAGGTGATGTTTGAAAACGGTTTGGAGCACGGCGTTGAAACTCAGGGCCTAGGGCAATGGCCCGGGACCGTAAAGATGTTAGATGCTCCAAGGTTGCCCCACATGGGATGGAGCACCGTCGAGGCACCCTCGGACTCGATTTTGTTTAATGAAGTTGAAAAGGAGCGTTTTTACTTCGTTCACTCCTATGCTGCCGTGGCTTGGGAGCTTGATATCCGACCTCCATTTATCCCGGCTGACTTGACTTGGTCTAACCACGGCGAACGATTTCTCGCGGCAGTTGAAAATGGTCCGCTGTCGACTACGCAGTTTCACCCCGAAAAATCTGGCCCAGCCGGTTTGAAGTTACTTTCAAATTGGATTGAATCTATTTAGGAGACACCTTGAAGCTTGAGTTATTACCCGCGGTCGACGTTGCATCCGGGAAGGCTGTGCGTCTTACCCAGGGCGAGGCAGGTACCGAAGAAGATTTTGGGCACCCTATTACGGCGGCTCAGGATTGGATTACAGCTGGTGCAGAGTGGATTCACTTGGTTGATCTTGATGCCGCGTTCGGGCGTGGGCATAATCGAGAGGTGATTGCCGAAGTAGTAGCCCAAAGTGGTTCGGTAAAAATTGAACTTTCTGGAGGCATTCGCGACGATCACTCGCTGGAGGCAGCCTTGGAGCTTGGCGCCGCGAGAGTGAATCTTGGAACCGCCGCACTTGAGGATCCGGAGTGGACATCAAAAGTAATCGGCAAATACGGTGATCAGATTGCCGTTGGCTTGGATGTTCGGGGGACCACTCTGGCTGCTCGAGGATGGACCAAAGAAGGCGGAGACCTGCTTGAAGTTTTGGCGAGGCTAGAAGCGGATGGATGCGCCAGATATGTCGTGACGGACGTTACCAAGGACGGAACCCTGAAGGGCCCTAACCTCGAGCTTTTGAAGTTAGTGATGAAGCACACCGACAAGCCGGTCGTGGCTTCCGGGGGTATTTCTACTCTCCAGGACATCCATGACTTAGTTGACTTGGTGCCGCTTGGCCTGGAGGGTGCGATTTTGGGCAAGTCACTTTACGCAGGTCGCTTCACATTGGAGCAAGCCCTGGCGATCGCGACCGGCCATTGACTGAAAGCCCGTTTGTCGATTCGGCTGGCGTCCCTTGGAAGGGTCGATCATTTGAGGAGAATCCTTGGGCAGAGGATGACGGTGAGACTCCAGAACTAATTGCGGCAGCTCTGGGTGCCACTCCTTTTGTAAAAATGACTTTCATCGAGTCACTTCGCGGGCAGCGGTTACTAGTTCCGCTAATTGCCGAGATCGGCCAGACCGGCATTGGTCCCCATGGTCAAACGGTAGACAAAAGTGCGGACTTGGCAATTGTTGCTGTGGCAACTCCGGATGACAGAACTGCAATTCCTGCCTTCACGTCGGTCGAAGATATGCTTTCGTGGAAGCCCGATGCGCGTCCCGTGCCAGTGTCTATAAGTAAGCTCTGCGTCGCAACAGTCGGCGAAGGTCATACGCGAGTAATTATCAATCCGGCAACCCACGCAAGAGCGCTTCGCAGGACTGAACTCGCGGCTCTCGCTCAAGACCTAAAGATAATTGACGCAGTTTCTGGCCCCGAGGTGAAGCGTGTGATTGCCCATGCCGTCAAGGAGGTAGAAGACGTTGTCATGGCCGGAGTTTCGGCCGGAGACCCGGAGGCAAGACTTGTGGCGGAAGAAATAATAATCGAGGTCGGCATGAGGCCAGGATTGACGGCTGAAGGCTTGGAAACGGCCTTGACCAGTTTCGTCGCTCACCTAAGGGCTGAGAGCCTTGATGACTTCGTCGATTCTTTCAAGCTGAAAATAATTTCAGCTATTTAGGTCAGGAAACTGGACCCGTGTATTTCTCTCCGGGTCCTTGACCGGGGGCGTCCTTGATAAACGAGGCTTCCCGGAATGCAAGCTGCAGGGATCTAAGCCCGTCTCTCAGGGGGCGAGCGTGGTGGTCGCCGATTTCTCCTGCAGCAGCGCTAACTAGACCTGCCAGCGCAGTGATCAGCTTTCGTGCCTCGGCTAGGTCACCTGGAGTGTCGTCGGACAGCCCGCACTGAACGGCAGCAGCACTCATTAGGTGCACCGCGGTTGTGTTAATAACCTCGACCGCTGGAACTTCAGCGATGTCACGAGCTAAATCTTCTTCCACTTTTCCTCTTCTCAATATTCAAATGCTCTGCTAGGCTACCTGAGGCTCCGGGCTATTGCTCGGTCAGAAGTGGATTACAATCCCACCTGTCAGCCGCCTTCTAAATAGGCTGCCGGGTAAGAGAGTTGATTTATTTCTGCACGCTTGCGTGGTCAAAAACAGTTACTAAGGAGAAATTATCAGCGATCCTCGCATTAATGAGCGTATTCGGGTGGCACAGGTTCGTCTTGTGGGACCGGCTGGAGAGCAAGTTGGCGTTGTTGATATTGATCAAGCACTCAAGTTGGCAAGAGAGGCTGACCTTGACTTAGTCGAGGTTTCGCCGGGCTCAAGCCCTCCTGTTTGCAAGATCATGGATTACGGCAAGTTCAAGTATGAAGCTGCCCAAAAGGTCCGTGAGGCTCGCAAGAACCAGGTCAACACAGTTTTGAAGACTGTTCGATTTGGTTTGAAGATTGATAGCCATGACTATGAAACAAAGGCGGGACAGGTTCGAAAGTTCCTCAAGGCCGGCGACAAAGTCAAGGTAATGGTTGTATTTCGCGGTAGAGAGCAGTCTCGACCCGAAATGGGAGTCAAGTTACTTAGGAATTTAGCTGACCAAGTTACAGAATTTGGGACAGTTGAGTCGAATCCATCAATCGATGGCCGAAGCATGGTCATGGTTATAGGTCCGCTCAAGAACAAGGCCGAAGCGCGAGCAGAGGCTAAAAAGGCACAGCAGAAGCCTGCTGTGGAGCAAGAGAACTAAAAGGAGAGCTCATGCCGAAGATGAAGACCCATTCGGGCGCCAAAAAGCGTTTCCGCTTTACTGGCAGCGGCAAGCTGATGAAGCAGCAGATCAACATGCGACACAACCAGGAGCACATGTCCTCCAGGCGCAAGCGTCGCCTGAATGCTGACCAGGTCGTTTCCCCCGCAGATTTCAAGAAGCTTAAAAGGCAGCTCGGCCGCTAGGGCTGACGAAGAAGGAGTAAGAACATGGCAAGAGTAAAAAATGCTGTCAACTCGCACAAAAAGCGCAGAGTTGCTCTAGAGCGCGCCAAGGGTTACCGCGGACAACGCTCGAGATTGTATCGTCAGGCCAAGCAGCAGTTGCTGCACTCGCTTGTCTACGCATACAACGATCGTCGTAAGCGCAAGGGTGATTTCCGCAGACTATGGATTCAGCGAATCAACGCTGCGGCTCGTCTAAACGGTATGACTTATAACCGCTTCATCCAGGGACTAAACCTCGCTGGCATTGAGGTAGACCGCAGAATTTTGTCCGACATGGCAATTCATGACCCTAAGTCTTTCGCAACCTTGGTTGCCTCGGCGAAGGCAGCATTGCCAAAGGACGTGAACGCTCCAAAGGCTAGCTAATGTTGGATGATCCCAGATCCAACAGGGTCAAGGGGATTGTTCGACTGAACCAAAAAGACGCTCGGTATGAAACCGGGCTCTTTTTGCTTGAAGGGCCACAGGGCCTGAAAGAGCTAGAGAAATCTCCCCGTTTAATTGAGGAGGTCTTTGTGACTGCCTCGGCTTGGGATCGTTATCGTGAAATCTTGGCTGGACTATCCGATTTGGGTGTTGCCATCGAAGAAGTCTCCGACGAAGTAATGAGCAAGATTTCCGACACCAGAACTCCGCAAGGGGTGGTGGCGGTCGTTCATCATTTGGACATCGAGCTTGACAAGCTTCTTTCAACACAGCCGGTTTTACTGGCACTTATCGATCAAGGTCGAGATCCCGGTAATCTCGGGTCAATCATCAGGGCCGCTGACGCAGCCGGTGCGGACGCGGTTATTCTGAGCCCTGACTCGGTGGATGTTTATAACCCGAAGGTAGTCAGGTCAACCGCGGGCAGCATTCTGAATGTGCCTATCGTCGTGGATCAAGACCTAGTTGAGGCTATAAGCAAGATAAAGGCGTCCGGCATTCAGGTGTTTTCATCTAGCTCGTCGGGTCAGGATGTCACTGAAGTTTCCGTTGCAGAAATGGCAAAGCCAACCGCTTGGGTTTTTGGTAATGAGGCTCATGGTGTTACCGATGAGGTTGCCAAAAAAGCGGATAAGACCATGTCTTTGCCTATTTATGGTGCCGCCGAATCATTGAACCTAGGTATAGCGGCTTCAATTTGCCTGTATCTCACTGCGGTCGCTCAGCACACTAATCGCTAAACTTGTCCCGATGTCAGAGAAATTAACTCCCGAAGTAGTAGCCCAGGCGCTGCAAGAGTCCCTAAGCGCTTTGGCGGCTGTTGAAGATGCGGCAACGCTAAGAAGCCAGAAGGCCCACATTGTTGGAGAGAACTCCCCGATTAGCAGGCTAAATGCCCTAATCAAGGCAGTGCCCAATGAGGATAAAGCCGAAGCTGGCAAGTTAGTTGGCGGGGCTAGGGCGCAGTTAAATCAAGCGTTTGCGGAAAAAGAAGTCAAGCTTGAGTCGCTAGCTGCCAACGAAGCCCTTGCCAACGAAAAAGTTGACATGACTGCTGCACCAAAGTTCTTAAAGCTGGGCGCAAGGCACCCGTTGTCTCTTCTGATGGACCAGGTCAGCGATGTGTTCGTTGGCATGGGCTGGGAGATAGCCGATGGCCCTGAACTTGAAAACGAATGGTTTAATTTCGACGCCTTGAATTTTCACCCGGATCACCCGGCCAGGGCGATGCAGGACACTTTCTTCGTCAAGCCAGTTGAGAATCACTTACTGTTGCGGACACATACCTCTCCTGTTCAGGTTAGATCCTTGCTCGAGCGTGAACTACCGGTTTATGTGCTGTGCCCGGGCAGAGTCTTTAGAACCGATGAGTTAGATGCAACCCACACACCGGTTTTCCATCAGGTAGAGGGTTTGGCGATTGATAAGGGTCTGACCATGGCCGACCTTCGGGGAACTTTGGAGCACTTTGCAAGAGTGATGTTTGGCGATGAGGCCAAAATCAGATTGCGGCCGAGCTTCTTCCCTTTCACTGAGCCTTCTGCAGAACTGGATGTTTGGCACCCGGATGCCAAAGGCGGTCCTAGGTGGGTCGAGTGGGGTGGCTGCGGCATGGTCAATCCAAACGTGTTGCTCGCCGCAGGCATTGATCCCGAGGTGTATTCCGGATTCGCTTTCGGGATGGGTATTGAGAGAACTTTGATGTTTAGAAACGGCGTGAAAGACATGCACGATATGGTCGAAGCCGATGTCCGTTTCAGCACTCAGTTTGGATCGGTGATCTAGATGAGAATTCCACTTGGATGGCTCGGCGAAATGGTTGAGCTTGGCTCTAAAGTCACCCCGAATGACGTGATGGCTGAACTCGTGAAAGTTGGCCTCGAAGAAGAGGGTTCCCACGGCGGGGACATTTCCGGACCGGTGGTCGTCGGGGAAGTGCTGTCCTTCGAGGCTGAAGAGCAGAAAAATGGGAAAACTATTCGTTGGTGCCAAGTCCGAGTTGCAACCAGCGGCGACGAAGAGATCAGGGGCATCGTCTGTGGTGCAGCTAATTTCGTGGCAGGAGACAAGGTTGTAGTAAGCCTGCCAGGTGCGGTTTTGCCTGGAGGTTTCGAGATTGCGGCCAGAAAAACCTACGGGCACGTATCCGATGGAATGATCGCGTCTTCCAGAGAGCTTGGGCTGGGAGATGAGCACGAAGGAATTCTTGTCCTCAGTTCTATAGGTCTTGACCCTGAGATTGGCCTGGATGCAATAGCACTGCTGGGTTTGGACGAGTCTGCCGCAGAGGTCAACGTGACTCCGGACCGCGGCTACTGCCTTTCCATAAGAGGAATCGCAAGAGAGTATTCGCATGCGACCGGAGTGAAGTTTCAAGACCCGGTTCTCTCCATTGATCCGGTAATGGGCACGGGCTTTGCGCTCGAGGTAAAGGACAATGCTCCAATCCACGGTAAGGCTGGCTGCAGTCAGTTTGTCCTGGTTGGAGTTTCTGGTCTGGACGCTGAGGCGAAGGTTCCGGATTGGATGATAAGCCGGTTGAAGCTCGCCGGTATGCGCTCGATCTCAATTGCGGTGGACATCACGAACTATGCGATGCTCGAGCTCGGTCAGCCACTGCACGCTTACGATCTTGACAAGCTAGTTGGGGGCATAAGCGTTCGCCGAGCAAAGGCCGGCGAAGAGCTTGTAACCCTAGATCAAAAAACCAGAAAGCTTCACGAAGAAGACTTACTCATCTGTGACGAGCAGGGCCCGATAGGAATCGCCGGCGTGATGGGTGGCGCACGGACCGAGGTTAGTTCGAGCACTAAGTCGGTTCTTATAGAGGCGGCGATTTTCGATCCGATCTCGATTGCAAGAAGTGCGAGACGCCATAAGCTGCCGTCCGAAGCATCGAAGCGGTTTGAGCGTGGAGTAGACAGTTCGATCTCCAGGGCCGCGGCCTCAAGGGCAGCCAGGTTGTTGACTGAGCTTGCCTCCGGGAGTTTTAGTGGCGTCGGGGCCGAATACGCAAGCGCGTTTGAACCCGCAGCTATAGAGATGAAACTTGATTATCCTGGCCAATTGGTGGGTGTTGAGTACTCGGCTGACCAAGTGGTTGCAAGCCTCGAGGAGATCGGTTGCACGGTTACCAAAATTGATGATCTTGTTCAGGTCATTGTGCCGAGCTGGCGTCCCGACATTACTAATAAGACTGACCTGGTTGAAGAGGTCGCAAGGCTTATCGGATACGACAAAATTCCGTCCAGACTGCCGGTTGCACCTCCGGGGCGTGGCCTCACATCAAGGCAGAAACTTCGCCGCCGGGTGCTATCAGGACTCACTGGCGCTGGATTCGTCGAGGTTCTGAACTACCCATTTGTCTCTGCTGAACAAAACGGCTGGATGGGTTCGGTTAGCGCTGTAGAGCTTGAAAACCCAATGCAGTCTGAGGCGAGTTTCTTGAGAACGTCATTGGTTCCGGGGTTGATTGCCGCTACCGCCAGAAACATTTCTCGCGGATCCACCGACATAGCTTTACTAGAAGAGGGTTCGGTATTTTTGCCAAATGGCGGCAGTCCCGTGACCGCTTTGCCCGCGGGTAATGAGCGACCCTCGGATAAAACTCTGGCCGCGCTTAAGGCTGCAATACCAATGCAGCCGAGGTTTGTTTCTGGTCTGCTCGCGGGCAACTGGTTACCTCAAAGCCCAGGGCACCACTCCATACTGGCGGGCTATCCTCAGGCCTTGGGCGCATTAGAGATAGTTATGCAGCAGGCTGCTGTTTCTTTTGAGCTAGAGCAACTTGAGATCGCTGGCCTTCACCCGGGGCGAGCCGCGAATGTGTTGGTGGCTGGAAAAGTGGTGGGATTTGTCGGCGAAGTTCACCCGGAGCTAGCCTCACAAAACCACCTACCCAGGTCCGTTGGAGTTTTTGAGTTGAATCTGGATGAAATTTTTGCTTTGGCTCCGGATTTGGTTCAGGCCCGGGAGCTTGGCGTTATGACTTTCTTGACACAGGATATTTCTCTTGTGGTTGATGTCCAGGTCAGTGCCGCCGATTTGACCAAGAGCATCGTGACCGGTGCTGGAGAACTTCTCGAAGAAATCCGCTTGGTTGATGACTACCGGGGTAAAGGCTTAGACGCTGGCCAAAAATCCCTGACTTTCTCGCTTCTGTATCGGGCTAACGATCGCACTCTTACCCAGGCCGAGGCTACTGCAGCCAGGGACCAGGCCGTGGAGCTTGCAAACCAGCAATTCGGCGCAACTCTAAGGGGCTAAATGACTATTCAGGTGGCAGTTGCTGGAGCAAGTGGGTACGTTGGCGGCGAGCTTTTGCGCCTAATAGCAGCGCATCCGATGCTCGACCTTGGAGCCGTCACTGGACACAGCAATGTAGGTCAAAGTCTTGGCCAGCTCCAGCCTCACATCCCGGAATTTGCCGATCGAGTCTTAGTAGAAACTTCGGTTGAGAATCTGGCGGGACACGAAGTTGTCTTTCTTGCATTACCGCACACCAAAAGTGCGGAACTGGCAGAGCAGCTTCCTACCCACGTCATGGTGATTGACTGCGGAGCTGATTTTAGATTGCAAGACGCAGCCGCTTGGGAAACTTATTACCAAACTACTCACGCCGGCTCATGGCCCTACGGCCTCCCAGAGCTAACTCTGGCAACCGGAGGCAAACTCAGGACTGAACTTCGTGAAGTTAGGCGCTTAGCGATCCCGGGCTGTAACGTGACAGCGGTTTCGCTTGCATTGGCACCAGCTTTGACAGCGGGGCTTATCGAACCAGATGACATCGTCTCAGTGCTGTCGGTTGGTACCTCTGGAGCTGGAAAAGCAAGCAGCATTGACCTATTGGCAGCCGAGGTTCTTGGATCTGCGAGAGCCTACGGGGTGGGGGGAACTCATCGACACACACCGGAGATTGAGCAGAACCTGTCGTTGGCAGCCGGTAAGGCGGTGACAGTGTCGATGACTCCGGTTCTAGTGCCGATGTCCAGGGGAATTTTGGCCGTTAATACTGCAAAGCCCTCTAGTCGTTTTTCACTGGAGCATCTCCGAGATGTGTACCAGAGCTCCTACGGGGACGAAAGTTTTGTCCAGCTACTTCCGGAGGGTCAGCTTCCAAGAACCGCTAGCGTATTGGGCACGAATAACGCCCAGATTTCTCTTGCTTTTGATGAGCACGCGCAGAAAGTTATTGTGGTGAGTGCGATTGATAATTTGGTGAAAGGAACCGCTGGCGCCGCCATTCAGTGCATGAACATTGCTCTTGGCTTGACGGAGCAGGTTGGCTTGAGCTCGATTGGGGTCGCCCCATGAGTGTTGTCGGGCCTAAGGGCTTTGTAGCCTCCGGAGTCGCGGCTGGGCTGAAAGCCAGTGGCGGTCTTGATGTTGCGCTTGTAGTAAACCAGGGGCCCAATAGTGCCGTGGCCGCGGTGTTCACGACAAATCGCTGTCTTGCAAATCCAATTCTCTGGTCCAAGCAGGTTGTTGCTGGTGGACAGGCACGGGCTATCGTTTTGAACTCCGGCGGAGCCAACTGCTACACCGGCGCGCAGGGTTTTCAAACGACGCATGCGACCGCAGAAAAACTTGCGGAACTTAGCGGATTCCCCGCAGCTGAAATTGTTGTTTGCTCGACCGGCTTAATAGGCGAGCAGTTGGACAGATCTAAATTATTGAGCGGGGTAACCTCGGCATTTGATGCGCTTTCGGAAACAGGGGGACAAGAAGCGGCTCACGCAATCATGACCACTGACACCGTTGCAAAGCTTGGATCAAGATCGAGTGCTGACGGTTGGGCTCTGGGCGGGATGGCTAAGGGAGCTGGAATGCTGGCCCCGGGACTTGCAACAATGCTCGTGGTTATTACCACCGATGCGGTTTTGGACAGCGAAGAGTTGGACACGGCCCTCAGGGCTGCCACCCGTGTGAGCTTTGATCGACTTGATTCGGATGGCTGCATGTCCACTAACGACCAAGTCACTTTGATGTCTTCTGGAGCAAGCCAGAAAACCCCGGACTTAGCAGAGTTCACGGCATTGCTTACTGAGCTTTGCAAAGAGCTGGCGCTGAAGCTGTTAGATGACGCCGAGGGGTCTAGTCATAACATTCACATCACCACGCAAGGCGCCAAGACTGAGGATGATGCCCTTGAGGTTTCTAGGGCAGTAGCTCGTAACAACCTGTTCAAGGCTGCAATCTTTGGCAAAGACCCGAACTGGGGCAGAATCTTGGCAGCGGTCGGAACAACTTCAGCAGAATTTGATCCCTACGGGATAGACGTGTCTATCAACTCCATATTGATTTCTTCCAAGGGGGAGCCGGCCGAAGATCGTTCAAAGGTTGACTTGAGCGGTAAAGAGGTTCAAGTGGTTATAGACCTTCATGCCGGCAGCCTCAGCGCTACGGT
>Ga0209137_1002592_pt1 | contig 15778 bp, 9 predicted proteins | sample SaaInl5LU_22_DNA_FD_184642 | JGI IMG/M metagenome (GOLD analysis project Ga0209137, IMG submission 184642) | Marine microbial communities from expanding oxygen minimum zones in the Saanich Inlet - ESP_105LU_22_DNA (SPAdes) (version 2) | ecosystem: Environmental > Aquatic > Marine > Intertidal... | reverse complement strand
AGGCGCGTCATTTCCGCCAAACCTCGGGTAATCAGCGCGGCCCGTGTATTGTCGCCAGCGCCGAATCCGTCACCCATTCCAACGGCGATAGCAACGATATTTTTAAACACGCCGCCTAGCTCACAGCCAATAGCGTCTGGGTTGGTATAGACCCGAAACAAGCCTACGTTCATCAGTGGTTGCAGCCATTCAGCGGGTGCAGGGTCGTCAAGTGCCAATACGCTTGCAGCCGCTTGCCCCGCCATAATTTCTTTGGCTAGGTTTGGGCCTGTCAGGACACCTGCGGGATGATCAGGGGCGAGTTCCTTGCAGATCTCAGTCATTCGAAGCTTTGTACCGCGCTCCAATCCTTTTGTCAGACTAATGATCGGAGCGCCTGGGGTGAGGTCACCGACAACGTCCATGAGGACATCGCGAAAACTATTTGAGGGCACTCCCATGATGACTGCTTCAGCGCCTTGCACGGCTAATCGCAGATCGTCTGTAGCGGTGAGGTCTGCATGTAGAGCGAGATCGCCGAGGTAGCGGGAATTGCGGTGCTCTTCGTTAACCTCTTTTACCGTATCGCTATTTCTAGCCCAAAGCGTTACGCAAGCATTACGGCTTAGAATCGAGGCTACCGTTGTTCCCCAACTACCGCCGCCGATCACAGCTATTTTAGATTTTGCCACGTATTGTATCCCTTATAGTTGGAGTGCCTCGAGCGGCGATCGCCGATGCTCGGATGATTTCCACGCGGCGAACAAGGTTAGTTAACGACTGTGCTTGAAGTTGGCGTTCTAGGGCGTAATCAGGTTTCGATTCATCGGTTAAGCCTCTTGCGCCCAGTAGCTTCCAGCAATTCTGAAACAGTAATTTACTGGCAGACACTTCGCTCGATATCCGGCGTTGCATAAAGGCTTGTTGTCCGTAGTTCATGCAGCGTACAACGTAATCGGATTCGTCGATCGATTCTCCGGGTAGCACGGCGGTGAGTATTTCCGCGCCGATTGCGTAGGCTTCGACAAACATTTGAAGTGTCATATGCGCTGTCTGTGGAGTCATCTGCAGTAGAAGTTTGCGGGCGCCTCGAGCGCCTCGATCGAGTTCCTCTTGCCAGTCGGGAGTAATAGCATCTAGCTCTTTAACAATCTCTGCATGAAAGACCTCTGTGGGTGGGTAGAAGAACTCGAACTTAAGCAAATCTCGAAGATCGTCTACTTCACGCCAAAAGATATCTGACGGCGCCTCGTCTGACTCCTCCTGCTCGGCGACCGCAACTAGGCAAAGTTCAGCGATTGCTTTGTTTACGAAGTAGTGAACGATCGTGTTGCGATAGTAGCTGGCAACCGCAGCGCGGCCCTCTTTCAGGCCGTAAACGGTAGTAGGTCCACCATCGAAGCGCGCGACAATGCCCTCTCCGATCATCAGATCGAGAAGATTCTCCATGCCTTCCGCATATTGCTGGTCAAAATCTTGCGATAAACGCAGCTCGCGTTGGCGAGTCCAATCGAGAAGCTCGGCAACTTCAGTACTGATCTCTTGCTCTGACAGTGCTCTTGGATACACCCCAAGCAGTACCATGCTAATCACAGCGGGAACCGTTATCGGAGTGACGCGGTTAGCCTCTACCGCCACTTGAAACGCGACCTTAGATATCGCCAGTCGATCGCTCGGGTCAGGCGCATTCGCGAGTACCACGGGTTCGCCAAAATCGACATAAATCTTGCCCATCGGTTTTGCGAGACTGCGGATGTAGCCCACTAGCCAGCCCAGCGACTCGGGCGCTTTCGGCACACCCGCTTGCTCGCGAGCGTACTCCTCGGCGTCACGCACCAAGTCATAGCTGACAGTGACAGGGATAATATGGATATCGTGGGCTTCAGCGTAGTAACAGCCTTCGAGAACGTATTTGAGAACACCGTACTTGGGTGGCATGAGCTTGCCCAGTCGAGATCGAGTGCCCTCAAATGACCACGTTAATGGAAAGCGTTTCTCCATGAGATAGCTAATATACTGGCGCAATGCCGCTTTATAGACTTCGTTGTCGTTGAAGCTCCGTTTTATAAATATCCCGCCCGCACGACGCATTAAGAAGCCGAGAACAGGGATGTTTAGATTGGCGCCGCCGAAAAAATGGGGCATTGGAAAATCATTATCGAACAGTAGTTTTGGCACTACAAATCCGTCGATATACGTTTTGTGAGTCCACAGAAGAGCGGATGGATGATCTCTGACTATGCGCCGAACTCTCTCTACGTCTTCGGTTCGATAATGCAGTTCAGGCTCATAGCCCAGGCTTAGACAGAAGTTACAAAATTTAGCCCAAACGTCGAGCCAAAAACTGGTGGGGATCGAGATCATCTCCCGGAAGTACTCATTGACCTCCCGCATGACTTCAGTGCGACTGACCGACTTAGCTTTCGCAATGGCGTACAACCGAGCGCGGAATTCTTTGTTGTTACGCAAACTTTGCGCAACATAGCGAGGTACTTTATATCGTCCCCCCTGAAGCTTGCGCTCATGCATATCTAGGACAACCGCTGCCTGACGCGCTACAAATATGCTGAAGTCATCCAAATGCTCGTTAGCTTCTAAGTCGGTCTTAACGTTAAATCGATGTGAAAGTTCTGCACGCGTGGCAGGCGCACCTGCCAGAAAATGCATGCGCTGAGGGGCGGTCCGCATGATCCGAGCGGCCTTTATTTTTCCTGGGCGTCGTTCAGGACCCCCGAGCAGGTCTACCAGACGGGGCCCTGAGTTAATGGCCTTATCACTTGGTGTCCAAGCTATTCTAAGTGGTGCAAGAACCACATCATCCAGAGCCATCAACTTGCTCACCAAGGAATGAACGGCGAGTGGCTTGCGGTCATCGCCTAGTGGTAATAGAACGACGCTGTACTCTCTGTCTTGGGGGGCATGTTGCTCAATCCACTGGTCGAGTAAACGGCGCTCGAGTCGTGTGGTGAGGTCTAATAAGAAAACGACGGTGCCCGGAGTCTCAGGCCACGGGGACTGCGCTAATTTATCAACCAGCCTGGCTACGTTCATTCAGCTATTCAGTCCTTGGCAGCTAGTTTTGGCCTAACCGCCGCACGTTTTTGCGGCGCAATTTTGCGGCCCGGTGTTTTTATTTTTGTTGTAGCGTTTGTTTTCTTTGCCTTCGACTTGGCCGCAGCTTTGGCCTTTGCCGGTGTGTCCGTCTTCGATGTTACGCGAGTTTTCGGTTGGGTAGTGGTTTTGGCAGTTGCTTTAGTTTTTGCCTTCACTTTTGGTTTGAGTGTCGTTTTGGTGGCTACTTTAGCGGCAGTCTTTTTCTTTAGCGTACGCGGCGCTTTTTTGTGGTCAGGATTTTTGTGATCAGGATTTTTGAGTTCGGGGCGCATATCGTCCGGCTGACGGCTTTGAGTCGTTTTTACTTCTTCGATAGTCTGCTCGGGTTGGCCTAGCGCACGCAGAAACATATTGCGCACACTGTTCACTTGTTCGTCCATTTTTGCTGCCGACCACTCTGAGGTGTCGACGGGAGCTAGTACGTCGATTCGAACTTTACCTGGCCTGAACAGAAAGTCGCCTTTTGGAGCGATATCACCGGAGTTATGGATAACAACCGGCACGATCGGAACGCCCACTTGCATAGCCATGTGGAAGCCACCTTTCTTGAAGGGGGCGAGCTTAGCCGTTGGTGTGCGCGTCCCTTCAGGGGCAATCACCATCGACTTGCCGTCTTCGCGCATAGCGGTAATCAATGGTTTCATAGATTCGATAGCCTTTTTCCTATCGGATCGATCGATAAAGACGGTGCCCGCCATGCCCATGACTTGACCAATAAAGGGCATCTTTTCTATCTCTTTTTTACCGACTCCCACGACGTCTTTGCGAATTAAGCCAGCCATAATGGCGACATCGGCCTTGCTTTGATGGTTAAACATGAAGACCGCGGGGCGATGACTCCAAAGATTTTCTTCGCCGTTAATGTCGAGCTCCATGCCAATTAATGCGTTGCAAGTGTCTGCGAACAATGAGATTGAAAAATTGACTGAATCCCGTTTAGAGCGAGTTAGCGCGTAAATGGGGAGCCCCGCGGCAAAGCTGCCTACGAGCGAGCCGGTTGCGGCCACCGATCTAAAAAATCCACTGACAGACATTTTGCCGCGGCTGTCAAAGCTGGCCGTGGGCCATGCGCGTTCTCGAGTGATGCTTTTAAGGCGTTTTCGTGGGTTGAGGGTGACAGGCTTGCCGACGTACTCGAGTAGCTGTATGTCATCGGTACTGTCTGAATAGAAGAAGCTTTTATCGAGATTGGCACGTGTTTTTTTCGCGAGCTTTAGTGCAGCGTCAACTTTGCCTTCACCAAATACCGTGGGTTTGATAACGGCGCCTGTAAAGACTCCCTGTGAAACCTCAAGTTCCGTACAGTACACATGGTCGATATTGAGATCTCTCGCAGCGGGCAGCACTTGGTAAGGAGTCGCCGAGCTGATAATGGCGATGGTGTGTCCTTTGGCGCGATGGGCCTCAATAAGACGGCGGGTTTCAGGATAAATCAGCCGGGCTATTTTTTTGCGAAACAGTTTTTCACTGTTTTCAATGTAGTCCGCTTCCGAACTACCAGCGAGATATTGAGCATGCACGGCCATCAGTGCAGAAAAGCCCATATTGCCCATTCCAAAGCTCGTGAGCGCGCGCGTGAGTTCAACAAGCTCTTCGGGCGATAGCTGACCGGTCGTTAGGGAGTCTTGCAAGAATACGGTGGCAGAGTAGCCGGCGATAATGGTTCCGTCGAAATCGAACAGTGCGGCGATCTCTGGGCCTGATTCACTGTTCTCAATATCGGCTAATAATGGGTCAATTTTCACTCGACTATCTCCATATCGTTAGGTGCTCCTGCCGCCAATCTGTATCGACGCTTCTGAAAATACACGGGTCGAGGCTGTCGAGTAAACTGCTTATCCGAAAGGATTGCTCTGATCATCTTAAATTGTCGTTCCAGCTTGAGCTATAGCTGAGTTACATTCAGCCTTTCAGGTCGTAATATAGACCACTCAACTGAGGATCGGTTATGGAATATGGCGCCATTAGCTTGCTGCCAACAGCTCTTGTTCTGGTTTTGGCTATTTGGAGTCGCCGCACACTAGAGTCCGTGATTGCCGGTGCAATATTGGCATTTTTAATCATGGATGGCTGGCTTTTTCTCGATCAGCTGGCGGCAGTGACGACCGAGGTTCTAATGGACGAAGTGACCGCCTGGGTTGTGCTGGTGTGCGGCTTATACGGAAGCTTCATCGCGCTATTGGTCAAAGGCGGCGGGTCGTATGCATTTGGCCAGATGTTAACGCGACGCCTGACCACTAAAAAAAGCAGTTTGTTAGCGACCTGGTTTTTGGGTCTCGTCATTTTTCTCGACGACTATCTTAATAGTTTGACGGTGGGCGCAACAATGAAGGCGGTCACCGATCGTTTTCGTACCTCGAGAGAAATGTTGGCTTACGTGGTCGATTCAACCGCAGCACCGATGTGCTTGTTGATTCCCATATCGAGCTGGGGGGTTTATTTCGCGGGCTTGCTGGAGAAGAACGGTGTGGCAGATACAGGCGAGGGTATCGCGCTGTTTGTGGAATCTATCCCTTATATGTTCTACCCGTTAGTTGCTTTGATAATAGTGCCTCTCGCTGTGACGCGCGTTATTCCGCTGTTGGGCAAAATGCGCGACGCTGAAATGAGGGCTGAGACGACGGGTGATCTGGGGATTTTTGAAGACCCTGCGCTGGCGGTTGAGCCCTCTGATCGCGCCAATATGAGCGTATTCTTTCTACCCATTATCGCGTTACTGTTTTTTACCGTTTTTCCGACCGTCGATTTATTGCGGGGGGTTATGGCGGGCATTCTCTTTACAGTGATTCAATACTGGGCGATGCGCATCATGCCCTTAGCCGAACTGCTTGATACCTGTATCGACGGCCTTAAATCTATGATTCCAGTATTGAGCATGTTGTTAGCTTTGTTTGTTTTTGTTGAAGCCAACGACGCTATGGGTTTAACGGAGTACGTGATTACGGCGGTGGAGCCCTATATGACAGCGGCGTTATTGCCGGCATTGATTTTCCTCACCCTTTCCGTTGTGTCGTACACGACCGGCTCTAACTGGGGGGTGATTGCTATTGCCATGCCTGTCGCTTTTCCATTGGCTGAGGCGCTTGGTGTTAACTTACCGCTGGTTATTGGCGCGTTATTATCGGCCAGTGGTTTTGGCAGTCATGCCTGTTTCTACTCAGACTCTACGGTCTTGAGCGCACAAGGGGCCGGTTGCAGAACGTATGATCATGCGATTACCCAGTTACCCTATGCGGTGTTGGGCGCCGTGTTTGCCACGCTGTTCTATCTTATTGCGGCCTATGTCATGCATTAACCCACGCGCTTTAGTGCTAGCGCGCTCAGTATTGTCTCAATCGCATCGCCGAATGGGGCGCCCAACGCTGGGCCCAGGGCTTAGCCGCCTCCAGCTCAAAAGCCAGTTCATAGAGCATCCGGTCTTCTCCTGGAGCCGCCATAAAATGACTCCCAATGGGCAGCCCGGTTGTTGAAGAATGGAACAGCGGTACTGACATCGCCGGCGCACCGATACCGTTGGCCGCGAGGGTGTAGCCCAAAAGCTGCCGGTTTCTCTCCAGCGCACGATCAAACGGCGTGTCGTGACTGAGATAGCCCAAGAGTGGCGCTTCGACGGGTATCGTGGGCGTTAGCCAGACATCAAATTGCTGGAAAAAAGCCACGAAATCTTGGGTTAACTGTTTAAAGTAAGCGAGCCCCGCATCCCGCGCATTAGCAGGTAGCGTCGCGCCGTAGCGTGCCATGTCGACAGTGGCCCGAGAGAGGATGCCCGCATCTTCAGCCCTTCTCCCTGTTAATGCCTCTACTTGGGCCAATAGCCGCGGCATTGGCGCCAACATAATGCCCTCTGCCGCCGGGAACATTGCGTGCCCATTTACCGGGTTAGCTACCTCAATCACCTCATGTCCCATCGACGTGCATAAGGCTATCGTGGCCTGCAGTACTTCTTGAACGCTCGCGTCCGGTTTCGCACCAAAGCTGTCCTCCACAGTCACGGCAATGCGAAGTCGGCGTTTAGCAGGGCCCTCGACTAAACCTACCGGCGCATAACCCAATTGATTGCTGGGGTTTTCAGTGGCAGCAAGTAACGTCGCGCTGTCGCGCACGCTGCGGCTTAAGCACTGATGGGTTCTTAGAAAATAATGGCCACCATCCGCTTCACCAGAGACCTGTCGGTAACGACTTGGTTTCATACCCAGCACGCCACAACACGACGCGGGAATTCTATTAGATCCACCGCCATCTGTGCCTTGCGCCAGTGGAACATAGCCCGCCGCCACAGCAGCCGCACTGCCGCCGCTGGAACCACCAGCATTGCGCGCTAAATCCCAAGGATTGAGCGTAGCTCCAAAGGCGAGGTTATCGGTAAGCGCGCCGGAGGCGAATTCAGGCGTGTTAGTCATCCCCAAAATACTCAGGCCTGATTGCTCTAGAGCCTCCACATAGGCCACCGAATTTTTAGGTACATGAGTTATATTGAGTCGAGATCCATTGCTGCGTCGCACGCCACCCAAATCAATAAGATCTTTTAATAACGTTGGTACCCCCGCAAAAGGGGCATTGGAGGGAATGGATTCGGCCCGACTCAAGGCGCGCTCGTAGGTGCGGGTCGTTAATGCATTGAGCGTCCCATCTAACCGATCGATACGCGCGATAGCCGCTTCGATAAGTTCTCGAGCCGATACTTCTCTGTTGCGAATGAGAGTGGCTAGACCCACACCATCAAAGGGCAATAGCTCGAGCATGAGATTCGATGGGGCTCGGGAAAACGCTGATGAGGGCGCCAGTAATAGGGCGCCACAGCCGTGAGCCACCGCCTTCACTATGGATCGCCGCTTCAAAAGAGGGGCTGCACTTTTCACCTTGCTCACTGGCTTCCCCTGTCATGAAGTAGACCGAGCTCGACGCCGCAAACGGCCCTATTCAGACGCCCAATAGAGACTCGACTGGCCATGGTAGCGCTCAATTATTCCCCATGAGTATCTTCAGTAAATCTGATTGATAAATAGATTTTTCGGGTACTGGTTTGCCGTCGCGCTCGAGGTCGGCCTTGGAAAACGCTCCGAGCTCATCAATCAAGTAGGCGTGCGCGCGCGCTAACTTTTGCATTTGATCAAAGTCTACACCGCCCCAATCCACATCAGCCGTCGAGTGGTAAAATTTTCCCGTTTGAATCCAGCCCGTGGAAATAGCATCTAGCGTATTGTACGGGGGGTGAAATGCTGCCTCATCGGCAGCAGGATCGATGTAAACGAGGTCTCCCATAGCAATCCCGTAATGGCCCGCCGCCTGTTTGAATAAGTCAATCAGTAATGGACTGCGGTTGGTGACTAACAGCATTAATGGATCGGCTATGTTGGATTGTGCGACGAAGGTGCCCTCATCCATAGGTCGCACCATGCCAAGATGTTCCGGACGTAATACCAACAGTAAATGGTTGCTCATCAACTCCCGATATTTATCAATGAAGGGTAAGGTTCCCCCCACGCCGGGCACTTCGTGATCGCCCTGAAACAGAAAGATGATGCCATGTGTCCGTTCCTCTAGGGGAAGTCCTGCATAGTGGCGGGCCAATGCCAAGTTCAATGCGACCGACGAGCCGTTATCGTGGATACCGTAAAAATAACCATCAACGTGGGTGGGGATGACAATGTATTGATCTGATTGGCCCGGCAAAATAGCGTAGGTATTACCGCTCATTCGCTCCGTGCCCGATTCCATCCGACCCTGCACGTTAAGTTTCAGCATCACCGGACGCTCTTCGCTGGCTCTGTCGATTAACTTGCGCAAATAAAGACCCGCATCATCACCAATAGACGTCCACGGAACCGCCTCGCCAATGCTATCGCCCCCGCCTGGTGCGCCGACTCGTCCTGCCACTTGCTCTGTATTAGGCACGTCCCACCAGACCACGATGCCGGCAGGCCTACCATAGTTACCAGCAGCTAATCGGGAATAAGCCGTACGCACACTACTTAGCAATGCGCTAGGCTGGGTTCTGCCCCGTACTAGAACAATTTTATCTGTGACGTCTCGACCTTGGAGTTCCGAGGCCGTGCCATCACCTACATAAATCACCGGCGCTTCGAGACCGCTAGCGGGTGTTAACGCCGACACAAATGCAGTAATGGGACTCTCAAAGCGATAGCTCTGTCCGTCGGAAAATGTTGGCGCATCGGTAATGGTTAAATCACAAACCGTCGGCCGCCACTGGGGATATTGAGAGGGAAATGGATCATGATAGACCTGCTCTAAGCCAAATGATTGGAGCTTTTCAAAAATCCACTGATGGGCTTCCCGCTCATATTGGGTGCCTTGAATCCGTCCCCACAAGATCTCACCGTCTTCTCGTGATCGATTGGCAATTGCCGCTAAAACATTGGCATAGTCGGCAAGCTCCTCGGCAGTAATATCGCTGCGGGGGTCGCTCGCGGAATCAAGATAGGCAGGAAGCGGTGCTAATCCAATGGGAAAAGCATGTTCGCCGCGTTCCCTAGCGACTTTTTCCGCATACGCATCGGGCGGCATAAAAGCGACCTCTGAAAGCATGTCGACTAACGCTTGGGGAGATGTGGCGAGGGCTTGTTTGTTATCTGGCGGACTCTCACCAGCACTCTCACTAACACTCTCACTAGCATGCGAGCTGGCAATCAGAGACATAAAAAACAATGAAGTAACTAAGCGTGATAGGCGTTGTGTCACTGTAATCTACTCGCAGTTGAAATGAATTAGCGCGAATTCTATCACCGCGACGTAGGTCATTCCGCCGCTGTCTGATTACTCCAAAGTTGATAGCTTTTTAACGCCTGCTCCCGTCCCTTAGCATTTTGCTCCATTGCATCACCGCAAGGATCGGTCGAATTCGCTAGCCGGTCGTAAAATGACTTCGCCAAAATCGATAGACCTCCCGTGAAAAAGGCCATGCCACCTTGAATAATTGTCCCTTGTGGGTCGAGTGTGAGTGCGGGTTTGGCCAATGTGCCTCCAACACCAACGAAAGGGTTGAGCGCCTTTGTCGCGCTAAGACCGACGCCTTTTTTTGGGACAGTGTTAAAAGTCCCAAACAGCTTTTCGCTACCAAGATCGATCCGACCCTTTGCTATGATGTCGAGTGCAGGAGTGACTACAACTAACGCCGGGTCGCCTGTGAGTTTTCCCTGCTCGATACTGCCGCTAAGTGCAATACACTCGATATCGGTATGGTCCTGCTTTTTTGAAAAGGGATTAACCAAAGCCAGTAGCTCACTAAAAAAGTCTTTGGTTAGCAGGCCTGCAGTGATTTTGCCGACTCGCCCTGGCCCACTTTGCACTTCAAAATAACCGTTGCTACCCGCAGCCAGCTCCCGGGCCGTGTTGCCTTGGGTATACAGAAAAGCATCAAGGTCATAGCGCGGCAAAGCCATTGCCTCTTCCAGAGACACCGCAGGGACGCCTACATTTATACCCTCGCCTAATAGAGCAAGGTTCACGGCAATGTCGTCCTGTCGCTGCTCTACCTTGCCCTCAATCGAAATTTTCCCACCGTCATTATCCTCACCTCTCGCCTCTTCAATAATGAGTCTGCCATCAGTGTTGGTGGCTTTTAAGACGATATTTGAAAAAGGGGATACGCGAGTCGAAAGTTTATCAATCTTAATGTCTAGCATTGCATCAAAGGTTGTTAAGAATTCGATATCGATTGGCGCATCGTCAAATACACGCGGCTTCGCTGATCCTGCCTTTTTAGGCGCATCTTTTAAGTTTTGCCGCTCGGGTATCCAAGGTTTGAGATCGACGTGTTTGGATCTAAGTATGAGTTGAATGTTTGGATGATTCGGATCCGTTATCCGGAGCTTGCCATTGATGTCCGATTCACCGCTTTTTAGCTCAAAGGTTTCTGCAGAGAGTACACCCGCGCTCGCTCTCAAAGAGGTGCGCAGGATAAGAGGCTGTGACGGTAATGCGTAGCCTGCTAGATGAGAGAAACTCGCTAAATGGGCGATGTTGGCATTGACGTCGAAATGAGTTTTGTCAAAAGAATCGCTAAATTGGACGTCGCCTCTCGCGGTGACGGCAGTGCCATCTTCCATACTAATACTCAGCTCCTCGACCGAAAGCTGTCCGGGTGAGAGCGAAGCATGCACTGTGCCTGACAGTGAAAGCCTGTCGAACTTAGCGCTCTCCGGCGGCTTTTCGGCAAAGCTCAGCAGGTTGTCGATCTTAAATGAAAGGTTTGCAGCGAGACTGTCTGGACCTAGGAGTGTCAGATTGCCTTCAGCCACCGATGCACCCAGCTGCACGCGCATCTGCTCAACAGTGATGCCCTCATCGAGCAAAAGGAGCTTGGCTTTTGCGTTCAGCGATTGCTCAAGCCGAGCGGCGTTAAAATTCGCTGGAAGCTCTATTTGCGCAAGCCAGGGGCGTGCGTTATCGGTATTGAGTATCACCGTGGCCTCATCAAATCTTCGGTTGACCTCACTTTCTCCAAACAACTCTGCGTTCTCTGTTCGTAAGGCAATATTGCTCAGAGCGAGTGTGTGTTCTCGGACATCGAGGTTCGTTGATAAACGCCAAGGGCCGTCACTAATCATGGGCAATGAGAGCGCCTTGGTGACGTCAGTCAGTTCTACGCCAACTAACTCGAGGGTTGCAGACGTACCCGTGAAATCAGCCTGCTTACTCACCAATCCGTTGAGGGTTATCTGTGCTATCGATGTTGTTGCCGAGCCAGATAGTTTGGCGGCATCCGCTCCGTTTTCGATAGCCATGGTTATTGATACAGGGCCACTAATAACGGACGGTAGGTTTAAAACGTCCCTGAATTCGTTGATATCGGGTACGTCTACAGCGAGGTTCAAATCAGCGAGAGCAGGGGAGGTTATGTCGGGAATGACCCCTCTAACAGTGGCCTGTACTCGACCGATGGTAACTCGAGAGTGCTGAATGGTCAGTTGTTGCCCGCGTTTGCTGACATTACTCGCTACGCTGAAAGGTACTGCGGGCATGACCATGTCCGGCAAATAGGCTCCCAGCTGCGACGCATCGCTGCCGCTAAGCGACACAGTTAAATCGGCCACATCCAATGTTGTTAGCGCGTCGAATTCACCGATTGCCACCGCGAAGTACTCTCCAAACTGGCCTTGTAGCGTTAGCGCCATTTGCTCTTTTTTGGGCCTGATATCGAGTGACACCGCAAGCGGGCCAGCGCCCAGCGAGGGCAGCTCCAATGCGTCCGTCACATAGCTGATTTCCGGTGCTTTTATGCTCAACAGGACTTCAGGACGATTGGGTGCCAAAAGCTCTTTGATGGTGACTTCGCCGTCAATGGTGAGCTCGCCGAAGTCAGCATCGATAGAGAATTCGGCGCTTTCTAGGTTGACGAGCTTATGGGTGGGACTCATCGTAATATGTGCGGTTAGCGGTACTTGGTTGATATCGCCTTCGATGCGGCTGCTAACACTCGCGTCATTCATTGTTTGTTGAAGAGATAGCCTGGCGGTTTTTACGGGTCCAAGCTCTGCATCCAGATAGGAAATTAGGGCGTCACTTACCGACAGATTCGCCACTGTCATGGGCAGCGATTGAGTCGCTTTGTCATCCTGAGATTCGTCGGTTAACGCAGCGCTTGGAAACGCCCAGTTGCCACCGTTGAGTTCATCATTGATAAGCGTAATCGTCGGGCTCGTGATTTCAATAGATTGTAAACGTGGCGGTGACTCGAGCAGTTCGGAAATGCGAGCTTTGATCTGGGCGCGCGGGACCACAACGAACTGTGCCGAGCTCTGCCAGGCGGGTGGGGCGATCTGCAAATCTGTAATCGTGACTACGATTTCAGTGCCGATTTCAGTGCCGATTTCAACAGTGAGCTGGGAAGCATCGATAGTACGACCTACGCTATTGCCCAGTGTCTCGAGTAAGGGATTTTTAAGAAAGCTCAGCTTGCTGTAGTGAGCGACCCCCGCGATTGCGGTCAGTGCGATAAGAAGGAAAGCAATAAACCTGGGCGGATAGCGCACGCTGACCTCGACATTCAATGAGTCCAGTCACTCTACCGATATTTAAGCAGCGCCGCCGGTTCATTTAATGGTTGTTCTTCCGGTGCGCTAGCGGGAGCCAAGCCCATATGCACAGGGGCGCTCAATCGATTGCTTTCGTTGCGCATTGTCACAGTGTAGTCAATGTACTGCATGAGGGTGGCCTGCGCTGTCCGGTCACCTTGTTCGAAGCGACAGCGTATGAGGTACCGTCCTCCGGTATTCGTTGGTTCACAGCTCAATACATGAGCAATGATCGCAAGTTTGCGGTTTTCTGGTGGCAACGTAAGAGTAAGCCGGATGTCGCTTTTCTGGCTTATCGCGCTGTTCCATTCGAAGGCTAGACCTGAGTAGCTAAGATTGACGCGCCTGAGGCTGGGTCCATAAATGGAAGAACTAGTATCGTCTGCCATTAAGTCTAGCTTGTGGTTAATCTGCTCGATAAGTTTGGCAACACTTGGCTCTTGGTCGTGTAATGCCGCGATGCCATATTGGATTTCGCGATTCATCGACAGTAGAGTGATATCTCCAACGTTATGAGTTAACAAGTCCTCACTTTTGCTGGGGCGCCAAGCAATAAGCAGCCTGTCGTCAATGCGCATATGTTCTCGATGTTCAATAATCATCGTCACCGCTCTACTAATAGGCTCACTAAATAGGTTCAGTAAACAGGCTCACTGAATAGGTGCAGGACTAGGGTATCCCGAAGCGGGTCAGCCAAGGCCTGCGCGATCATCGTTTGGTCGTTATACGTTACGTCGCAGACGTGATTCGGTTCACTCCGCCCACGTTGTTATAACACACCAACTATTGTTAATCAGTGACCGTTTCGGCTGTCGAGGTGGTAATGCTGAGCGAAAAGCGGGAGATGCTCGTCAACGCGATGGCTTACAAACAGCACCGTACTGTGTCTGCGTTGATTTAAGACCTCGAGGAGATCGAGAAGTCGTCCACGATTTAATTCATCGAGTCCTTGGGTGGGTTCATCGAGAACGAGTAGCAGCGGTGACTTGACTAGGGCGCGCGCAATTAAAACTAGACGCTGCTCCCCGTAGCTAATTTCTTGGAAACGATGCCGTGCTTGCCCGCCTAGGCCCGCTGCGGTTAACCATTGTGAAGCGATGAGGCGTTGCTGGTCTGAAATACTATCGTAAACCCCTATCGAGTCAAAGAAGCCCGAGCACACAACAGTTTCAACATCGCAGTGCACGCGATAGCGGCGATGTAAGTCGTTACTTACTATGCCCATGTGCTTCTTGATATCCCACACTGACTCGCCATTGCCGCGCTGGTAACCCAGAACATTGACGTCGTTACTAAAGCACTGAGGGCAGTCGCCGGTTATCAGTCCGAGTAGTGTCGATTTGCCCGAACCATTTTCACCCGTAATCAGAGTATGTTGCAGCGGCGCGACATTTAACGTTATTTGGTCGAGGATAACATTGCTCCCAAAGCGTACCGTGCAACTGTTGAGGGCCACTAAATGCTTGTGGGGATAGTCACTCAAGCCTAATGCGGTGTCAGGCCAGTTGGGCTGTGCTTTATCGTTAAGCTGGAGCACCTCTTGGATTCGTGATTCTCGGGCCTTTTGATCGAGATGATTCAGAGTATCGAGACGTCCTTCATCTACAGCAGCCATAAGATTGCACCATTGAGGAATGTCTTGGCGATTACTGAGCAAGAACATCACAGTGATACCCGCGCTGTTGGCTTTTTGTAATGTCTCGCTGAGAACGTGACACGTTCTCTGATCGAGGCTATCGAAAGGATTATCTAAAATGAGCAACGAGACCCCTTCGAGGAGGGCTTGCAGCACTAATAGTTTGCGGCTCTCGCCCGTACTCAATTGGGTATAGCGGGTATTTAATCTGTGCCGCATATCGAGATCGTCAATCAGCGTGCTGTTTATGGTCTCGGAGGGCAGGAAGTCGGCCGCTCGAGTGGCGGTGTCCTCATCGCCCAGCAAATCGTTGGCAGCAAGTCTGAGCTCCCGTTCATAAATCAGCTGCTGCTGTTCGAACGAAATGAGACGAATCTGCTGGATCTCGACGTCGCGTAGCACTGCCCCTGAATCGACATTGCCTAATTGGTCAGTCAACAGTTGATCAATGAGCTGCTTACCTGAGCCATTGCGCCCAATAACGCACCAAGCATCCCCAGCAGAAATGCGCCAGTCTGTGATGTTCAGCTGTGGATGATTTAACGTTTTTATATGGATCATTTTAGGTAGGTGTCATACAGTGGGGGCGTACTCTAACGCACAATAAAAGGAAAATCGTATGAAAAACGTCATCTACACGGGCGCTGTTTGCGCAACATTGGCTTTGGTGTTGAGTGCGTGCTCGGAGGAGCAGAAAGAGCAGGCGTCCACGACTATTGATGAAGCCACAAGTGTTATGGAAGAAACCATGGATGCTGCTGGCGAAACAATGGAATCCACTGTGGATGCCGCAGGCGAGTCTATGGATGAAGCGGGTGATGCCATTGACGAGGCTGCTGATGCGGCTGCAGATGTTATTGATGATGCGGTTGATGCCGTTGAAGTCGAGATTGACGGTTGAGCTAAGAAAACGGCTCCAAGATAACGGGCCTCTCTACAGGGGGCCTGTTTACAAGGAGCCTGTTGGCAAGGGCCTGTTTGCAAGGGCCCTTTTTTCAAGGGCCCTGTTTTCAAG
>Ga0209137_1002590_pt1 | contig 15779 bp, 14 predicted proteins | sample SaaInl5LU_22_DNA_FD_184642 | JGI IMG/M metagenome (GOLD analysis project Ga0209137, IMG submission 184642) | Marine microbial communities from expanding oxygen minimum zones in the Saanich Inlet - ESP_105LU_22_DNA (SPAdes) (version 2) | ecosystem: Environmental > Aquatic > Marine > Intertidal... | reverse complement strand
TTGATCGAGGCGTTCGACTTGTCGAAAGTTTCGAAAAGTGGTGCCAAATTTGACTTTGAAAAGGGCAAGTGGTTCAACCAATTGTACTTGCGTGGATTGAGCGAAGGGGAATTGGCCACAGCGCTAGAAAATGAGCTGAAAAAAGAAGGCTTATCTTACGATCCAGCGCACCTAGGAACCATCGCTTCAATGATGAGTGAGCGCGCTACCTTCCCACAAGATTTACTTTCTGAAGGTCGTTTCTTGTTTGAAAGACCAACCGAGTATGACGAGAAAACGCGTACGAAAAAGTGGAAAGAAGAAAGTGCCGGCATGATGCAGGACATCGCTACTCGATTTGAAGCGCTAGATTCGTTCGTTGCAGCTGAAATTGAAGCTTCATTCAAAGGATACTTAGCTGAAAAAGAATTGGGCTTTGGTAAAGTAGGGCCCTCATTCCGTCTCGCAGTCACCGGAAAAGGAATGGGTCCAAGCATGTTTGTGATCTGTGAAGTTCTCGGTAAAAAAGAGGTACTTACGCGCATCGAAACTGCCATCAAAACTTTGGGATAATGAGCACTGTCTTGCACCAGATCGACGTTCACGGCATCCGTATTTACACCAACCACGGTTGTATGGATGAAGAAGCTGTCATCGGATCGCACTACGAGGTGAACATCAGCGTTTGGGCTGACCTCAGCGCCTCTGTGATCTCAGATGATCTAAATGACACTGTCGATTACGTCGCGCTAAACGCTATCGCCAAGGAAGAAATGGTACAACGCGCTAAGCTTCTCGAGGTTGTCTGTCAGCGAATGATCGACCGCATCATGAACGAACACCCTTCTGTGCAAAAAGCTTGGGTTAATGTCGCTAAACTCAACCCTCCCATCAACGGAGATGTGGAACGCGTCGCCCTGAGTTTCAGCGCCGAACGTTAACTCTTAAATTTCTGAGGGACAAACCAATTTTTTCTACTATTTTTGGCCCTCGTTAAGGTTCCGTGGCCGAGTGGCTAGGCACTGGTCTGCAAAACCAGCTACAGCGGTTCGAGTCCGCTCGGAACCTCAGAATGACAAAAGCCCTTGTACACGGATGTGTACAGGGGTTTTTTAGTTAAATCACGCCCTCAAGCTTGCTTGAAGGGAAGTGATTTAACTAAAAAATCCCAGTCAGCGCGAAGCGGTGACAAGGGCGTTGTTACTGACCTTAGGTGACTCAGCGGTCCGCCCGAACAACGTGAGGGCAATCCGCCTACAACCCCCTCAGCACTAAAACAACCACCAAATCACGCCCTCAAGCTTGCTTGAAGGGAAGTGATTTAACTAAAAAATCCCGGTCAGCGCGAAGCGATGACAAAGGCGTTGTTACTGACCTTAGGTGACTCAGCGGTCCGCCCGAACAACGTGAGGGCAATCCGCCTACAACAAATAATCCGTCGTCATCCAAGTACTCTCACCAGACGAAATGATATTGCGAACAAGGTCCTTTTGAGTAGATCCAGTAGCGACAACAGTTCGAATAGAGAACGAGCGTAAAGCATCATGAACACTCAATGTCGCGACGGCACTGTCTTTTCTACCTGTAAAAGGCAAATAGTCTGGCCCCCGCTGACAAGATGCATTGATATTTACTCGACAAACTTGGTTCACCATATGGTCTACGGCATAGGCTATTGTGAGCTCATTTTCACTGAAAAGACTGCATTGCTGACCGTAGTCCGATTTCGCAATGCACGACATTACTTCTTCTAGATCATTGTACTCTACAATCGGTACAACAGGGCCAAACTGCTCTTCATGGAAAATTCTCATCTCGTTCGTTACCGGGAAAAGAACCGCAGGGAAGAACGCGGTATCCGACAATCGGCCGGCGTTCTGGTTGATGATGCTTGCCCCTTTTGAAACAGCATCGTCGACAAAAGACTCCATTTGTGCGACCTTATTCAATTCAGGTAATGGGGTTAGCGGACTGTCTGTAGCTGGGTGATCCAGAGACAACGCGTCTACAGCTTTGGTAAATTTCTTGGTAAATTCTTCTGAAATGGATTGGTGTACAAAGATCAATTTTAACGCAGTACAACGCTGACCATTATAACTCAAGGCACCATTTACACACTCTTTCACAGCGCTATCGATGTTTGCATCGTCAAATACAATAGCAGGATTCTTTGCCTCTAATCCCAGAATTTGACGCAACCTGTTGGGTTTCGGGTGAAGTGCTGCAAGCGCATTCGAACTCTTCGAGTTTCCGATCAAGGCAAGCACATCAACCTCACCTGTTTTCATGATGGGACCCGCTAAAGTTCGACCACGACCAAACACAATATTAACCACTCCAGGAGGGAACGCTTCTTTAAAGGCCTCTAACAAAGGTGTTAGCAGTAAAACTCCATATTTCGCTGGTTTAAAGACCACTGTATTGCCCATCATGAGGGATGGAATAAGCAAACAGAACGTCTCGTTCAAAGGGTAGTTATACGGACCCAGGCACAATACAACCCCTAAAGGTCCTCTTCGAATTTGAGAGATGATGCCGTCTTTACTTGCGATATGTGATCCTCTGCGTTGAAGCTCCTTGAACTCTTCGATCGTGTCGTTTATATAGTCCACAGTACGGTCAAATTCCTTGTAGGCCGCAGATGCATTCTTTGCAATTTCCCACATGAGCATCGTGCTGACCTCTTCGCGCTTGGTCTTCATGATTTCAACGAATTTTTCCATCGCTGCAATACGAGCATCTGCACTTGCTGTGGGCCAGTCGCCACGACCATTATTGTACGCTTTTTTAGCCGCGTCAAGAGCTTTTAAACCCGTGGCCTCATCTAATGTAGGTGAAGAACCCAGGTATACTCTGCTCGAAGTTCCATCTTCATTTTTAGTCTCTATTGGACTGTATACTTTCTCCGATTCTCCAGTCCATTTATGTGTTGCTCCATCAATCAAATACTCCTGCCAATGTATCGGTTGTGGTGGTGAAAACGTTGCTGGATTAAAATCCATTTTTGAGCTTTTCATATTGTTAATCAATCGGTTATGTTCTTTTATTCAACTTAAATTCTTTGCGAATTGTTTTAAATCTCACCTCAAGTTCATAAATCAGCGACGCATTATTAGTGATTTATGTTACGGCCCTGCTTTTGTAACTTGCGAAAAAACCTATCACACGTATGACTTTATATCCTATCCATACTGGTAATTTCAAGCTTGATGGAGGCGCCATGTTTGGCGTAGTTCCTAAAGGCCTTTGGGAACGCACGAACCCCGCTGATGAGAAGAATTTATGTACCTGGGCGATGCGCTCGTTACTAATTCAAGAGGGGGATCGACTCATCTTAATTGACACCGGGATAGGCGACAAACAAAACGAGAAGTTCTTCAGCCACTACTACTTGCACGGTGATCATAGTCTCGATGCTTCTCTCGCAAGCCACGGCTTTAACCGCAATGATATCACTGATGTATTCTTAACGCACTTGCATTTTGACCATGTAGGCGGAGCGGTCCAATGGAATAAGGACAGAACGGGGTACGAGCCAGCGTTTAAAAACGCGACGTATTGGACGAACGAGCGCCATTGGAAATGGGCAACGGAACCGAATGCGCGTGAGAAGGCAAGCTTTTTAAAAGAGAACATCATCCCGCTAGAAGAAAGTGGCCAATTAAAATTTATTGACGCATCGGAAGATGCCTACCGGATCGATACTGGCCTCGGCTTCGATGCCTTCGTGGTGAACGGACATACAGACGCTCAGATGTGCCCAATTCTGGAGTACAAAGGAAAAACCCTCGTCTTTATGGCCGACCTCCTTCCTTCTACCGGGCATATTCCATTGCCCTATGTTATGGGGTACGATACCCGACCGCTGCTTACTTTGGACGAACGCAAACGCATATTTACCGAAGCTGCTGAACAAGGGTACCATCTCTTTTTAGAGCACGACGCCTACAATGAAGTGTGTACCCTACAAATGACAGAAAAAGGACCTAGACTACTTGAAAACGGACGATTAGACCACTTTATACGTTAATTCTACATGAAAAAACTTCTATTACTCTTAGCCCTTTGTGGGGGAACGGCAGCACAAGCACAATACTGGCAACAGGCCGTGGAATACACCATGGATATCGACCTCGACGTGGAAAATCACACGTACGAAGGAACCTCAACGGTGGTCTACACAAATAACAGCCCAGATACCCTTCGGAACGCCTACTTCCACCTTTATTTCAATGCTTTCCAGCCGGGAAGTATGATGGACGTGCGCAGTTTAAATATCAAGGATCCTGACCGTAGGGTGAAGGACAGAATTTCAAAATTGGGCCCAGGCGAAGTGGGTTATCAGCACATTACCAGCTTACAGCAGCAAGGGTTGCCCGTTCCGTTTACAGTGCAAGGTACCGTACTTAAGGCCGAGCTTGCAGAGCCATTGATGCCTGGAAAAAAGACCACCTTCAATATCGTTTGGGACGCACAAGTTCCCAAGCAGATTCGCCGTTCGGGTCGCGACAACAAAGAAGGAGTGGAGTTTACGATGACGCAGTGGTATCCTAAATTGGCCGAATATGACCAAGATGGTTGGCATGCCGATCAATATGTAGGACGCGAATTTTATGGTGTTTGGGGAAGTTTTGATGTTACGATTCATGCGCAGCGCGATTATGTGATTGGCGGAACAGGCTATTTGCAAAATGCTGAGGTTGTAGGATTTGGCTATGAAGGGGTTAAAAAAGGCAAGCGTGTAAAGCGCAATGAAAAGCGCGAATGGCACTTCAAGGCGGACCGTGTGCATGATTTTGCATTTGCGGCAGACCCTGATTTCATACACGATCGTGTACAAATAGAAAATGGCCCGATGGTGCATTTATTCTACGGCCCAGAGACGGCAAACGTTGAAAATTGGGAACGACTTCAGCAAGGCTATCTTCAAGGCTACTTTGATTTTATGGCGGCCCATTTCGGTAAATACCCCTACGATCAATTCTCCATTATTCAAGGAGGTGACGGCGGTATGGAGTACCCGATGTGTACCATGATTCTTGGCGGTGGGGACGACTTCGAAGGTTTTACCGGTCTGTTCATTCACGAGGCTACGCACAACTGGTACTATGGGGTGATTGGAACCAACGAAGCTATTCACCCGTGGATGGATGAAGGCTTCACCTCATACGCTGAAGAAGAATGTATGAATGTCTTGTTCGAACGCGGTGAAGAAAACCCGCACAGAGGCGCTTACCGCAACTATGTATACCTCGATACTGCAGGGCTTAGAGAACCCCTTTCTACGCCTGCTGATCACTTCAACTACAACATGGTCTACGGCATCAACAGCTACAGCGCTGGTGCGCTCTTTCTAAACATGCTGGAATACGTGGTCGGCGACGAAGCTTTCGCTCGTGGAATGAAGCGCTATTGGAATGCGTGGCAGTTTAAGCACCCTAGTCCGAACGATTTCATCCGCATTATGGAGCGTGAAAGCGGACTAGAATTGGACTGGTACCTCAGCTATTACAAGGACCAAGTAAAGTCCATCGACTATAGCATTGCCGAGGTTAAGTCTGTGATGAATGGAAACTCCATCACCTTGGAGCGTGTTGGGAAGTTCCCGATGCCAATCGACTTAAAGATCACCTACCGGGATGGACCTGCGGTCTACTACAACATCCCGCTTTTAAGTATGTACGGATCGAAAAGAACCCTAACTATGAATGTTGCAGAAGCTTGGCCTTGGACGCATCCTACGTATGAGTTGAAGCTTCCTAGCGACGGGCGCATCATCACTAAAGTGGAGATTGATCCGAGCCTGCGCTTGCTGGACATCAATTTGGAAAACAATACTTGGGAAAAGAACTAATACCCACAACGGACACCGATCCGTTTTTTAAGACCCTCAACAAAAAGCCCGAGCTGCGCAGTGCAACTCGGGCTTTGTTTATTATTTGCGTTTGGTAGGACCAGACTTGTGTTTCTTGGCTTTATTCATGCGCTTTTTAGCACCCTTACCTAGGTTGTACTCCTTCGCATTTTTCTCCTTTTTAGGATGAAACGACGGTCCAGGTTCATCGCTGACCCCTCCGCTTCTTGGGCTCTTCTTACTCATCGAAACTCACTACTAATTTATCGCTCGTAGCGTGTGCTTGACACGTTAAAATATAGCCGTCTTTGACCTCTTCATCAACGAGCGCATAGTTCATCACCATCTCAGCTGATCCTTCGATTACTTTCGCACGACACGTACAACAAACGGCACCTTTACACGCATAAGGAACATCTGCACCCGCATCTAATGCTGCGTCCAAAATGAATTCCTTACCCTTCATTTCAAAGTGCGTTTCTTCTCCATCTAAAACTACCGTTACTGCGCTATTCGAACTGCTAGAAGTCGTTGTAGCTGTGGCTGATTTCGCATCGCTAGCTGCTGTGGTATTGAAGAGCTCAAAGTGAATCTTACCTTTCTCTGTGCCTAATTTCTCCAACGTCTCAGTAACGCTTTCGATCATTCCTAACGGGCCACATAAAAAGTGTCCTGTCGTCGTTGCTACGTCAAAGAACTTCTCATTGAATGCAACCACCTTATCTCCATCAATACGGCCTTTAGTGGTGTCACTTCCTTGGTCCTCACGGCTCAATATGTGATGCACTTCCAAGCGATCGAAGTAGGTGTTTTTCAAATCTTCCAACTCGTTCTTGAAAATGATGCTGTTGCTGTTTTTATTTCCATAAAACAGCGTGAATGTGCTGCTTTGTGAAGATTCTAAAACGGTCTTTGCGATAGAAAGAATTGGCGTAATACCAGAACCTGCAGCCCAACCGACCACATGAGAATCATCAGAAGTAGGTTCCCACTTAAAATTACCCATCGGTGGCATACTCTCTAAAACATCTCCTGCCTTTAGGACGCGGTTTGCATGGGTAGAGAATTTACCTCCTTCGATCTCTTTCACGGCAACGCGCAGTTCACCATCGCTTGGTGCGGCACAAATAGAGTACGAACGACGTACTTCCTCACCACTGATTTGTGTTTTCAAGGTGAGGTACTGCCCTGGGAGGAAGGTGAATTTATCGAGATGTTCTGCGGGTACTTCAAAAGAGATACTCACCGCATCTTCGGTCTCACGACGCACTTCTTTGATGGTCAACGGGTAGAATTTAGTGTCTACAGCTTTCGCCGACGGAGCCATCAATGACGCCTTTTCTTTTTTCTTTTTTCCGAAAAACTTTAACATGCTTCTGATTTTGAATGGTAAAGGTAGCCCTCATTTTTAAACCATGACACAAGATAGCTTGTTGTGTTTTAACTTTGTAAGCAACCAAATACACAGAGACATGGGAACAAACGTATCATTAGAGGAACAGTTTCAAGCTTTTGTAGACGCCGAGAACAAGGTGGAACCTAAGAATTGGATGCCTGAAAAATACCGCAAGACCCTCATCCGCCAAATTTCTCAACACGCTCATAGTGAGATTATTGGGATGCAACCAGAAGCAAATTGGATCACTAGAGCTCCATCGCTTCGCGCCAAACTTATCCTTCTAGCGAAGGTACAAGACGAAGCCGGACACGGACTTTATTTGTACTCTGCAGCAGAAACTTTGGGCGAACCGCGAGAGAAAATGATAGCCGATTTGCAAAGTGGAAAAGCAAAATACAGCTCCATTTTTAACTACCCAACCCCTTCATGGGCAGATATGGGAACCATTGGCTGGCTCGTAGATGGTGCTGCCATCCAAAATCAAGTAATGCTCACAAGAACCTCTTACGGACCGTACGCTCGTGCGATGGTTAAAATCTGTAAAGAGGAGAGTTTCCACCAACGTCAGGGGTACGAAGTTGTGATGAAATTGGCCCAAGGGACACCAGAACAAAAAGCGATGGCTCAAGAGAGTTTCAACCGCTGGTGGTGGCCTTCACTAATGATGTTTGGTCCTTCGGATGATAACTCTCCGAACTCTGAGCAAAGCATGAAATGGAAAATCAAGCGCAAGTCAAACGACACGCTTCGTCAAGAGTTTATCGATAAAACAGTTCCACAAGCAGAATACCTTGGACTCACTATTCCAGATCCAGATTTGAAGTGGAATGAAGAGCGCGGAAGCTACGATTTCGGAGAGATCAATTGGAATGAATTCTATGACGTCATCAAAGGAAACGGCCCTTGTAACAAAGAGCGCATCGCAAACCACGTGAAAGCGCACGAAGAAGGTGCTTGGGTGCGTGAGGCTGCTAGCGCATTTGCTGAAAAACAAGCGGCACGCAAAAAGTCTGAATCTTCAGCAGCATAACCTACCTATTCAACCAGAAAAGAACCACCATGAGTACAGCACATTGGAAATTATGGGAAGTCTTTCTTCGCAGTAAGAACGGCCTTTCTCACAAGCACGTCGGAAGCCTACACGCTCCTGATGCAGATATGGCATTGAAAAATGCACGTGACGTTTACACGCGTCGCTCAGAGGGTATCAGCATATGGGTGGTTCCTTCTGAGGCAGTCACAGCAAGTGCTCCAGATGAAAAAGACCCCTTATTCACGCCTAGTGATGACAAGGTTTATCGTCATCCAACCTTTTATGACATCCCTGATGATGTCGAGCACATGTAAGTCATGGCAGGAGGTTGGTTAAATGGTGTAAAAACTGAATTTACATCAGAAGAAGCGCTCAAGGAGTACTTCTTTTTTCTTGCAGATGACGCCCTAATCCTTGGGCAGCAGCTTAGCGCTTGGTGTTCTAAAGGACCTGTGCTTGAGCAAGATATCGCTATTATCAACACATCGCTAGACCACATCGGTCGTGCTCGATTGTTGTATCAGGAATTGGCCACGATGATCGGGGGGGATACTACTGAGGATACCTTGGCATATTTCCGTGATCATATGGAATTCCGTAATGCGCTTTTGTTGGAGCAGCCAAACGGACACTGGGGAGATACCATAGTTCGTAGCTTCTTCATCGACACCTTCAATTTTTTCCTTTTTGACCAATTACGCTCGTGCTCCAACAAAGCACTAGCAGGTATCGCAGAAAAAGCCCTCAAAGAGATCTCATACCAAGCGCAATGGAGCGCAGAATGGGTGATTCGCCTTGGTGATGGTACCGAAGAATCGCATGAAAAAGTACAGCAAAGCGTCCATGACCTTTGGATGTGGAGTGGTGAACTTTTTGAAGATCACCCCATGTTTGTTCAGCTCGATGAAAGCTTCACACGCTTTTCAACACTGAAAGACAAATGGTTAGCTAAAGTAGCTGAGGTATTTAAAATTGCTACACTTGTCATGCCTTCACCTGAACTCTGGATGCAGACTGGTGGACGTTACGGTATACACAGTGCACACTTAGGCTACTTACTTGCAGAAATGCAAAGCCTCCCTAGAACGTACCCTAACGCTACTTGGTAAAAATCTATATGTGTTCAATTTTTCACTGAGATTTTAAATCTTCTTAATTAATTAACACAAAAAAGTAAATGTTATAACACAACGGCACGAGATTTGCACCTGAGAAATCAGTACAATAATGTTTGTACGTGTTTTTGTGTTAAGCGAGTGAGGGCTAAAGTGGGGACTTTAGCCCTTTTTTTTGTTCCAAAGGAACGCCCCAGCGAATAGAATAAAGCTCATCACCGCAATGCTGCCGCTGATTGAAGCTTCTAACGCGTCCGAAATAAAGTACCCTAGGGTAGAGCTCACTAAACCGTGAATGAGGATTATTATCGTCATTAAAGGGAGCTTATCAGTCAGGAGATATGCCGTTGCCGCGGGTACTACTAGAAAAGCAATCACTAAGATGGCTCCTACACTCTCAAAGCTTACTACCGTTGCTACACTCGTTGCGGCCATCAAGCTGTAATGCCAAAGCACCGTACGAATTCCTACACTTTGAGCATATTCCGGATTGAACGAAGTAATTAACCAGCCCTTGTATCCCATCCAGAAGATGATTTGAATCACCGCTAGTAGCCCTAATAAGGTCCAAACAGGTGTAGGTACACCTAACCCTAAGAAAGAGGACGTTTGAAGCGGTACAAAGGCCAATTCTCCATGCAATACACAATCTGCATCGATGTCTGCCTCACCGGCAAATTTTGTGACCAATATTACACCTACAGCGAAGAGAAAGGTAAAAACTGTTCCCATAGCGGCATCGCTCTGCATCTTGCCTTTGGAAGAGAAAAATTGAATTAGAAAAGTAGTCAACACCCCCATTACGATAGCACCCATAAAGAGTGGGATCGACGCGCGTGAACCGCTGATTAAATACGCCACAACAATCCCAGGAAGGACCGCATGAGAAAGGGCATCACCCATCATACTCATCTTTCGAAGCAGTAGGAGATTGCCTAACATTCCCGTTGAGGAGGCAACCAAAAAACCAGTAACTATGATCCAAAATGCATCCATACTAAGCGAGCTCTGGGTCTGGTATTAATTCATGAATCTCTAGAATAGGGTTGAACCTCGAGCACAATCCTAACTCTTTCAGAATCTCTTCTTCGATCTCTGGCGTCAAAAAATGCTCCATGGTCTCCGCTTCATCGTGTACTAAATGCACACTCATTTGCATTCTTCGTTGAAGATACACCTCCCAAATTTTATGTCTTCTATCAATCTCAGCCCCGTAACGGCGACCTTTTTCGCTCAACGTAAAACCAGTGTTTACCTTCTTGATCAGTCCTTTACGAGTCAGTCTTCGAACGGTTCGAATCCAAAGTTTCGTTTCAAAATATTGGCGTGTTGATATCGCTGCTCTATTAAAGAGTTTCCCTTTACCCCTAACCTCATTTTGTACTGCTGCCTTCAGGAGATTTTCCTCGTTGATACGACGCTTGAGCATGAGCTTATTCCAACGCTGGTACACCACACCACGCTTGGGTGCAAAAAGCATGGACAAAAAGGCAATGATACTTACCGCTACTATCGTCCATGGCCCTGTGGGCATGGAGGTTTGTGAATAACTCACAAAAGCACCTAACCATCCTGCAAACCCACCAAAAACACCACTAATGAAGAGCATAGGTGTGAATCTTGAAGTCCAAAATCGAGCTGCTGTAGGTGGAATAATAAGTAATGCACTCATCATTACAATGCCCACCGCTTTGATCCCTACTGAAATGCTTAGAATCGTGATAAAACTAATCAGCCCGTCCACTCGTTTTCGAGGTATCCCTATGGATTTGGCGTAGTCCGGATTAAAAATAACCGCCTTGAGTGAAAAGAAATTGGCTAAGACTAAAACCAGAACAATCATACATACCCACGCAAACGCAACACTGTCCTCAGGACTCATTGCAGCTGCATTCCCAAAAATATAATGATCTAATCCACTCTGGTTTCCCGTGTACCTAGATTGAATCATGGTAAGCAATACAATTCCAAAACCGAAAAAGCTGGATAACACAATCGCTAAGGCACTGTCACCTTTAATCCTAGAATGAGCGGTGATAAAATCCACCAAGAGAATACTTAGCCAACCGCTTATTGCCGCCCCAGTCACTAAGACATAAGGGTTTTTTACACCACTTAGTAAGAATGCAATAAGGACACCCGGAAGCATACTGTGCGCCACGGTTTCGCCAACTAATGTCTTCTTTCTTAAAAAGTTAAAACTACCAACAGCCCCACTTACTCCACCGAGCAATACGATCGAGAGCACAACATACCGAACGTTAGGATCGGCAAGGGTGAGGTATTTGTAGAATATATCCAATCTATTAATTTACAGCTAGATATAATGCAATAGTACGTGCATTAAACGTCAACATTTCAGTGTAAGAATCCTGATCTTCTTCAGATCCTAATGAATCGCTTAGAAGTTCTGGGCCCAATTTCACTTCAAATCCCTTTTCAAGACATCCGCGCTGCACACTTTCCATAGCCTGAGGGCTCACAATATTTTCCAAGAAAATAGCAGGAACCTTGTATTCACATATAAAATCTACGAGCTCGGTGATCTCGCGCAATCCGAATTCACTTACTGTTGAGGCACCTTGCAACGTATTCACGCGAATGTTGAAGTTGCGTGCAAAGTAGCTCAACGCATCGTGAGTAGTGATGACAATTCTCATATTTGAATCTATGGGAGCAAGAATTTCATGAACCTCAGCAGCAGCAAGATCAATCGTTGCAGCATACGTTGCAGCTTTTGCACTCATCGCTTTGTTGTGCTGTGGATATACTTCAGCTATCTCACGAACAATAGTTTGTAAAGACTTTTTTACCAATTCGGTATCAAACCAATAATGTGGGTCTTGCGAAGCTGGGAAGTTAGGATCACTGATGATCTCTTCAGCAGTGAAATCTTCCGCGGCATTGATGATGACTTTACCCTCGAGTTTTTCTAAAACCTCTATGATTTTACCTTCGAGATGAACGCCGTGATAGATAATAACATCCGCGGCTCTTAAAAGATCTAAATCCTTCTTAGCAGGTTTATAGACGTGAGGGTCAATTCCTTTTTTAAGTAATGGCACTACCTCAAAATCCGAAGACACCACATTACTTACCCAGTCGGTCATAATACTGGTTGTACAAACTATTTTTATCTTCTGTTCTTCTGTAGACACCTCGCTAGAAGGGCCCTGTGAACAACTCGTCCACAACATGAATGAACTAACAAGTACGAGAATATAGCGCATCTTATTTGTATTAATTCTAAATAACAAAGGTAGGTGTTGAAACAACGTGAAGAAAATGGCCACATCGATTTTTTAAATAAAACAGAAGTCGTGATTTATGTTTAATTTTATACGCAACTATTATAAAAGCAGCATGTCACAATTCACACCTAAAGAAATTCTTAACGCACTGTCTCTCAAGGACAAAAATGAAGGAACAAGTACTGGATTCACCACTATGTCCTCGGACCAATGGATCACTTCATATACACCTATCGATGGTGAAAAGCTCGGTGAAGTAAGTACTACCTCAGCGGAAGATTACCAGAAAGTCGTAGCACAATCACAAGAGGCATTCAAAGCTCTACGCGCCATCCCTGGACCAAAGCGAGGAGAACTAATTCGCCAGTTCGGAAATGCACTTCGTGAAGAGAAGGCACACCTCGGAGCATTAGTATCCTTAGAGATGGGTAAGAGCTACCAAGAGGGTTTAGGTGAGGTTCAAGAAATGATTGATATCTGTGATTTCGCAGTTGGTCTTTCTCGTCAACTATACGGTCTAACGATCAAAAGTGAACGCTCTGAACACAGCATGATGGAACAATGGCACCCGCTTGGTGTCGTGGGTGTGATCAGCGCTTTCAACTTCCCAGTTGCAGTATGGTCTTGGAACTTTGCACTTGCTATAGTTTGTGGAAATACCGTGGTATGGAAAGGGAGTGAGAAGGCACCTCTTTGTGCTATTGCATGTCAGAATATTTGGAACAAAGTAGCCAAGGCGAACCAACTTCCAGAAGGAATTTCTTCCATCGTTACAGGTGATTACAAAATAGGTGAGTGGATGACCTCTGATGATCGTATGCCGCTTATTTCAGCAACAGGTTCTTCACGCATGGGTCGTATTGTAGGTGCCGCAGTTGCTAGTCGTTTTGGTAAGAGTATCCTAGAGTTAGGAGGTAACAATGCCATCATCATTACCCCATCGTGTGATCTAAAAATCACCGTGACTGGCGCAATTTTCGGTGCAGTAGGAACATGTGGACAGCGCTGTACTTCTACACGTCGTTTGATTATTCACGAGAGTGTTTATGAGAGCGTAAAAAATGCACTTGTACAGGCATATGGCCAATTAAAAATTGGTAACCCACTCGATGAAACAAATCACGTCGGGCCACTTATCGATCAAGACTCTGTAGATACTTTCCTAGCGCGCATCGAATCCGTGCAAGGAGAAGGAGGAAAAGTGTTATGTGGTGGTGAAGTACTCTCTGGCGGTATTTACGACAAGGGATACTACGTGACTCCATGTATCGTTGAGGCAGAAAACCATTACGAAAGTGTACAACATGAGACCTTTGCTCCGATCTTATACTTGATGAAATACAGTGGTGGAGTAGAAGAAGCTATTGCACTTCAAAACGATGTAAAACAAGGTTTATCAAGTGCGATCATGACCAATGATGTTCGTGAAGCTCATTTATTTATGAGTGAATTCGGCTCTGACTGTGGTATTGCAAACGTCAATATTGGAACCTCAGGTGCTGAGATTGGTGGAGCCTTTGGTGGTGAGAAAGAAACTGGTGGTGGCCGCGAAAGTGGGTCCGACGCTTGGAAAGCATACATGCGTCGTCAAACCAACACAGTAAATTACGGAAGAGACTTACCTTTAGCCCAAGGAATCGAATTCAATATCTAAGATCATCTATGATCACAAGTGTTAAAGAGGGAGTCGGTCCAAGTATCGACTCCCCTTTTTTTTGCCTAGGTCTAGGCAGCTGCTTTGTAGGACACCTCGAAGAAACTTTCACTTCTTGGGATATACCCTATATCTACAACCCACTGGGAACTAGTTTTAATCCCATAAGTATTGCCCAACAATTACGCTGGATTTTTGATCCAAGCTATATACCCGAACCCATCTACCAGCATGACGGCATACACCATGCCATGTTCGCGGCGAATAAATTCCAAGATACCTCTTCAGAATTATTGAAACAAAACATTGATAATCAGCATAATAAAATAAAAGATAGCACCATTAAAAGTGCTTCTAAAAACCTCATAATTATAAGTTTAGGAACAGCACATGCCTGGGAAATGAATGGGACCATTGTAAACAATTGTCATAAATTACCAAGTGATTTATTTAATCGTAGATTATTAACAATCAACGATATAATAAAAGTATGGAAGGTGGTTTTACCCTTAATTCCAGAACATATTGATATTATTTACACAGTGAGCCCGGTGCGCTATACTAAAATTGGTCTCCAGGAGAACTTTATCGGAAAATCTGTGCTGCGTCTTGCTATCAATGAACTACTCGATCTTAGGGCCGGTAGTTACTATTTTCCAAGTTATGAAATTATCACTGATGAACTTAGAGACTACAACTACTATGAACCGAATGGCACTCATCCTAATAAAAAGGCAGTGAGTGTGGTTATGGAGCGTTTTAAGCGCTTTTTATCGCTGAAGTAACTCTGGATACATAACGGCAAGTTTAAGGACCGCAGCGACAGATATACTGTCCCTGATTTCTCCAGAAAGTACTTGTTGGTAGAGTTCACTGAAATGCAGACGTTCTAAGGCTAGATTTTCTGTTTCCTCATGCTCGGTACCTAAAAAGGTTAATCCTTTCGCTAAATACACCTCAGCACGCTCATCTGAAACGCTGTTGCTGAGGTCCATCTCAAGAAACTTCTCCCAGTGAGATGCTTGGTAACCTACCTCTTCGCGTAATTCGCGTTGCGCACTGTGCAGAGAAGACTCATGGTGAGGACCACCTCCCTCTGGAATTTCCCAACTGTAGGCATTCAATGGAAAACGAAATTGACCTACACGCCAGGTATATCCTTCAGCATCGATGGGAATAATACCGATGGCAACGTTCTTAAATTTGACTTCACCATATATTCCGTCAGTGCCACCAGGAGTAATCACCTCGTGATGAACAATAGAGATCCAAGGATTCGAATACACATCTTCTGAAGACTTAATTTTCCAATCTCCTTTATATATATATGTATTCATTTTAAAAGAATTATAGTAATAATAATAGGGCGTTAGTAAGTCTGATAACTTATCTCGGGAATGCAAGCTATGAACAAATATCGAGGTTTATCAACAACAATAGATTCAATTGAGTATTTGAGTATCAAGGTTCTAATTATAACTATTCACATTGTGA
>Ga0209137_1002587_pt1 | contig 15787 bp, 18 predicted proteins | sample SaaInl5LU_22_DNA_FD_184642 | JGI IMG/M metagenome (GOLD analysis project Ga0209137, IMG submission 184642) | Marine microbial communities from expanding oxygen minimum zones in the Saanich Inlet - ESP_105LU_22_DNA (SPAdes) (version 2) | ecosystem: Environmental > Aquatic > Marine > Intertidal... | reverse complement strand
TTTATAAATGCTCTGTTCGTTTCGCAGATAAAAACCCTTAGGCATGCCTAGGGGTTTTTTATTGCCCATCAGAGCGGTCTAAACTCAATTTTAGCTATCTGTAGACATATTATTCCCTCACTGATGATAATTGAATTTATCTTTGACCTTCTATGGCAAGTTCATGCTAAGGCTCTATGCTTGTAACGAGCGCTTTACTTCTTACCGCACTAAAGCCAATTCTTGCAGGACCTCACATGGATGACATAGAACGTCAGTATTCGAAACTAGAGATCGAGTTGACAGAGCTGTCTACTAACTTCGATGAACAGAAACGAATGCTTAATCGTTCGCTAAAAATGCTGATGGGTACGCTGGAGTCTGACAATCCACAGAGTGTTCAAACCATCAGTAGGCAAAAAATCGAGACCTTATCTCAGGCTCAGAGCCTCGTGCGTGAGCTAGAGCAATGTTACCGCGGATTCACCATGGAGCGCGAAAAGATTGCAGCACGCCTGTATCATGCAGTTAGTAACTGGATTGCGCAAAAACAGCGGACTATTCCAGAGGCTGATAAATTATCGCTTGATACACTAGCAAAAGAGTCAGAGATCTATTGTGAGAGTTATACCGGGTTAGCTAAATTGCTTCCCGCCCTGCTTGAGCTTGACTCAATCCAGCCAATCACAACTCCCGATTCAACCGCGCTAGATGCAAGATCGGTCGATAGATCAACTGCGCAGCTTGCACGTATGCCGGTTGAAGTTTTGATCTCGATTAAACGCATGCTAGACCTTATTCCACTTGAAGATAGCGAGCGCAAGCGTGCGGCTGAGATAGTCGAAGGTTTCAATGAGGCGATGGCGTCGGGTGCACTCGTCGAAAGCCTTAAAGATATTGTCTCCATTTTAGAGCAGAGGCAGGCACGCGATGTTGATGAGGTAGCGAATTTCTTAAAGAGCCTCGCCGAGCAACTAGCGGCTCTGCAACATGAGCTACGGGAGTCCCGTGCAGAAGATGAGGCGTTTGAAAATCATGAAGACTCCCACTCTGAGCAGATGAGTCAGGGTTTTGATGATATTAAGAGCGGCCTAGATACGGCCAAATCTTTTGATGAGCTCAAGTCGGTCGTTGCCAGACAGCTTGATAAGTTGGTTGTCAGTTTTGCCGAGTTCAAGCAGCGTCGCGAGGAGCGAGCTGAGCTGATGCAGACCCGCTATGATAATTTGGTGGCTCGTCTTAATGTGGTCGAGACAGATGCAAATAGTGCACACAGTACAATTGACCAAGAGCGCAAAAAAGCCCTAACCGATCATCTGACGGCAATTCCAAATCGGCGTGCTTATGAGGAGCGTTTACGTGCTGAGCTCTATCGTTTGGAGCGCTACCACACACCCTTTTCAGTTCTTGTAGTTGATATCGACTTCTTCAAAAAGGTTAACGACTCTTTAGGGCACCTCGTGGGTGATCGTGCATTGAAGCTGGTCGCTCAAGTATTGGGGCGGCTGATACGCGAGTCTGATTTTATTGCGCGCTACGGCGGTGAAGAGTTTGTCATAGTACTGGCTGGAACCGAGTTAGATGCAGCAGCACGCACGGCGGAGAAGCTGCGTCATGCAATCGAACGCGCGCCGTTTAAATATAGCGGTAATCTTGTTGATATCCGAGTCTCAGTGGGTGTTACTCAGGCGATGCCAAAAGATACAGCTGCAAGGCTTTTTGAACGCGCCGATAAAGCGCTGTACAAAGCCAAGCAAGCGGGACGCAATCGAGTCGAGCTTAATTAACTGATGCAGTAGATGCAGACGGGAGTGCGTACGGCCCTATAGACCTCTCAGGCGCTCTCGAATACTGGATTCTATACCGCTGGCGTCAAGACCGACACGCGCGAGTTGTTGTGCACGGCTTGCATGCTCTATCCATTGGTCGCCAACACCGAGTGTTAGCAGGTTAACGCCAATCGTATGAGCCTCTAACCAAAGCGCCAGACTACTTCCTACACCGCCTATGAGTGCATGATCTTCAATGCTAACTAGCAAGTCATGGTTACTAGCCAGTTCAGACAGCAGAGTTTCATCTAGAGGTTTAACAAAACGCATATCAACGAGTGTGGCGTCCAGCTTTTCTGCCACTGGTTCAGCTGCATCAAGAAGTGCGCCAAAATTCAGTATTGCTACGCGCTTTGAATCTGCGCTACTGGAGCGAATAACGCGTCCCTTACCCAGTTCAATGGGTGCAGAGTTTAGCTGTTGAATGGGTGCGACTCCACGAGGATAACGCACTGCAACAGGGCCTGGAAAACTTAAACCGAACGCCAAGGCTAAGCGCTGCTCATTCGCGGTTGCGGGGGCAAGAATGACTATATTGGGAAGGGGTTGAAGCATTGAAAAATCGAAAATACCTGAGTGTGTAGGACCATCTTCACCCACTAATCCAGCTCGATCGATGGCGATTAATAGATCTAGGTTTTGCAAGGCGATATCGTGAACGACTTGGTCGTAAGCGCGTTGCAGAAAGGTTGAGTAGATCGCTAACACGGGTTTCATTGCTGCACATGCAAAACCAGCCGCAAGAGTTGCCGCGTGTTGCTCAGCTATGGCTACATCGAAGTAGCGCTGTGGAAAAGCGGTTGAAAACTCGACTAAATCTGAACCCTCGCGCATTGCCGGTGTGATAGCAACCACACGTGCATCTGACTTCGCCGTTTCAGTTATCCATTCGCCAAAGTGGTTACTAAAGGTTTTAACACCAGCCGTGTTGTCAGCTAACTGCGTAATGGGGTTTATTTTCGCAACCGCATGATAGCGAACGGGGTCCAATTCCGCGGGTTCAAAGCCGCGACCTTTTCGCGTACGCACATGTAAGAACTGTGGGCCTTTAGCTGACAAACAGGCCTCCAGTGCCAGCATGAGGCCTTTAAGGTCATGTCCATCGATGGGCCCAAGATAACGCAGGTTTAGCGACTCGAATAGTGGTTGGGCGCTTGCTGGGTTGCTATGCAAATCACTTGCTAGATAAGTCGCTAGGCCACCTTGATTTGGCGAAATAGACATTGTGTTGTCATTCAGAATGATCAGTAGGTTGGCACCAGTATGCGCTGCGTGGTTAAGCGCTTCGAAGGCCATCCCTGCAGTCAATGCACCATCACCAATAACGGCGACACTCTTACGCTCCTCCCCTTTGAGCCTTGCGGCAATCGCCATGCCCAGTGCCGCACTGATAGAGGTACTTGAGTGTCCGGTACCAAAGCTATCATAGAGGCTCTCAGCTCGACTCGGAAAGGGGGCTATGCCATCTGCCTGTCGCAAGCTCAGAAGCGCTTCACGTCTGCCTGTCAGTATTTTGTGCGGATAGGATTGGTGGCCAACGTCCCAAATCAGATTATCATCAGGTAATTGAAGTAGACGTAAAAGCGCGATGCTCAGCTCAACAACACCAAGTCCAGCGCCCAGGTGCCCCCCGGTCTGCCCGACACTGTATAGCATAAAGGCACGCAGCTCTGCTGCCAGCTGTTCTAGCTCACTAAAGCTAAGGTTCTGCAGCGCACTGGGTGACTCAGTACGATCCAGTAGCGGGGTGTTGGGTCGTTCTGTAGGCAATTGACTATGCATTAGCGGTCACGATCGATAACGTATTGTGCCAATTCACGCAGTGAATCAGCCTTTGAACCAAAAGAAGCTAGAGCATCCACTGCCTCTTTGCGTAACTCTTCTAGCCAGAGCCTGCACTGTTCCATACCGACTAAGGCTGGGTAAGTGGGTTTATTACGCTCCATATCCGACCCTTGTGGTTTGCCTAGTGTCGCTGTATCACCCTCGATATCTAACAGATCATCTTTGATTTGGAAGGCTAAACCCAAGGCCTGTCCATAACGACGAAGGGCGTCGCGCTCCTCTTCAGTGGCATTAGCAGATAGTGCTCCTAGTTCGAGTGCTAGGTTTATCAGTGCACCCGTTTTGGCGGCATGCATGTTTTGCAGCTGCGCTAGGGTCAGTGTTTTGCCTACTGAATTGAGATCAAACGCTTGGCCTGCGACCATGCCAAGATCGCCCGCTGCCCTTGCTAATGCCCGAACCATACTCAGCTGCGTTTGAGGTTGAACATCAATACATGGCTCGCTGATTAGCTCAAATGCCCAGGTCAGTAATGCATCTCCAGCGAGAATAGCCGTCGCTTCATCAAACGCTATGTGGCAGGTTGGCTTACCCCGGCGTAACTCATCATCATCCATCGCAGGAAGATCATCATGAACCAGCGAATAACTATGAACAGCTTCGATAGCACAAGCGGCTGAGTCGGCCGGGTTAAGGGCTCCGCCGCATATTTCAGCGGCTAGATAGACCAACGTAGGGCGCAGCCTTTTACCGCCATTTAATAAGCTGTAGCGCATAGCTGCTTGCAGACGCGGCTCTATGCTGGTGCGTTGAGTAATTAAGCGCTCAAGCTCTGCCTCAACACGTTGGCGATGCGCCTGCACAACGTCCATTAGCATTAGCTAGGGTCACTATCACTAGAGAGTGGGCTTGCTTCAATTTTTCCGCGGTTCTCCACGAGCACACGTACCTTCTGTTCAGCTTGATCAAGAATCAACTGGCAATCGCGCGTCAACCCTATGCCCTCTTCAAAGGCTTTAAGCGCATCTTCAATCGGTAAGTCACCTTTTTCCATCTGGGCAACCAGTGACTCTAGACGCTTGAGTGAGCCCTCAAAGTCGACTGTTTTTTTCTCATCAGACATCTTTAGTGGTCCCTGAAGTTAATAAATGAGCGCCAAGACAGACGATCTGTCTCGCTTTTAGCCTTCAGCTTATCGTTGATATGCCGATATACCTCTAGTAACCCTTGGGTGCGCTATATTTCGTCTATTATACAGATACCCCGATTTAATAAAGCAGGGTTTTGATCGGGAATTTAGCCCTTTAAGTTTATCTGTTTTCAGCCTCATCTGTTGGCATTACATAGCCTTGGTTTTTGGAGTGTGCGTTTGGATATAGCAACGCTAGTCGGTCTACTTGGTGGTTTAGGCATAGTCATCGCAGCAATGGTACTCGGTGGCGACCCTGGGATATTTTTTAACGTGCCTTCACTGCTGATCGTTTTAGGCGGTTCACTGTTTACGGTGCTGATTAAATTCACCCTTGGTCAGTTCTTAGGTGCCGGTAAAGTGGCAGCTAAGGCGTTCATGTTTAAGTCGATTTCACCGCAAGAGATTATCGCGGAGACTGTTGAGCTTGCAGATGCAGCACGTAAAGGAGGCCTGCTGTCGCTTGAAGATAAAGAGGTTTCGACCCCGTTTATGATGCGCGGTATCCAGTTGTTGGTTGATGGCCATGATCCCGATATTGTTCGGTCGCTACTTAACAAAGAGGCGGCACTAACGGTAGAGCGTCACGAACAGGGTGCGCTTACCTTTAAAGCGCTAGGTGATGTTGGCCCTGCCATGGGCATGATAGGAACACTCGTCGGTCTTGTGCAGATGCTATCAAACATGTCCGATCCGAAATCGATTGGTCCTGCTATGGCCGTCGCGTTGCTAACCACACTCTATGGCGCGATGTTAGCTACAATTATAGCCTTGCCCATTGCTGATAAACTGACCATTAGAGCTCAGGAGGAGGCACTGAATCGAGCGCTGATTATTGATGGACTCTTGGCCATTCAAGCCGGCCAGAACCCGCGCGTTATTGAGCAGATGCTTAGGAATTATCTGCCTGAGAAGAAACGCGTTAGTGAAAGCTAGTGTGGCTTTTTTATGAGTGATCACGACGATTGTAATTGTCCAAAATGTCCGCCACCGGGGCTGCCTGCATGGATGGCAACCTTCTCTGATCTAATGGCACTGTTAATGTGCTTCTTCGTTCTTCTCCTCTCTTTTTCTGAGATGGATGTACTTAAGTTCAAACAGCTTGCAGGCTCTATGAGAGAAGCTTTTGGTGTGCAAGCGCAGATAAAATCGCCTGATATACCAAAGGGTACCTCCATTATTGCCCAAGAGTTTAGCCCCGGCAGACCAGAACCAACACCCATTAACGAGGTGCGTCAGTTCACTGTGAACAACGACATGAACACACTCGATGTTCGCACCAATGAGGGTCAGAGCCTCAAGGAGCAGACCAAAGCGGGTTTGGAAGAGTTGCTGCGCCAGCAAGAGGAGGAGGCGCAAATGGAGGCTGTCCAGTTCGCGCAAGCGCTGGCGCAAGAGATAGGCGATGGTGCGGTAGAAGTTGAGACTGAGGGCAGTAAAATAATTATTCGAGTAAAAGAGAAGGGCTCGTTTGATTCAGGCTCGGCGCAGCTTAAGTTTGATTATATTCCGATTATTGCCAAGATTCGTGATGTTCTGCTGGGTGTCAGTGGTTCAGTAGCCGTTGAAGGACATTCAGATAACATTCCATACAGCGGCACTCGTTTTGAGTCGAACTGGGACCTTTCAGCCGCGCGTGCATTGGCCGTGTCTCATGAACTCTTTGCTGATACCCGTGTTGACCCAACGCGCTTCACAGTATCAGGAAAAGCGGATACTCGACCACTGGTCATCAACAACAGTGCGGCCAATCGTTCGACTAACCGTCGTGTTGAGATTGTCATTCAGAAAGGTGCAGACCAAGAGAGTCTAGAGCCTATCAGAGCAACTCAACCCAGTGAGCAGACAGCTCCTGGGCTTGCACCTAACGAGATATTCTAGACGTAAAAAAACCGGCTAACGCCGGTTTTTTTATATCTGGAAGATTACTGAGAGTTATCAACCATATGTTGGATTGCTGCGGTTAGTTCGGCATCAGAACAGTCCATGCAAGTACCCATTGGAGGCATTGCGTTGATACCTTTCTTAGCTACAGCTAACACTTGATCCATACCTTTTGCCATGCGTGCATCCCATGCGGCTTTGTCACCAACTTTAGGTGCACCAGCTACGCCAGGCATATGACAGGCTAGACACTTGGTGTTGTAAACCTCTACGCCTGTACGCTCAGCCATTGCCAGTGACGGCATAAGAATTACTGCTGCTGTCAGTCCGAGTAGAACTTTCTTCATTACCCACTACCTCATTTTTATTGTCTGAAAAATTAAGGCTGCGCCTTGGTTAACGCAATACCAGTGTCCCTAGTGTAGGCTTATTTTTTAGTTCGCGTCTAGCCCTACAGATCAGAGATTGGCTGAGTGTTTGTTTTTCTCGACAGTGGTAGCCTCATGGCGTAACTCGCTTGCGCTGACAAGCGGTTTCTAGCCCTTGTCGGCGCGATATCTCCATCCAATCCACCTCGATCAATTTTGCCTGTGCTAGCAAAACCAATGAGGTACTTTAGCTCGTTGTGCAAATCAGGGTCAGATTGTGCCAGTTCAATAATGCGCTCCGCGCTATTACCTTGAGCGCTAAGCTGTTTTATTTTTTCCATTTTTTCATCTTTATCAATATTCATAACCCACAGTAAAACAGATGAGTATGACACTTGTATTAAACCAGCTTTAAATCGGGGCTTAGGCTAGCTTTTATAGACTCGAGTATATAAATCCAAGCCATAGATTAGGTTCTGGATTCAGAACGCAATGGAGTTGTCACATAATAAGCGATTTAAACGTTGGATATTACGCGCCATATCACGCGCAAGGTTAAGGGTAAGAATACCGAAATCTTGGGGGTAGTGGACTTGGAGTTGGGCATAGAGGTCGCAGGTTACTTCAAGAACCACGCTGTTTTGAGTCGCTTCGACCCGACCACCATGGGGTTGTAATGAGATCATCGCAACAAAGCCAATCTCCTCGCCAAAGCCAATATTGCGCGTGTGGAGCTCTTTGCTACCTTGCACTTTAATAAACCGAAGTTCACCCGAGCAGACCACAAAGAAACGGCTGGCGATATCACCAGTGCCGTAAAGTTGATCCTGTGGAGAGAGTGTCCAGATTTGGCCGTGTTCTAAAAGGTAGTCTATCCCGTCAGCAGACATCGCACCGAATAGTGAGCCTTGCTGTAGTCGCTCGGCAACTAACTGAACTTTAAATCCTTCACGGGCTATCGCATCCATAAGACGCTCTTATAACGCAGGTTAATTAAGTTTTAAACCAATATCGCTGACTTAGCCAGCAGCGATACCGGATTTGAATTCAAGTTGGCTTAAAGAGGGCTATTTAGTTGCGTTGATAAGCTCTACCGCAGCCGTTATACCTAACTTATACGAGGTCAGCCCAAAGCCTGATATCTGCCCATTAACAACATGCGCGAACACCGACTTGTGGCGAAACTCTTCGCGTGCGTGAATGTTAGACATATGCACCTCAATGATCGGGCCCTTATCTTTAAAAATAGCGAGCGCATCTGATAGGCCATAGCTGTAGTGCGTCCAAGCACCAGCATTAATAACGATTGCATCGATATCGCCTAAGAAAGCTTGATGAATTTTACGCGCCATCTCACCCTCTATATCAGTCTGGTAGCACTCAAGCTCAAAACCCTGTGCGTTTGCGCTCTCAATCGCCGAGTGTTCAATATCGGCTAATGTGAATGTGCCGTAGTGTTTTGGGTCACGTTTACCGAACATCGCATGGTTAATTCCGTGCATCAAAAGGATCTTTGCCATTTATTACGCTCCTTGTAGCGTTCTAGGATTGGATGGGTCATAGACTGCTACAAATTAACAACTTGTGCCACTGTTGATCCGCGAGATTGACAGTATCGGTTAGCAAGGCGTAGCGTGTGTGAACAGGTGTAATATAGCGCCTGCAAAATTGTCTAACGCCGTTTGGAATATTCATCGATGAGAGCTGCTGCTCGTCCAGTGCTTTTGCTGGCGCTATGTTACACCGCCTTTATTTTTCTAGGACTACCCGACGCGCTGCTCAGCATTGCCTGGCCAACTATTAGCCGTGAATTTGCAATGCCATTGGAGTCACTTGGCATTCTTATGATGGGTGGAACGCTGGGTTATATGGTCAGTAGTTTTATGGCCGGTCCCATGATGGCGCGTATGGGTATTGCTTGGTTGTTGCTGATTAGCTCCCTTATGACTGGTTTGAGTCTTGTGCTGTTTGTCGTTAACCCGATCGGTTGGACTTTACCGCTGTGTGCATTGGTGGCGGGTTTAGGCGGAGGCGGAATTGATGCAGGCTTAAACACCTATGTTGAAGAGCATTACTCCGATAGGGTCATGCAGTGGCTCCATGCCAGTTTTGGTGTCGGTGTCACCATAGGCCCCCTTATCATGACGCTGTCGCTTAGCATGACGGGCCAATGGCGGCCGGGATATCTATTTGTCCTATTTTTAGTTTTCTTGATGGCGAGCGCTTTTTTTGGATATCGCAGGCTATGGGAGAGTGCGCCGCATGTCACGAGTACCCAATCCAATGAGCCCAAACCCAAGCTAATGAGTACACTTAAGCTACCCGGAACCTGGTTAGGTGGACTCTGTTTTTTCCTCTATACCGGTGTTGAGATAGGTGTGGGTTTTTGGGCCTTTACGCTGCTGACTGAATCGCGACTTGTGACGCCTGCGCTGGCCGGTTTTTGGGTTAGCGTCTATTGGGGCGCTTTTACGCTAGGCCGAGTGGCTGCAGGTTTACTGGCTGCAAGCATCAGTGCAGCGGCTATGAACGCTATGGGGATTGCGTTAAGTCTTGTGGGTTTACTTCTATTTATCCAAGGGGAGCTTGGTCCTGGTGGGGCCTTCGCTTTGGCGATAATCGGTTTTGCTTACGCCCCTGTATTTCCTGCACTGATCAGTACAACTGATCTGCGCGTCGGCCGCGAGCATGTGAGCAACGCAGTGGGCATACAGATAGCGGCAGCAGGGTTTGGCATGATGGTGTTGCCACCCAGCGCAGGCTTGGTAGCCGCGACGTTTGGATTTGAGGGGCTGCCGATATTTATTTTTATACTGACCGCATTACTAGCGATGGTTTTATTGATGGCGAGCCGTGTTCGGATATTAAAGTTGGCGTGATAGTATTAGCTAATGAATCGGTCTAATTAAAGGTTAAGTTCGTTTAATTTTTTCGAGTTGAGTTGAGTCGTGAGCCCGGTCGTTTGAGTCGGGTTACGCACATCGGTTATTTAAGTTGAGGCGTTATATGTACGATCTCCCAGAGGTTGATTTACGTGGGAAGGTATCCGCAACAGAGTGGCAAGCACGGGTCGATTTAGCCGCCGCCTACCGCCTAATTACACTGCATGGTTGGGATGATCTTATTTATACCCATGTATCGGCACGCATTCCTGATACGGAAGAGCTTTTAATAAACCCCTTTGGCCTGCGTTTTGATGAGGTCACTGCCTCTAATTTGGTGCGTATCGATGTAGAGGGCAATAAGCTCGATAAACATTCCCCTTTTGAGATTAATCCAGCCGGTTTTACTATTCACAGTGCCGTGCACCTGGCGCGTCCGGAGGATCAGTGTGCTTTCCACTTGCACCATCCCGATGCAATAGCGGTTGCCAGTGTAGAGCAGGGACTAATGCCGCTGAGTCAGTATGCAGCTTTTGCCCTTGCGAGTATGAGTTATCACGAATACGAAGGACTCGCTGTTGAACCTGCTGAGGTTGCACGCCTGCAAGCGCACCTTGGCCAGTCGAACTTCCTACTATTGCGCAACCATGGTGCATTGACGATGGGCCGCACAATCGGCGATGCGTTTATGCATATGTACGATCTTATTCGTGCCTGCGAAATTCAGGTACGTCTGCAGCATCGTACCGATGGTGTGATTCAGGTTGATCAGCGCGTAATTGACGGCATTAAGGCGCAGGCACAAATTGTTCATACAGGTCTAACGGGCGGTCAGAAAGCGTGGCCGGCGATGTTACGCCGAGTTAAACAGGCCTACCCCGATTTTGATTCCTAAATTTCCTTATTAGAAAGAGCGTCTCTTTAAAATGAAGATTACCCACGTAGAGATATTTGACATTCACTGCCCCGAGCGTCCACCTTGGAACCCCGTTTTTGTTCGTATTCATACGGACGAGGGTATACATGGTATAGGTGAAGCAGGCCTTGCTTACGACTGGGGACACAGTGCGGCAGCCGCGATGATAAAAGAGATCGCCGAAGCGGTTTTGATTGGATTCGACCCGTTTAAAACAGAACTGCTTTGGTCACGTATGTTGCGCGAGAGTTTCTGGGGGCTCGGCGGTGGACCTGTGCTCTATTCTGCTATGAGTGCAATTGACACTGCTCTTTGGGATATCAAGGGCAAAGCGCTAGGGCTTCCGGTTTATCAGCTTTTGGGTGGTAAAACCAATGATAACCTTCGTACCTACGCCAGCCAGTTACAGTTTGACTGGGATAAAGATTGCACCAAGATGCTAACCCCCGCTGACTATGCGCGAGCCGCTTCAAAGGCGATGGCAGAAGGCTACGATGCTGTTAAGGTTGACCCAATTGTGTACGACGCAAATGGTGACTCTAGTTTCGATCGCACTAAACTATTTACCCCAACGCAGATGAAGCTCTTTGGTGACCGCCTGCGAGCGATCCGCAAAGAGGTTGGCGATGAAGTGGATATTATCTTCGAGTCGCACTCATTAATGGGCGCCGCTTCTGCCATACAGATGGGTAAGATAGTGGAAGAAGTTGGCTGCATGATGTACGAAGAACCGGTTAACTACCTCAACGCTAAGGTTCACAAAAAGGTTTCTGACCGTGTGAATGTTCCAATTGCAGGTGGCGAACGCCTGTACCACCGTTGGGATGTGCGCCAGTACTTTGAAGATCAGTCAATCGATGTTCTGCAGCCCGATGTCGGTCTCTGCGGTGGTTTCACAGAGGCGAAAAAGGTGTGCGACTATGCCGATGTCTACGATATTCGTATTCAGGCTCATGTCTGCGGCGGTCCTGTTGCGACCGCGGCATCACTGCAGTTAGAGGCGGCTATACCTAACTTCTTAATCCACGAGCATCATACCTACGCAATAAAAGCGTGGAATAGGGAGCTCTGCATTCAGGATTACCAGCCGGTAAATGGGCGTTTTTCAGTGCCTGACCTTCCAGGAATCGGCATTGAATTGAACGATGAGATTGTGAATCGCTCACCTAAGATGACCGTGAAATAAAGCTAAAGGTTGTTTTTATCTAATCTGTGAGGTCTGTGGGTCGAAGCCATACAGCCTTGCAGCATTAGATTGAACCAGCGCCGTTATTGGTAAGTTTTTTTGGGCTAAAGCGATGAGCATCTGTTGCCAGTACTCGGTATAGCTACAGCTAAATTGCACCAGCGGAAAGTTAGACGCCAGCATCACTCGATCGAATCCAAAGAGTTCTATTACAGAGGCGATTCGTGCTGCCGCATCAGCGAAATCGAATTGGCGATCAGCCATTTCAAAACCCGAACACTTCACCCATAGATTAGGTCGCTGCGCTAAGCTTTTCATATTTGAATGCCAATTTGCGATCGCCTTATCGGTGCCATGCACAGGACAAAATCCGGTGTGGTTCAGTGCAAACCTGATGTCTGAGTAGTGAGTCAATATTTCGTTTACTTGCCCAGTATGCGAGCCTTTACTCACATCGAATTGAAGTTCAAAGAGTGCGCGTTGTGCATTTAGAAACGCCAGGTTTTCCCGGCAGTTCGGATGCCCTAGAATCTTTTCCAACTCATCATCCAGTATATGGCGAATACCGACGCATGAGTCGCGCAGGCCCAGTTGCTGCCAGGCTAATTTGAATTTTGTTGGTTCAATACGTAGATCTATGTAGCCGATAGAACGCAGCTCAATCCTGCCTTGGCGCTCGATCCAGTCTATTTCACGCCAAGATTGATCATTATCAAAACCCGCCTCAATATGCACATAACCGATAAGATTAATGTCTGGTACAAGGCTTAGGTCTTGCTCATTAAACGAGTGTGCAATTATCGATTTGTCGGGCCAGAACGGCGGATTCTCTGGCCTAAGCCAGTAATATTGACCTTCGCTTAGGTTAAAAAGATGTAGATGCGGATCGATAATATCCATAACTAACCGACGGTATACCCGCCATCAATGGGGAAGCTAGCGCCGGTGACAAATGCAGCGTCGTCGCTTGCTAGATAGGCGACCATTGCCGCGACCTCTTCCGCTTTTCCGATACGGCCTATGGGTTGAAGTGCAGCTTCTTCTTGGTGAACAGAAGCGGGATCTGCTCCGGAGCGTTCACAATAAGCCGCGATCGCTTTTTGATATAAAGGTGTGTCGATTGTTCCAGGACAGACGATATTTGAGCGGATACCGTATGCGGCATAATCAAGAGCTGTGGTCTTTGCAAGCGAAGCGAGTGCATGCTTACTGAGGTTATATGCGCATGAGTTGGGCTTAGCTATGGTGGACTGATCAGAGCCTATGTAGATAATGACGCCCTGTTTTGCCGCTTTCATATGCGGTATAACCGCCTGTGTCATCGAAAATGCCCCTTTAACATTTAAGGCGAACAGGTTCATAAAGTCAGTTTCTGATGTGTGCTCAATGTTAGCTGAAAGGTGGCGACCTGCATTAGAGACCATTAGATCTATAGTGCTTTTAGCCGAAATCTGTCGAACACACTCTTGCACGGCTGCGTGATCACTCATATCACATATCAGTGTCTCGCCCACTTCACCTTGCTGTATATCGAGATTAAATACACGATAGTTCAACATGACAAACCGTTGAGCGATCGCTAGACCAATACCAGAAGAGGCGCCGCTAATAACAAGTGTCTTTTGCATGTTCAGTCCTTAAGCACGAGGTATTCAGTAATTGTATGCACACGCTATACGACCAGTCGATCGCTATGCACACGTGTCGTCTCTTGTTTTAACCACAGGCGGCTAGTTATCGGGTGTTTTCGAATCTCTTTGAGAGTGCGCAAGCAACCGAATAGGCTGAAGTTTTTCATCGCTCAAATAGATACCCAAGCTCTTTTCGACGCTGTTTTTCAGCCAAAGGGCGTATACCGTTTGATCTTTCAATAAAACACCATAACCGGTCTGATTCTCCCCCCTAAAGCTGCGTGGAAGGGTAAAAAAGCGATAGGCTTGTGTCTCGAAGATGCAGGGCCCCTCAAGCTTTTTGACGCCTTGGTTCAACAGCCTCTTCAGTTCTAGGCGAGCATCTAAGACAGATGCTCTTAACGCTTTATCACTCAGCATACAGTGAACGCGAGGTGTGGAGTAACCGGTGTATTTTTAGAATGGAACGTCATCATCGAACTCAGGAATCGAGCTGCTTGAATTGAAGTTAGTCTGGTTTTGGCCTTGGCCATCGGTAGTAAGCTTCCACCCCTGCAGGTTAGTGTAGTAGCGGCCATTGTATTCCCGCCCTTTGATATTGAACGATATACTGACGGGCTGCCCCGGCTGTAGGCTATCGAGCAGGGCGACCTTGTCCTTTACGAATTCAACACAGATCTCTTGGGTGTATTGGCCATCTTGAACACTTACCACTAGTTCGCGCTTTACGAAGCCGCTGGCAAAGGTTTGTGGTTCCAATACAACTTTTACATTTCCGCTTAGCTCATAGCTCATGCTAGGCCTCTTCCTTCTTTCATATTCTGTTTTGATGTTCAGGCGTTGGTGATGCTGAAAGCTTTAATCAACCCAGGGTTAACCGGGTTGGATACCATCATAGCCAGCAACGACAATAATATCAGCAATACCTGCGCCTGCACGCAGTGACTTGGCGTATTGGTACTCTTCACTATGGTAGCATTCGCATGCCGCTTCGTAGGTCGGAAACTCAATAATAACGTGTCTAGAGCGGCTTTCGCCCTCCAGCAACTCACTATCACCACCACGGGCTAAAAACCGTGCACCGTAATGGGCAAAGGGTTTTGCATTAGCAGCCTGATAGGCCTTGTAGCCCTCAGGGTTAGAAATATCGACGTGGGCAATCCAGTAGCCTTTAGGCATAAAGCGCTCCTTTTTAGTTTTTACTGAGCGGTGAGTTCAAGACATCCTGAGCGCCCAACGTTATCGAGGAAGGGTACAAAAAGCGATCAATTAAGATGCTTTTAAAGGCGCCAAGAGCCGCCTATTAATGTATGTTTACTTAGAAACTACCCCGAGGTCTATCATCTGTTGAAACATCTCTTCAGCAGACCCTTTTAGCGCTCTATAACTAAGCCCAAGCTCCTTAACACCGCGCGAATTATCGGCACGCCATGGAATGCCAAGATTCCTCGATGCAAAAAGTCGGGTAATGGTTTTGTCCAAAATAGGGCCCACGAGCCATACCACCCACTTGGGTAACTCTCGTTTAGGGAGTGGGTAATCAGTGAAACGATCTCTTAGGCATTCTGCCAAACCGAGTATTGAGCAGGCCTCGTTAAAAACAATATAACGCCCGTTTGCATTGGGTAAAAAGGCTGCGCGCACATGTGCTTCAGCAACATCTCGCACATCAACCATACCGACTTCGTAAGGTGGTGCACCTGGTTTCATCCTACCATCTCCAAGCTGACGCAACAGGTCATGGGTAGCTGAGGTCGAATGACCTCCTAATGTGGGTCCAATAACCAGCGCGGGATTTACACTCACAAGATCCCATTGGTTCTGTGCTTTAACCATATCCCATGCGGCTTGTTCAGCGAGGGTTTTGGAGTAGTTATAGGGCTGGTGCGATGCCGATGATGTTGTATTCCAATCGCGTTCTGTAAGAACGCCACCTTCTGATTGGGCACAATCCTGATTGTCACCAAAAATGGCGGCCACAGAGCTCGTTAAAACAACACGTTTTACCGTTGCGCAACTGTTCACGCTGTTGAGCAGGTTTTGAGTGCCTTTAACAGCCGGATCGAGCAGGTCCCGGTGAGGGTCTTCAATATTTAAGATAAAAGGTGAAGCTGTATGAAATACTGTACCACAGCCCA